>Ga0075424_100000786_pt1 | contig 25921 bp, 17 predicted proteins | sample SoiMethybrSBSTD3_FD_75301 | JGI IMG/M metagenome (GOLD analysis project Ga0075424, IMG submission 75301) | Bulk soil microbial communities from a Populus tree surrounding site in Tennessee, USA - Soil MetaG P. TD hybrid SBSTD3 | ecosystem: Environmental > Terrestrial > Soil > Tree plantation... | reverse complement strand
TAAGGGCTACAATCGCGGATCAACGGGTTCGCTCTCCAGCCTCAGTACAACGTAGACACACTCGTGAACGCGGCGGAGTTCCAAGGTCTCCCCGAATGGGCACCCTCGCGGCGCCAAGATCGACGCTACCGTGGAATCCCACTTTCAAGAAACGAAACGTGGTGCACCCCTTGTCTTGCGCCCGCCGTCGAAATCACTAATGGCGGACCAACGAAAATCGAAGCCTGACGATAGGTACCAGGCTTCATGTGAAGCCGCCGGTTTCGCTGAATCGCGAGCGTTGACCCGCCTTTGGCTTTATGAATCTTCCCGAGACCTTGAAGCTCGAGTGTCATCGACGGTCCCGTCTTAACCACGGACACAGAACCCAGAAAGTTTCCCGCGATGTCATAGGCGGAAAGAATAGTCGTATTCAAGCTTCCGCCGAACTGATCGGTCGAGATGGCCGAGTGATCGGTTACCCACGGGAAAGCATTGTTCAGAGGGTTGATAAATGTGAAAATCACCGCCGACCCGTAGTCGATGGAGCCATTGGCGCTGATATGCAGGCAGACAATACTCCTGGGACTTTGAAAATCGGCTAACGGCGGCGGCCGTGTACGCCAACCGGGGCCACGACTTTCAAATGCGATCCCTTCGGACGCCGCATCCAGAAGTCCAGCCCGCTCGGCACCATGAACTACCTCTATGATGGGCGGACCATCATTGAGGAGGTGGAGGGCTCAGGTAATGTTCTTACTCGATATTCGGACGAGCCAAGATGGGACGGTCCGCTGTCCCTGCTGCGCGGTGGAGTGATTTCGTACTATGAGCAGGACGGACTCAACTCGGTTGCATCGCTGACGAATTCCAGTGGGGCACTTGCCCAGTCCTATACTTACGACGCCTACGGCCAGATCATGTCCTCCACCGGCACGCTCACTAATCCGTTCCGAGAATGTTGGGACAGACGGGACGTTCACCGATTTGTGATTGACTGACTGACTGACTGACTGACGGGGCGAAATAAGTAGGGTACGTCCGGAGTCCCGAGTTTCCTCGCCCTCGTGCTGACCCTTTTTCCCGCGCAACTAACCCCACGGGCGTGAAATGCTCTACAATCGTCGGGTTTCTAGCGCTGGCTGGAACGAAAAAATCAGGATTCATAGGGAGCGTTCGGTGATACCGGGCGCCGTGGTGTGGGGATTGGAGTTCGACGGTGAAGACGATCAGAGGTCCAGCCATCTTTCTCGCCCAGTTTGCCGGCGACGCTGCTCCTTTTAATCGTCTGGATACCATTTCAAAGTGGGCTGCAGCTCTTGGCTACAAGGGTGTGCAGATTCCTTCATGGGACGGTGGTCTGTTCGACCTGAAGCGCGCAGCGGAGAGCCGCACATATTGCGATGAAATAAGAGCCACGTTGGCCGGAAACGGCGTGGAATTGACGGAGCTTTCGACTCATCTTCAAGGCCAGCTGGTCGCCGTTCATCCCGCGTATGACTCGATGTTCGACGGGTTCGCGGCTGAGTCCGTTCGAAACAACCCTCAGGCGCGACAGGCGTGGGCGGTAGAACAGCTCCGGCTGGCGGCGAAAGCGTCGGCGAATCTCGGAGTCAAAGCGCATGTGACATTTTCCGGAGCTTTAGCCTGGCCCTATGTCTATCCGTGGCCGCAGCGTCCGCCAGGATTGATCGAAACGGCCTTTGATGAACTGGCGAAACGATGGAAGCCTATCCTGGATGCGTTTGATGAGGCGGGAGTCGATCTCTGTTTCGAATTGCACCCGGGCGAGGATCTACACGACGGCGTAACGTTCGATATGTTCCTCGATCGCGTCGGAGGACACCCGCGCTGTAACATCCTGTTCGACCCGAGTCACTTCGTGCTGCAGCAGCTCGACTACCTGACCTTCATTGATCTCTATCACTCGAGGATCAAGATGTTCCACGTGAAGGACGCGGAATTCCGGCCCAGCGGACGGCAGGGAGTTTACGGTGGGTACCAGCCCTGGATTTCGCGCGCAGGCCGCTTCCGTTCCCTGGGGGATGGGCAGGTTGACTTCCCCGCGATCTTCACGAAACTCTCGCAGTATGACTTCGACGGGTGGGCAGTTCTCGAGTGGGAGTGCTGTATCAAGAGTGGTGAACAAGGGGCGAGGGAGGGTGCGCCGTTCATTGCGCGTCACATCATTCAAACCGCAGAGCGCGCTTTTGATGATTTTGCGCAATCGGGCGCGGACAGGAATGCAAATCGCAGGTTGCTCGGTCTTCGAGATCGGTAAGGAATATTCGAATGGCGATTGAATCAGCGAAGCAAAACGAGTTCCGGCGCTTGCGTCTCGGCATGGTGGGAGGCGGGCCTGGCGCTTTTATCGGCGCTGTGCATCGCATCGCGGCGCGTCTGGATGACCGCTACGAGTTGGTGGCAGCGGCTCTAAGTTCGAACGCGGAACGAAGTCTCACGGGCGCGAGAGAATTGGGCATTCCGCGCGCTTATCGAAGCTTCGAGGAAATGGCCGCTGCGGAGTCGCAGCGAGCGGACGGCATTGAGGTGGTGTCGATTGTTACGCCTAATCATCTACACTACGCCCCGGCGAAGGCCTTCCTCGAAGCCGGCATCGATGTGATCTGCGACAAACCCCTGACCACGTCGGTGGCCGACGCGCTCGATCTTGCCGAGTCCGTGAAGCGCACCGGCCGGGTATTTGGTCTCACTCACAACTACACGGGCTATCCGATGGTTCGCCAGGCTCGCGAGATGATACTGGGAAACGAACTGGGTCCTCTGCGGGTGATTCAGGTTGAGTATCCGCAGGATTGGTTGTCTACGCCGCTGGAGAAGACGGGACAAAAGCAGGCCGAATGGCGAACGGATCCCGCTCGCAGCGGGCCGGGCGGATCGCTCGGCGATATTGGCACGCACGCATTCAATCTCGCGTGTTTCGTGACCGGATTGACCTGCGAGCAAGTTGCGGCCGACGTCACCACATTCGTACCCGGCAGACGCGTGGACGATAACGTTCAAGTGATGCTGCGCTTCTCCAAGGGAGCCAAGGGAGCACTCTGGGCAAGCCAGGTCAGCCCTGGAAACGAAAACAATTTGCGCCTTCGGGTTTACGGTGAAAAGGCAGGCTTGGAGTGGCGTCAGGAAGATCCTAACGAACTCATCTTTACTGCATTAGGGGAGCCCCGGCGAAGCATTCGGCGTGCCGGCTCTGGGACGACGCCCGCCGCCGCTCATGCGTCCCGCATACCGAGCGGCCATCCAGAAGGTTATCTGGAAGCGTTTGCGCAGCTGTACAGCGACCTCGCGGAGCAGGTCACGGCAAGGCGGCAGACGCGTCCACCCAACCCCCAGTCCTTGCTGGTGCCGGGTGTTTCGGACGGCGTGGAAGGCATGAGATTTATCGCTGCCGTACTGAAATCTTCGCGAAACGGATCGGCCTGGACTCAGATCTCGGATGCGCGGTAAGCCTGATGTGAACACCAGGGGCTCGTATCTTGACGCGTTTCCCGATTGAGAAGTTACCGCTCGAGGCAGTATGATTCCGGTCCGATAGAATGACGATCCAAGAAAGCGCTCGATTCACGATCGAACCCCATTCCTCGTCCGCCCTCGTCACGCGTCGTCATCTCATGTGGTCCGCATTGTGCGCCAGTGTAGCCGCGGCACTGGGACCGACCTTCTCACGGGCACAGGCGGTCCAGTCGGACCTCACTGCGGCAGCACGCGGCGAAGATGGGTCAAAATTTTTAACCGACCCGAACTGGAAGGCGGTCTTTCTCAGCGACTCGCAGAACACAACGTTAATCGCCCTCGGCGATGCAATCATACCGGCCACGGATACTCCTGGGGCGAAAGAAGCATTGGTCGATCGTTATCTCGATCTGCTTCTCTCGGTTCAGCCCGCTGAATTTCAACAGCAGTTTGTGACTGCGCTTGAATTCGTCAATGCGGAAAGTCAGAAGATGTTCGGCAAGGATTTTGCTGGTCTGAGCCACGAGGATCAGGCCTCACTGTTGACCCCGTGGGCGTATCCGCGGCAAGCCAGTCAGTGGATAGAGGAGGAAGAAAAGAGCGATCCTGGGCAGCGGCATTTCGGACGGCTCAAGGCGTTGATTGCCACCGCCTACTACGGATCGGAAATCGGCTATAGGGAACTTGGCTGGGACGAAACGACCATGAACGGGCCATATCCCGGCTGCGAGGACGCAAGCGCCGACCACCCATAGACATTCATGGCGAAAGACAATCTTCAAAATACATACGACGTGATTGTGGTCGGCTCGGGCGCAACGGGCGGATGGGCGGCGAAACGGCTCTCCGAAGCAGGGTTGAAGGTTGCTTTGCTCGAAGCTGGTCGAGCGGTGACTCCAAAAGAGTTTACCGAGCACATGCCTTCTTTCAAGCTTAAGTATCGAAACCATTCGCCCGAGGTGATGCGGACACGCCCCATTCAGAAGCAGTGTTACGCCTGCATGGAATACAACTACGAATGGTTCGTCAACGATTTGGAAAATCCGTACAGCACTCCACCGGACAAGCCATTCACATGGCAGCGGCTGCGCATTCTGGGAGGCAGATCACTTGTCTGGGGACGGCAGAGCTACCGAATGAGCGATGTCGATTTCAAGGCCGCCAGCCGGGACGGGTACGACGTGGATTGGCCGATCTCGTACGGAGACATGGCACCCTACTACGACATTGTTGAGCGGTATGTCGGCATCAGCGGCGCGCCGGAAGGCGACGGGATGCTGCCCGATGGCCAATTTCTCCCACCGATGAAAATGAGCTGCGGTGAGGTGCGGTTACGAGAATCCGTGAAGAAGAAGTTCGGACGAACCCTTACAATCGGAAGAACCGCGATTGTTACGAAACCCCACAATGGACGTGCAGCCTGCCATTATTGTGGTCCTTGCGAACGGGGCTGCAGGACCTTTTCATACTTCAGCAGCCCTTTCACGACCGTGAAGGATGCGATTGCCTCGGGAAATTGCACTTTGATCACCGATGCGGTCGTGAGCCATGTCGACATGGAACCGCGCGGCAACAAGGTGCGAGGCGTCACCTTCATTCACCGTGCGACTAAGGAAAGCAAACAGGTTCGTGGAAAAGCGGTAGTCTTGTGCGCGCAGGCGCTCGAATCTACCCGGATTTTGTTGAACTCCTCGACTTCTGAATACCCGAAGGGTTTGGGAAACTCCAGCGGGCTGCTGGGGCACAACTTGATGGATCACGTGGTGGGTGGGGGCGCGAGTGGCACATTCGATGACCTGAAAGAACTTCCCAGTGCCAATCCCCCCAATCGGCCCAACGGAATTTATCTCGTCCGCTTCCGGAATACGCCTGCGACGGGAAAACATCCGCACTTCATTCGCGGTTATGGATATCAGGGTGGATCGATGCCTGATTTCGCGCTGGACGCGCCTGGCCTCGGTGCCGAGTACAAGAAAGCGGTGAAACAAGGCAGGTACGAGGTTTCCCTGGGCGCTTTCGGCGAATCCCTGGCGAACGTGGACAATTTTTGCGAAATCGATCCTAGTCTCAAAGATGCATGGGGGATTCCCGCTTTGCGCATAAGTATGTCCCATGGGAAGAATGAGGCGGACCTGATGCATGATGCGGGAGTAAGTGCTGCCGAGATGCTGGAATCGGCGGGCGCGAAAAACATAAGTTTGCGCACCGGCGTGGAGATGCCGGGCATGGCCATCCACGAAGTGGGTACAGCGCGAATGGGAAACGATCGCAAGAAATCAGTGCTCAATCCATTCTGCCAGTCGCACGACCTGCCCAATCTGATCATCGCCGACGGTTCCTGTTTCGTCTCTTCGGGATGCCAGAATCCAACGCTCACGATGATGGCGATTGCTGTGCGGGCGTGCGACCATTTGATCGATCGATTTCGACGCAAGGAAGTCTAGAGGCTTTCCGATAGGGAAGGGGGCTTGATGAAAGACATTTTCACCCGCCGCCAGTTTCTTCAAACCGCAGCCGTGGCCGGAGCCGGTCTTGCTTTGCCAACGAACAGCCCTGCCGCAAAGAAGAAGTCCGTTCTGATTTTCACCAAATCGTCGGGCTTCGAACACGATGTCGTGAAGACTCCAAACGGCAAGCCCAGCATTCTCGAAAGTGCCGTAAAGAAGCTGGGAGGGCAGCACGGCTTCGACGTGATCGCGAGCAAAGACGGCCGGATCTTCGACTCCAAAGACTTTCGCGAGCACTCCGCGGTACTTTTCTTCACCACGGGAGACTTGACGACGGTGGGAACCGATAAGAATCCTGCCATGTCGCCACAGGGCAAGCAATCCCTGCTGGACGCCATTCATTCGGGGCTGGGATTCGTGGGAATACACGCGGCGAGCGATACCTTTCATACTCCGCCGGACACCGAGGACCACGCCAATCGCTACATCGCTCATGGCGAGCAGTCGGATCCGTATCTAAGGATGCTAGGCGGTGAGTTCATAACACACGGCAGCACACCACGCTTGCAGACCACGAACGTCATCATCAGCGACCCGAAGTTTCCCGGCCTCGAGGGAGTGACTTCGCCGGTCAGTTTCAACGAGGAGTGGTATTCGCTGAAGGACTTCAGAGCGGACCTGCACGTGATTCTCACGCTGGACACGAAAGGCATGACGGGAGAGCCTTACCAGCGTGCGCCCTACCCGATGACGTGGGCGAGACTGGAGGGTAAGGGGCGCGTGTTCTTTACGGCGATCGGAGACCGTCCCGAAAATTGGTCAAACATGTTCTTCTTGAATCTGCTCGCGGGTGGCATTCGCTGGAGTGTGGGCGATGTTGAAGCATCGCTCGATCAGAATCTAATGCAAGCTGCGCCGGGATACGCGCAAATACCACCCAAGCCCAAGGCCTAGAATGCCGGCGAGAGTTTGTAGCATCATTCAGCACAAACTGATGCGAGGTCCTGCCCATGATTAGCCGCCGCAGTTTCGTTCTCGGAACCGGACTCACGGCCCTTGCCTCCGCCAGAGTTTTTGGCGCAAACGACACCATCCGTGTCGGAGTGATCGGGGCCGGCCGCCGGATGAAGGGTCTGCTCGATTCTGCCGACAAGGCGGGCCCTTACCAGATTGTGGCTGTTTGCGATGTGTATGGCCCTTATCGCGATGCCGTGAAGGAAAGATCTAACAATCTTGCAACCACCCACCTGGACTATCGCGAGGTACTCGCGAAAGAAATCGATGCCGTCATCATCGCTTCACCGGACCACTGGCACGTCCCGATGGCGGTCGATGCTCTGAAAGCCGGCAAAGACGTATTTCTGGAGAAGCCCGTCACCCACCGCCTCGAGGAAGGAGCCGTACTCACCCGGGCGGTTCGTTCCAGCAAACAGATTTTGCAGTGCGGTATGCAGCAGCGCAGCTGGACTCACTTTCGTGATGCCGTGAATCTGATTCAAGCGGGCAGTCTTGGCCGCGTTGCCCAGGTGCGAACATATTGGTGGCAGAACTATCAACGAAACTGGACATCGAAACCGATCGACCCGCAGGCACTCGATTGGAAACTCTGGCTTGGGTCGGCTCCCGATCAGGCGTTCAGTGATGAGAAGTTCTCCCACTGGCGCTGGTACTGGAATTTCGGCGGCGGCGCAATGACCGACTTATTCACCCACTGGATCGACGTCGTTCACTGGGCCATGAAATGCGATCAGCCAAGTAGGGCGCAAATGCTCGCGGACAAATATGTTTTTGATCAATGGGATTGTCCCGACACCATCCAGGCCGCCTTCCGTTATCCCGGCTTTGATGTCGTGTACGAGGGCATGATGAGTTCCTCCATTGATGACGGTGGTCTTGAATTCCGCGGCACGGAAGCGACCTTAAAGATCGATCGCGCTGGCTTTGCCGTTTACCGCGAAGGCGTACCCAGGGGAGAACAGAATCAGAATCCAGTTCTCACGGAGCGCAGCTTCCGCGACGGAACCATATCGCACATGGAAAACTTCTTCGAGTGCATCAAGACGAGGAAAGAACCGAACGCCCCGGTGGAGACTGGGGTCGCAGCAGCGCGTGCTGGACACATCGGGAACATGGCTCATCAGAATGCCGGTCAGATTGCATGGCCGGCGAAGAGCTAGACTGACCTACAGTGTTGCCTAACGGCTAATTGAGTTCTCGAATCCAAATGTTCCGGAAGCTGATTGGTTCGCTCGGATCGCCGTGCGCTTGCAGCTTGAGGGGAGCGCTATCAAACTTTTTGTAAAAAGGCCGTCCGATATACCTGGTCTCGCCTTTTAACTCAAAGTGATTCTGCACCAGCACCCCATTAAAGAAGGCTGTGACATACGCTGGAGTTTTCAGCGATCCGTCGGCATTGAAAGTTGGGGCTGTCCACACTACGTCGTAGGTCTGCCATGCTCCGGGCTTGCGATTTGCATTCACTAACGGAATGCTCTGTTTGTAGATGCTGGCGGCCTGACCATTGACGTAGGTCTTGTTGTTGTATGAATCGAGAACCTGCAACTCGTACCCGGCATCGCCCGGACCAGTGGAAGCGAGAAATACACCGCTGTTACCTCGAGCCTGACCGGAGCCGGTGATGTTTTCCGGAATTTTCCATTCGATGTGAAGTTGATAATTCCGAAAGGTCCGCTTGGTCTCTATATTGCCAGCGGCCTTATTAACGGTGACTATGCCATCGGCGACAATCCATTTTGCTGGAGACTTGTCTTTGGCAGAAACCCACTCATCGAGGTTCTTGCCGTCGAACAGAACGATCGCGTCAGAAGGAGGCGCCGTGTTGTTGGAACCAGGTGTCACTACTTTGGGCGTTGGCTCCCATACTTCTGTTTCCTCAGGCTTTTCTGAGGCCGACGCCGGGCTAGTGTTTTGAGTAGCAGTCTGACCTACTGAGAAAGGAGTGCCCAAAGCAAGAAGCCCTGCAAGGGTGAGGAAAATCCAAAGTATCACTGGCATTAGTCCCTCCTTGCCCGCTCTCTATTCAAAATAAGACTTTGTTCTTCAAAGTATCGGGAACGGCGGCGTCTGCGCGGATGGCGGTTCCTCCAACGTACGCGTGACGCAACTTGGGCAAGTGCGTCAGTGGCAGCAACGAGGCAGGGGTCACTGCCGTGCCAAATACACTCAGAGATTCAAGCTGTTCACATCCACTTAGAGTGTGCACCGTGGCATCCGTAATTTTCGTGTGTGTGAGGCGCAGCACGCGCAAACGCTTCATGGATGAAATCGTGGGCGCCGATTGATCGGTGATGGCAGTGCGTGAAAAATCCGCGACGATCACCCGGTCCGCGATTGGCGCGATCGCCGCAACGTCTGCATCTCGAAATCGATCGCCCCAGAGCGAAGCATTCAGCACCAAATTTGCAGAGGCGCGAGACTCGTAGTCGAGCACATTCGGGTATCGCTTCTGTAATCGCGCGACCCTAGAGGCTAGACTTGCTCGTTCTTTTGCGACCGATGCCGCGTCAACGGTTTCGAAATTGATTTCCCGAGTCGGCCTATCCCGGGTTGGTGCAGATTTGATGGCATCGACTGCCAGTGTGCTGGAAGCGCCCGCCGCGATCCACAATTCAATTAATTTTACTTCGTCTGCCGAGAGTGGTCGCTTGCCTTTCGGCATGAAATCATCGTCGCTTGGAGAAAGGGTGATACGGCGAAAAAGTTCACTTCCATGGAGGTCCGCTGCCTTGATGATCGGGCCGTGCTTGCTGCCCCGCATGAGAGAGCTGTAGCTGTCAACTCGAAGGTTTGACTTGTGTTTGTCGCGACCGTGGCAACTGATGCAGTGACCCTCGAAGATGGGTCGGATGCGGTCGCCGTAAAAGGTGCCGTCCGGAGCCGCTGAAATTCGTTCGGAAGCGAGCTCGACGCGGAGAAGTTTCCGCATTCCGCCAGGCATGACCGCCGTAAAGTGGTCTTCCCCGCGAACCAGTTGACCGCCGCGGTAGCCCGTCCAAATCATCAGCCCGATGGTCACCGTCAGTGCGATTGGGTAGAGCACACCGCGTTGTCCATCGTTCGTGCGGCTGCTCAACATCCAGCAAGTCCAGCACAGCAGAGACAAGAACAGACCGCCCCACATGTGCTGGGTCACTAATGGCCCGGAGTATCCCCCACTGCGCGCAAGACACCATCCGAAAGCCGCTGCCGCGATGGCGCTGAGAGTGGCAAGTCCTACTACAAAATCGGCTGACTGGCGCAGGTACAAGAAACGCGGGTGACGCCCAACTAGCTCCAGTATGGGTACGAGCAGGATCAGGCCTATGGGCAAGTGGACGGCCAGCGGATGAAAGCGTCCGATAAATTGCGCCCACGGTGCGCGCTCGTTTCCGTCGGGTGGAAGAACGATCAACAAGAGGAGCAGAAAAAAAATTGGCACCAACGCGACGAGCCCAAGACGAGACCGCTCTGAAAAACGCTGCACCCAGGAGGTCATGAGGTCGAGCGGCCTCGAGGACTAGCGTAACCACCGTGACGAAAGTTGTTCATGCCAGGATCTCGCCGACAATTCGTGCGGGTTTCACGCTTGTGAGCTTTTGCTCCAGCCCCTGGAAGCGGTAGTTCAGCTTATGGTGGTCGAAACCGAGCAGATAGAGCATGGTCGCGTGCAGATCGCGAATGTCGACCGGATCCTGTACGATCTCGTATCCCATATCGTCCGTTTGACCATGACTGAATCCCGCGCGGATTCCGGCGCCCGCCAGCCACATCGTGAAAGCGCCCGGGTTGTGGTCGCGGCCGACCCACTTCATTTCCTGGCCCCCGCGGTTTTCCCGCATGGATGTGCGACCGAACTCACCGCCCCAGACGATGAGCGTGTCCTCCAGCAATCCGCGCTGCTTGAGATCGTCGAGCAACGCGGCGATGGGCTGATCCGTTTCGCGGCACCGATCGGCGAAGCCGACATTCAATGCTTCCGTGGCAGCGGCGCCATGTGAGTCCCAGCCCCAGTGATAAAGTTGGATGAAACGCACCCCACGCTCCGCCAGCCGCCGCGCCACCAGGCAGTTATTCGCGAAACTGGCCTTGTCGAGTTTTGAACCGTAGCGAGCACGCACCGACTCCGGCTCCTTGCGAATATCCATCGCATCGGTGGCTTCCATTTGCATGCGGAACGACAGTTCATACTGCGCGATTCGGGTGACAGTTTCAGGATTTCCAAAATCGGCGTATGTCTGTTGATCGATAGCGTCAATCGCGTCTAACATGCTGCGCCGCAGAGGCCGACTCACGCTGGAGGGATTTTCCAGGTACAGCACGGGTTCGCCGTGAGAGCGGCACTGCACTCCCTGATAGACGCTTGGCAGAAAACCCGAACCCCAGAGTTGTTTGCCGCCGTCGGGTGTTTTGCCGCCTGAGAGCAACACGATGAAGCCAGGCAAATTCTGGTTCTCGGTTCCAAGCCCATACAGCACCCACGATCCGAACGAAGGATATCCCAGGCGTGCGTTACCGGTCTGCACCAGCAACTGGGCTGGAGCATGGTTGAACTGATCCGTGCGCATAGAGCGGATCACACACAGATCGTCGACGTGTTTTTCGAGATGAGGCAATCGGTCGGAAATCCATTGACCACTTTGCCCAGACTGATGAAAAGGATATTGCGAGGCCAGCAACTTCGGAACGCCATTGATGAATGCGAAGCGCTTGCCTGCCAAAAACGACGCAGGGCAGTCCTGCCCGTCGAGCCGAGTCAGCTCCGGTTTGTGTTCGAACAGTTCCAGTTGGCTTGGCGCTCCAGCCATGTGCAGATAAATCACGCGCCGTACTTTCGCAGCGAACTGCGGCGGCAAGACAGAGAGCGGGGTGGAAGGATCGCGAGTGAAGTCGAGTTCAGCATGTGCGTTGGAAGGCGCCGCGGTCGGCGCCGAGATCGCGTATTTCGCCGCCAGCGTTCCCATGAACACGGTGCCGAGCCCGCTCCCCAATGTGCGCAGAAAGTGACGGCGAGTTTGCGCTTGCAGCAATGCCTGGCGCACGTCACGCTGCATATTGATCGTCTCCTCGCTTACGCCGAAGGCTGAGTTCGTCTTGTTTTCCGAGTCGTGCATTCCGTTACCTGTTTAAGGCGGCGTCAAGATTAAGCAGGATGCTGGCAACCGCCGCCAATGCATTCATTTCCTTGTCTGGATATCCATCAACTTTACCAGCGGGCTGTTTCGTTGCGGAAGCAGCGGGTAAAGTTATGGCTTGTTCATAAAAGGCACGCAGCTTCATCAACTCCCCATCCGTCAGGCCGCGAGACAAAACCAGTTGTGCACCGTATCGAAGGCGTGCTTCCAGGACTTCCTCCGCAGAGGAACGTGCCTGCGACTTCGGCCGGGTTGTTTCCTTGATCATTCGTCTTGCCAGCGCTTCCGCCGCTTCCTGATAAACCGGATCGTTCAATGTCACCAGTGCCTGTAAAGGCGTGTTGGTAGGAATGCGACGTGCCAAGCTGACATCGTGGTCCGAAGCATCGAAGGTAAGAAAGCTGGGATAGCCGCTGGTCCTCTTGATGTACGTGTAAATCGCCCGACGATAGCGGTTCGGTCCCTTGGCATCGATCCACTTGCTGTCGTTATAGACCGTGTTCCAAACTCCTTCGGGTTGCGGCGGCATCACTGGAGGCCCACCCATCTTAGTGCTCAACAGGCCGCTCGCCAGCAGCGCTTGATCGCGAACCATCTCCGCGGCAAGCCGCTGTTGCGGACCATGTGCCAGCAGCCGATTGCGCGGATCGCGCTCATTCAGTTCGGGCGTGCTCCGGGCACTCTGGCGATAGGTGGCGCTAGTGACCAGTTCACGTAACAAAGCTTTCATGTCCCAGTGAAGATCGTTCTGGAAATGCAGCGCTAGCCAATCCAGCAACTCCGGATGGCTCGGCTCTTCCCCAACACTGCCAAAATTCTCCAGGGTTTCGACGATACCCGTTCCGAAAAGCTGCTCCCAGTAACGATTGACTGCAACGCGCGCGGTCAACGGCTGGTCGGGTAAGAAGAACCACTTGGCAAGTGTCAGCCGATTGCGTGGTTGTCCCTCGGGAAACTTCGGAAAGAGTGCCGGAACGTCGGGTGCCAAAGAATTGCCGGTCTTCGTCAGAAAATTTCCGCGGTCGAACTCGAGCGTCGTGCGACTCTCATAGGCCGGTTGCTCAAGCATTACCGGGAGCGGAACACTCGGAATTTTCGTCAGTTGGTGCGTAAGTTTCTCAAGTTGGTTGAGGCCACCTGCAAAGCCCGGATCATGAGCCAATGCGACCCAACGTGAATCGCCGCTCGCCGAGATCCTTGCGCGGCGCACCAACGCCGGTTTGTCGCTGACAGTCTGGGTTTGTGTGAGCCGCAATTTGATGTGGCTGCCGGGCGCCAGTTTCACGGGGCTGCCGACAATCCCGATCGTCCAATGCGCCCGGAATAGACTCGGGTAGGCCGAAAATCCGCTCCCTCCCGTATCAGGGCTGAGTTTTTGCTTTGTCTCAGCCGCATGCTGAAAAGCAGAAGACAAGTCCTTTTCGGAGTCATGAACGAAATATTGGAAGGCGATCTTCGATTCTCGACCGTCCGGCTGTACGACCCACGCTTCGGTTCGGTCCACGATGAATCCGTTTTCTGGAGAGTGGTGAGCCTTCTCCCCATTCGCAGGCTGCACCTCAATACGCAATGCCGTCAGGACCGGCAAGCTGGTCGTCGTTATGAGTTCATACGCCGACTTTCCCGGAGTGTTCGGCCGCGCAACCACTTCTTCCGATCGAATTTCCAGCGTAGCTAGCCGCGTTCCTGCCCTCGAAGCTTTCTTCTCTACTTCAGAGATGTAGGTGAGGAGTTCCTTGCGGCGCGCGGCTTCAGCCTTGGGCTTGAGCTTTGCGTTCTTCAACTCTTGCAATTCCCGCTGAAGCCCCGTCTCCTCCGAACGCAGTGCCATAGCCTCATTCACCGTTGCCGCAGTAATCGGCAGGGGTGTCCATTGCTCCTGCTCTTCCGTCCTTCGCCCTAAGTCCACGACCGAATGCATCAACTCTGCGATTTGCTGCTGCATCGCGGCGGCTTCCGGATAGCGAGCGTTGTCCTTAGGAACCTGCAGAACCGGGGAGTCATCCGGAAGATCAGCGTCGACGGATGAGTTAAAAAATGCCAGCGACTTGTAATAATCCGCGTGGCGGATGGGATCGTAGGGATGCGAATGGCACTGTACGCAGTTCATGGTGACGCCGTTGAGCACGGACCACGTCGTCGCAACCCGATCCATGACCGCGATCAGCCGGAATTCTTCATCATCCGTTCCACCTTCGTCGTTTGCCGGAGTCTGTCGCTGGAAGGAAGTCGCGATACGGTCTGCGAAGGTGGCGTTCGGAAGCAGATCTCCCGCGAGCTGCGTGATCACAAACTGGTTGTAGGGGACATTGCAATTGAAGGCGTCAATTACCCAATCGCGATACGGCCACACGCCGGGTCGCTCGGTGTCTTTCTCGTATCCCTTGGTGTCAGCATAACGAGCGAGGTCCAGCCACATCGCTGCCCAGCGTTCCCCGTAGCGAGGCGAAGCCAGCAGACGGTCCACCTGCTTCTCGTAGGCGTCGGGTGACGAGTCTGCAAGGAAGGCGGCCTGATCTTCCGGTGTGGGCGGCAGGCCCGTAAGGTCGAGAGAGACGCGCCGTAGAAGCGCGGCCTTGTCAGCTTCGGGCGAAGGCCCAAGAGACTCTTTCTCCAAGCGCGCGAGAATGAATCGGTCCAGCGGCTGTCGTGCCCAATCCCCGCGCTTGACAGCAGGCAACGGCTGTGGCTTCGGCGGTACAAACGCCCAGTGATCTTCCCATTTGGCGCCCTGCTTAATCCAACGTCGAAGCAGTTCGATTTGCTGTGGTGGAAGCGGGGGTCCGTGATACGGCATGCGCGCTTCGGGATCCTTGGACGTTACTCGCGAAATCAGTTCCGACTCGTCCGGTTTGCCTGGCACGATGGTCCTCTTACCGGACTTGCCTTTGCCCAAGGCTTCCTCGCGGAAGATGAAGGACACGTTGTTTTTCTGCCGGACTCCGCCGTGACAAGGAACACAGTTCTGATTCAGAATCGGGCGGATATCGCGGCTGAAATGGATCTCGTCCGCCGGCCTCCTATAAAGAGGCGTCCAACCAAGCCCGATCGCCAGAGCGCTGCCCACGACAACGGCCGCTACAGTTACGCCAATGACCCTTCGCTGAATGGAAAAGGCTTCCAACATGACCCCACCGCATAAGTAGGTACCTAATTGATTTTACTGTCAAGGCCACGGAGCCGGGGCCGGTGCGGCGGTTTCACTTCATCGGCCAGAGCTCGCCGACGGATTTTCAACATCAGTTTACGGCACGAATAAATTCGTGCCCTTCCCTTTTGTGTTGCTGCAGGACATCTCAGCCGCCTGGGGGAAACCGTGCCCTTCCCGGATCATTTATGGAACCACTACTCAGCGCTGCGATTCTACCGGCGGACTGTTCGTTGTTTGCAATTTATTGAACTCCTGCATTTCCCGCGCTGCCTCTTCAGATTTTCCTTGCTTGCGATACAAACCGGCCAGAGAAAAATGGGCCTGCGCAGCCAACGAGGTGGCTTTCTCCAGCTCTGTGACTCTCTTCCATGATTTCTCGGCTGCTGCCGAGTCGCCTTCGAGAGAAGCGGCTTTTCCAAGAGAGTAAAGAGTTTCGGGCATTTCCGGTTGCAACTTGTCGGATCGTTTCAGTTCCGTGCGAGCCGCCTGCACTTTGCCTTGTTGCAGCAGGGCGTTGCCTAGGCGAAATGCGGCTTCTGCGTTTCCTGGCTGCAACTTGGTTTCGGCGCGAAACGCTTCCTCCGCCTTGGCCCACTGCGAGGTTCCGGCGTAGACCAGTCCGAGCTCGAGATGAATCCGGGGAAGATCGGGTCGCATCCGGATCGCCTCGAGGAATTCCTTCTCCGCTTGTGGCATCTGCCGCAGGACGTAATAGTTTTCCGCCATGGCTTGGTGCGCTCGGGGAGAATCGGGATACGATGCCAGCAACGAATCGATGGCCTGTTTGGAGAGCAGACCACTGGCACGGCCGAAGTAGTAAAGCAGGTCTGAATCGTTTGGGTTTTTGGCCAGCGCGGCTTGCAGGTTGGTGACCGCCTCAGGCAGCCGTCCCGCTTCCAGTTGCGCTATGCCCAGTGCAGCCTGGTCGCCCACTTTTTCCAGATGCGAAACGGCCTCGGTGGGATAGCCGTAGGCCAACAACGCGTAGCCCAACAATTGATGCGCGGGCCGGAGGTCGGGATCGAGCTTCACAGCTTGTTTCAGCGGCGGGATGGCCCCGCCGTAGTCCCGGTTCTCCAGGTAGGCCTGTCCCAGGCTCACGAAGCCCGCAGCGATGGTTGGCGCCAACTCGGTTGCCTTGCGGTACTCCACAATAGCCTGGCTAAAATTGCCGCTTTTCTCCGCCGCAGCTCCTGCCTGCATGTGCTGCAGGGCCTCTGGAGACGAACTTTGCCAAGCCAGAAAAAGGAATATGAGAGCGGGAATCACGGTTTCTCCGGCTCGACCACTTCGAGGAATTGGTCTGCGTGAACATCATTCATTATTTGTTGCACGCCGGAAGGCCATCGAATTTCGATTTTGGCATTTTCGGCTGCTCCGAGTCCAAAATGCAGCCGCTTGTCGTTGGCGGAGAGATAACTTCCCGCCGTCGTGGCAAATCGCGTCTGTCCGTTCACCCGCACGCGGGCGCCAAGGCCATCCCGGTTGCTGCGTGTTCCACGAAGCTTAACGACCAGCCAGTGATTCTTGCCGGCGGGGCTCATGAACACCTTTGGTTTCTCTCCAAGAACCGTCATGACCACGTCTTGCCAGCCATCATTATTTAAGTCGCCGAAGGCTGCTCCGCGTCCTGCCATCGGGGAGGAGGTGCCGGAATCGGTGCGTTCAAAGCGTCCCTGCCGATTCATGGCCACAAGGGGTAATTCTTTGTAGCGCAGGGAGGGATCGATCTGTTCGACATTGTCAAGAACATGCCCCTGTGCGACGAAGAGATCTTTCCATCCATCATTGTCGAAATCCTCCAGCCCGACGCCCCACCCTGAACTGCCGCTCGACAAGACGCCAAGACCAGTCTGGAGGCTTTGATAACTGAATGTGCCCTTCCCTTCGTTATGGTAAACACCATAGATTTCGCGCGGAAGCTCCGTAACGATCACATCCGGTCGTCCGTCATTATCGTAGTCCTGAAACACGACACCCATTCCGGAAAGGCGACGGCCATCTTCGGAAAGAGCGGTGCCCGCGTCCATACCGACTTCGCTGAACGTTCCGTTGCCATTGTTATGAAAGAGAAACTGTTGCATCCCATCGTTGGCCACGAAGACGTCCGCGAACCCGTCATCATCGTAGTCGGCGAAGGCAACTCCCAGCCCACGTCCTTTCTTTGCAGCAATACCGGATTTCTGACTGATGTCTTCAAATGTGCCGTTGCTACGGTTGCGGTAAAGAATGCTGGTGGTCGCTGGAAATTCCTCCGGCGGACAGTAGGTATGCCACTCTCCTCCGCACATCTTGCTGTGCTTGGTGTCCCATTCCATGTAGCGGGTGACAAATAGATCCAGCTTGCCGTCGTTGTCGAAATCGAAGAAGCCTGCGGAAACTGACCAGCCTCCCCCTGCTACGCCGGCCTTCTCGGTTACATCGGAAAACGTGCCGTTCCCGTTGTTGTGATAAAGAATGTTCTTTCCGTAGCTGGTCACGTAGATGTCGGGATAGCCGTCGTTGTCATAGTCGCCGACTGCCACCCCCATCCCATAATTTCCGTTCCCTGCATTTGCCAGACCGGCTTCTTTGGTCACGTCGGTAAAGCTGCCGTCCTTGTTCTGGCGGTAGAGGCGGTTCCAGTACAACGGGTTGTCGCGGTCAAAGTTCTCCGGAATCTGCATTGGGTTTGTGACTCGCCCACCGTTCACGAGAAAAATGTCGAGCAACCCGTCGTTGTTGTAGTCGAGAAGGGCCACGCCGCCGGGCATGGTTTCAATCAGGTATTTCTGAGAGGTAGGCGAGTTCTGCAAGATGAACTCCAACCCAGCCGGCTGCTTCAATTCCAGGACCGACGCCGCCAAGGCTGATACCAGCAACACCATGAAACCTATCTTAAGCAAGTACGTTTCCCCGCCAGGCCCACAGCCGTCTAGCATATACCGCACCCGCGGGCCTTACACGTTGATCGAGCGGTGGTTTTCATTTGCGGGTATACTTCGGCTCTGGTTCGTTCGCCCGCTGGGACGGGATGCGACAGCACTGTCGCAATGGCCATGGGTAAAGTCGTCTGGACGGCAATCATCGCCTTTTCATCAGTTGTTTCCCTTCACGCGCAATCCACCAACGCATCCCTAACTGGAAGAGTCACTGATCCGAGTAAGGCGGTCATCGTGGATGCTAGAGTCACCGTCATCAATACCAGTACCCGCGTTCACTATGAAGGGGTCACCAACGAAACCGGAAGCTACTACGTGACGAACCTGCCGCCGGGAGCGTATCGAATTGAAGTCGAAAAACTCGGGTTCAAGGCAGTCATTACTTCAGACGTGATCCTGCACGTACAGGATGCGGTCGAAGTAAATTTTGAAATGGTTCTGGGGTCAGCATCAGAGAGTGTCACGGTTCAGGGAGGCAGGCTGCAGCTCGACACTGAGTCGTCGACGGTGGGAACGGTAGTGGAACAGAGAAAGGTCAACGAGTTGCCTCTAAACGGGCGAAACGTTTTTAACCTGATTGAATTGGCGCCGTCGGTAGTTCCGCAAGGCAGTTCGACTGGGACGCCAGTGGGCGTCAATCCCTTTGGCTGGGGGAACTATCAGGTGAATGGTTCCTTTGGCAATCAGAGCGCTGAATACCTCGACGGGCAACCACTCAATATCGGATACATCAATCTACCGGTTCTCATTCCCACCCAGGACTCGATTCAGGAGTTCAGAATCCAGACCAGTAATCTGGGGCCGGAATGGGGAAAGTTTTCTGGTGGTGTCGTGAACCTGAGCACCAAGGGTGGCACGAATCTATTTCACGGTGAAGCGCACGAATATCTGCGTAATAGAATTTTCAACGCCAACGATTTTTTTCTGAACGCCGCCGGAAAGCCGCGGCCGGCCTGGGTTCAGAACCAGTTTGGAGCACAGGCAGGGGGACCTCTGTCTCTGCCTTTCTATCCTCAAGACAAGACTTTCTGGTTTTTTAGCTGGGAGGGATTCCGATTGCGCAGAGGGCAGCCCTTTACCACCACGGTGCCAGGAGCAGCGGCAAGGGCTGGCGATTTTTCGCAACTATGCAAATCGGGCTTCACTGCTGGCACATGCAATGATCGCGGCACCGATGTATTGGGCAATTCTGTCGTCGTCAACCAGATCTACGATCCGTGCGCGGGCAATGTGAATGCCTACGGCGCCTGTCCCGACGGCACTGTCACCCCCACGCCGTTCTTCAACAACGTTATTCCGGAAAATCGAATCAATCCTACTTCCGCCAAACTCTTGCACTTGTGGCCCGCGGCCGGAAACAGTGGCGCATTGATCGACAACTTCACCACGGCCACACGCACGGGAGGTGACCACAATCAGATCGTAGCGCGCTTGGATCAAAACATTACCGGCAGGCAACGGCTATTTGTTCGCCTCAGCTATTGGAATGTACTCGACCTGCCCATCGATCCGTTGGGAACAGGCGTGTGCGCTGATCGCTGCGCAGAGAAATATATGACCCATGCTGTGGCTGCTGGATACAACTACGCCGTCACTCCAAGCACGATTGTTTATCTCAATGCAAGCCTCAGCCGCTTCAAGTACTACCGGACTCCTCAAAACTCCGGATTCGACCTGACATCGATTGGTTGGCCGGCCAGCTACAACGCGGTCATCCCGGCTGACATGAGGACACCGCCGACGCCGTGTGTCGCCAACATTACCGACAACATCATGTGCTCGCAGGGGCAAAGCTTCATTCAAGATCACAACACGCAGTACAACCTTGCACCCAACGTCGCGATGTTGCGAGGCCATCATCAATTTCGACTGGGCCTACAGTTTGAGGTCGGCCGGGACAACTACACTCAAACGAATATTGCCAGCGGTGCGTTCAATTTCTGTGCTCCAGGCCAAGCCTGCTTCACCAGCTTGCCTGGCGTCTCGGGGACGGGATTTCCCTTCGCGGATTTTCTGCTGGGATATGCTGACAATTTCAATAATTTCGAAAATCATTTCTTTGCCCAAGCCGTTGTGCCAGCGTTCACTGCCGGGCAACAAATCTATCGCGGATTTTATTTCGAGGATACCTGGCGCGCTGCCGAAAGACTTAGCTTGAACCTTGGGCTTCGCTACGAACTTCAAGGATCATGGTCGGAACGATACGACCGCCTGACCTACTTCAACCCTGACGCAACAAACTACCTCACCCAATTTCTTCCAGCAGGCTCTGCGCCCATAAAAGGAGATGTTTTTCTGGTGAGCCCGCACTCCAGAAACAATGTTCCTCTTCCCAAGAATAATTTTTCTCCCCGGCTGGGCTTTGCGTACACCCTTACGCGGAAAATGGTGATTCGTGGTGGCTATGGCATTTTCTGGATCCCGAATTACGTCTCCTTCAGCCTCAACCCGTTGAACGACATGGTCAATGCCGCGGCCACGACCTACACGGGAACTATCGATGGGACGCATCCGGCCAACACCATAGCGTTTCCGTTTCCGGCGGGCATCGCCTCACCGCCCGGTCGGAGCCTCGGGCCCGAGGGAACACAACAATTTATGACCCAGGTGGTGCAGTCGATTACCGAAGCGGTTCCGAGCCAATACGTGCCAGCGTACGTTCAGCAATGGAACGTCGATATCGAGCGGGAGGCGCCTCTAGGATTGCTGGTTTCGGCCGCATATGTTGGATCGAAGGGCACTCACCTGCAAAACTACTCCACGCAAGTCAATCAGATTTCCGACGCGCTCCTCACTGAGGCTGCGGCTCAGGTCGACCTTGCCCATCCAAACCCGAGACGAGACGTTGCGATTGTCCAGCCGGTGCCGAATCCGTTTGTCATCAATGGCCAGACTTTGGCATTGGCTGGTGCGACAACCACTGTAGGTCAACTGCTCAGACCCTACCCGCAGTACACAAGCGTTCAAGTCGCGGGACAAGGTTCGTATGACAGCATCTACCATTCTTTTCAACTCGCGGTTCAGAGGCGCTTCTCCGGTGCCGGATCTCTTCTGGCCGCCTATACCAATGCCAAACTGATCAGTACTACCGACACGCTAACTTCGTGGCTGGAAAACAGCGTAGGGGGAATCCAGGATAATTACAATCCGCGCGGAGAACGCTCATTGTCCTCTCAAGATGTTTCGCAGCGTATGGTCGTCAGCTATGTTCTGGACTTGCCGTTCGGCCGCGGCAGGAGATTTCTTGGCAGCCTCACTGGGTATGCCGACAAGATCGTTTCTGGTTGGGGGATCGACGGTGTGACCACCTTCCAGAAGGGATTTCCCTTAGTTTTCACAAACGGCCAAGCGAACGGTACAACTTTGTTCGGCGGAGGCTCGAGGCCGAACGTTGTGCCCGGTTGTCAGGCGAAGGGTTCCAGTAGCGCGCTGTCCAGATTGGGGGACCCTGATAATCCAAACGGGCCGAGATGGTTTAACACGTCCTGTTTCACCCCTCCTCCCGATTTTACTTTCGGAGACGAACCTCGTGTGGATCCGCAGTTACGAGCGCAGGGCATCAACAATTTTGACTTCTCCATATTCAAGAGAACAAGATTTGGAGTTGACGAGCGATTCGGCTTTGAGTTCCGAACTGAATTCTTCAATCTTTTTAACCGAACTCAATTTGCTCCGCCCTCGACCAACTGCTGCGCGTCGAATAACAAAAACTTCGGAGTCGTTTCCAGCACGGCTCCGGGAACAAACCCCAGACTCGTTCAGTTCGCATTAAAGCTGTTTTTCTGAAAAGACGCCGGTTGGAGAGCACAAGTGGGTGTGCCAACGCGTTTCTCAGGTGTCAATCACGCGTTGAGACGGATACGTTTCCTGCTTATTTTTATAGATACGTGCCAGAGTCCACATTTGTACCATCTCCTAAAGAATTTTGCTGGTTCACGAATTGCAGTTTTGACGTGAAAGTCATCTCAGGGTTGTTGTATGGTACCCGCCGCAGGGGCGTGTGAAAGGCCTTCACGCTATCGCAACCGATTGATAGCAGAACTGAGATGCAATCATGAACTCTCCCCCGCATGGACGTGCTTTGGTTTTCCCCCTCTTGCCGCCAGTGGAGCGCGAGCGAGCGGACGCTGGCGAAGGTGCACAGGCTCGACCCCAGACTGACGAGCAGTTAATGGTACGGATACAGGCAAGAGACCCCGACGCCCTGGATCTGTTATTCGGGCGCTATGCCCGGCTCGTGCTCTCCATTGGGCTCCGGATCGTAAAGGATTACGGCGAAGCGGAGGAGATTGTCCAGGAAGTATTCTTTTACGTTTTTCAGAAATCGCGTTTGTTCGATCCGCTAAAAGGGAGCGTAAAGACCTGGATCGTCCAGATGGCGGTCCATCGGGCCCTTGACCGGAAAGCGCATTTGGCCAGGCGTGGATTTTACCTTGGTACAGATCTCGGATCGCTGGGCGATACTCTATTAGGCAAAACCGACCTCGACGAACAGGTTGGCGGTCTGCTGAATCGCGAACTACTCGCAAAGGTTTTCGACCAATTGCCCCCAATGCAGCGCCGGACCCTGGATTTGTTCTACTTTGAAGGACTGGACTTGAGAGAAATCGGTAAGAGAATCAATCAGCCGCTGGGGAATGTCCGTCATCACTTTTATCGTGGCCTCGAACGGTTGAGAAAGAGCGTATTGCTGCAAAAGATCCAACAGAAATAACTGGAACATATGACGGAATACCTGAGACAGGATGAGCACGAGAGATTCAAAGAACTAAGTGCACTTTCGAACTCCGGCACTCTAAGCGCGGGCGAGACCGCGGAATTGAGCAGTCATCTTCAGCTCTGTGCTGCTTGCCGGGAAATCCATGAGCAGTATCGTTTGTTGGCCCGGGAAGGTATCCCTGTGCTGGCGGCCGCATTCAGTGAAGAAGAAGAGGACTCCTTAACCTGGGACAGTTCCGCGACGCGCAAGAAACTTCTGGCGCGCGTGCGCGCTACCGAACAAGAGAGCCGTCTAGCGAATGAGCGTCCCTCGCGGACTTTTGCTTCTCGGTTTTGGAATCCCGCTGTTCTGAGTAGTCCCAGAATGGTTGGGACAGTCGCGGCTTGCCTTCTGCTAGTAGTCGGAGTCGTTGGTTACCAGCTGGGTGGCTACTTCGAGACTGCAGTACCAAACTCCATTCCCAGCGACGCCGCTCGTGTTACCAGATTGGAGCTAGAGAAAAAGTCAATTGAAACCCAGCTACGAACGGAAGAAGCGAATCGGGCTCAGATTGAGCAGGACCGGTTGCAGAAGAAGGAAGAGCTCGTGAAGGTACGAGCGCGTTTACGCGAATTGGAAAATCACCTGGATGCACTTGAGGCTGCCAAGAAAGAGGCCGCCGAACAGTTGCAGGTCCTTTCACAAACGCATGACCTGGCTAGCGCCAAGCTGCGAGATGCCGAGCACACCTATCAGACCGAAATTGCGACGCTGCGGAGCGAACGGGACAAGGCGCTGGCGCAATCCGACGCGTTGGCATCGAGAATCAACGAACTCACCGTTCTTACTCGGGATCAAGAGCGCCGGCTCAAAGACGATGAGCAATATCTTGCATCAGATCGGGACATCCGCGAGCTAATGGGCGCACGCAAGCTCTACATTGCAGATGTGTTTGACGTTGACAGTGGGAGCCGAACGAAGAAACCCTCGGGCCGAGTCTTCTACACGCAGGGTAAGTCGCTGATCTTTTATGCTTTTGACCTGGATCGTCAGTCCGGCGTCAACACCGCCAGTATTTTCCAGGTGTGGGGTCAAAAGGATACCGCACAGGAAGAACGCGCAAGGCCGATGAGTCTCGGTATTCTTTACATGGACAGCGAATCCAATCGACGGTGGGTCATGCGATTTGATGATCCAAAGCAGCTTGCAGAAATCGATGCGGTTTTCGTGACTGTCGAGCCGCGCGCAGGCAGCCAAAAGCCAAGTAGCAAACCGTTTTTGTACGCCCTCCTTCGCAAAGAAGTGAATCATCCGTAGAGATGGAATAGCGCCGAAGGCAGTCGACAGACCAGTCTTAACAAACTCTGCTCGTTACAACTGATCCGCTTACCCGTTCGATTCTCTCAGAATACGGCTGGTACAAATCCCCTCGCTTTTACGTAATAGTGAACAGCGGGTTGGGGTTCACCGTTGTGTGTTTCGAGGTCGGTTTCAGATCTTGAAGTGTGTTTGCCGGCTAACGCATCGAGGGATGGTCCTTCGACAACTCTGCACGGGGGTGGTGGGGAATGAACTCTTACAGACTCTTTGCGTCGATTCTTGTTGTAGGTATCGTTTTCTCAACCTGCATTTTGGTCCAAGGCCAGTCTACCTATGGATCGATCACAGGTTCGGTAACTGATCCGACGGGAGCTGCCGTAGCCGCCGCGCAGGTCACGTTGACCAACGTAGGTACGTCAGAGAAGCGCACGCAATCGACTGGGGCAGATGGGCTGTACTCGTTCGTCAACCTGATTCCGGGGGAATACAAGATCGACGTCGAGAAGCAAGGCTTCAAGCACTTCGCGCGCTCCAACCTGGTAGTACAAGTCAACCAGTCCAGCAAGATCGATGCAACCCTGGCGGTAGGCCAAGTCAGCGAAACGGTGGAAGTCACGGGCGAAACACCTTTGCTCCAGGCCGAGACTTCTTCTCTTGGGCAGGTGGTTGAGCAACGTAAGGCAAACGAGTTGCCACTGAATGGACGCAACATCTACAACCTGACCGCTGTTGCGCCATCGGTGATTCCGCAGGGCAACACCACCGGGACCGTCGTCGGAAAGAATCCTTTTGACTTCGCCAACTACCAGGTCGGTGGATCATTCGCCAATCAAAGCGCGGAATACCTTGATGGGCAGCCGCTCAACATCGGGTACATTAATCTTCCCCTACTAGTTCCAACCCAGGACTCGATCTCCGAATTCAAGGTTCAGTACAACAACCTGGGTCCGGAGTGGGGCAAGTTCGCTGGCGGCGTTATCAATTTGAGCACGAAGTCGGGAACTAATAGCTGGCACGGCTCGGGATACGAATACCTTCGCAACAAGGTGTTCAACGCGAACGAATATTTCCTGAAGCAGTCACAGATTGCAAACGGGCAAAAGAACGAGCCCCCACCCTTTACACAGAACCAGTTCGGCGCCACGATGGGCGGACCCATTATCAAGGACAGGACTTTCATCTTCGGCAGCTATGAGGGATTTCGTCTGCGGCAAGGAACGGTTTTTACGACGACGGTTCCTACCGCTGCTGAACGTGGCGGCAATTTTGCGGACCTGTGTACTACAGGATTCGCAGGGGGCATATGCAACGATACAGACTCAGCCGGCGCACGAATTCATCAACTATACGACCCTCTCAATGTCGATAGGACGGGTACGCCTTGTACTGCTCCGAACGTTCCAGTTGGCTGCAATCCAAGCTACGCTCATCGCACACCGATCCTGAACAACGACCTGACGACGCTTCCCTACTTTCCGAATTCAACCTCTGACTTTTTGCTTTCGAACTTCATCCCGAATCCCACGGGCGGCGGGACGCTTAACAACTTCGTTAAGGCTGCCAGCACCGGTGGCAATATCGACTCATACGTGATTCGCGCCGACCAGACCATCAGCGCACGGCAGCGCATTTTTGGACGCTATTCCTTCTGGAAGCTGGTCAGCCTGGCACAGGATCCTTTTGGCACCGGCTTTTGCAAGGACCGGTGTCAGGAGAACACAAAGAGCCACTCGGCTGCGATTGGTTACAACTTCGCTGTAACCCCGACAACGATCGTAGACGTGAACATCAGCGCC
>Ga0075424_100000785_pt1 | contig 25928 bp, 24 predicted proteins | sample SoiMethybrSBSTD3_FD_75301 | JGI IMG/M metagenome (GOLD analysis project Ga0075424, IMG submission 75301) | Bulk soil microbial communities from a Populus tree surrounding site in Tennessee, USA - Soil MetaG P. TD hybrid SBSTD3 | ecosystem: Environmental > Terrestrial > Soil > Tree plantation... | reverse complement strand
CAGCTCAAGATCATGCAGGAAGCGATCACGCTCGCGGTGTTCGTGCCCTTCGCCATCCTCTACATGAAGCAGCCGATCAAGCTCGACTATCTCTGGGCGTCGCTGTGCATCATGGGCGCGGTGTACTTCGTCTTCCGTGGATAAGTTTCGCTACCTGGTGGTGGAAGGGCCGATCGGCGCCGGCAAGACGAGCCTCGCGCGGCGCCTTGCGCCGCGGTTTGCGGCGGAGCTGCTGCTCGAGCAACCGGCGGAAAATCCGTTCATCGCGCGCTTCTATCAGGACATGGCGCGCTACGCCCTTCCGGCGCAGCTCTTCTTCCTGTTCCAGCGCGCGCGCATGGTCGAGCCGCTCAAGCAGCCCGACATGTTCGCGCGGCCGACGGTCGCGGATTTCCTGCTCGACAAGGACCTGCTGTTCGCGCGCGTCACGCTGTCGGGCGACGAGTTCGCCCTGTACCACAAGATCTACGAGGCGCTGCGGCCGCAGGCCCCGGCGCCCGACCTCGTGGTCTACCTGCAGGCGCAACCCTCGGTGCTCGCCGAACGCGTGCGCCGGCGCGCCGCGGCGTTCGAGCGCGGCATCTCCGAGGAATACCTGGCGCTGCTCGCGGAAAGCTACGCGCGCTTTTTCTATCACTACAGCGCGGCGCCGGTCCTGACGGTGAACTCGGATAACCTCAATTTCGTGGAGCGCGAGGCGGACTTCGAGCTGCTCGTGTCGCGCATCCGCGGCATGCGCAGCCGGCGCGAGTTCTTCAGCCTGGGATGAAGATCGTGCGCGAGCTCTCCACGCTGCGCGCTGCGGCCGCGGCGCTCGGGCCGCTCGCGTTCGTGCCGACCATGGGCAACCTGCACGCCGGGCACGTTTCGCTGGTGCGCCTCGCCCGGCGCCACGCACGCGCGGTCGCCGTGAGCATCTTCGTGAACCGGCTGCAGTTCGCGCCGAGCGAGGATTTCGAGCGCTATCCGCGAACGTTCGAGCAGGATCGGCGCCTGCTCGAGGCGGAAGGCGTCGAGCTTCTTTTCGCGCCCGCCGAGGACGTGCTCTATCCGCAGCCGCAGACGGTGACCGTTCACCCGGGCCCGCTCGGCGAGGACCTCGAGGGCCGCTTCAGGCCGGGCTTCTTCGACGGCGTGTCGACGGTCGTGCTGAAGCTCTTCAACGCCGTGCGGCCCGCAGCCGCGGTCTTCGGCAAAAAGGATTACCAGCAGCTGGCGGTAGTGCGCGAGATGGTGCGCCAGCTCGACCTTGCGATCGAGATCGTCGCCGGCGAGACCGCACGCGAGCCCGACGGCCTCGCCATGAGCTCGCGCAACGCATACCTCTCCGCGGCCGAGCGCGCCGAGGCGCCGCGCCTGCACCAGCTGCTGCGCGAAGTAACCGTGAAAAAAATCACACCCGAGCAGGCGATGCATCAGCTCGCCGGCGCGGGATGGAAGCCCGATTACGTCGAGGTGCGCCGCCGCGCCGATCTGAAGGTCCCGCAAGCGCCCGAGCGCGAGCTGGTGGTGCTCGGCGCGGCGCGAATCGGCGTCACGCGCCTCATCGACAACCTGGAGTTTTAGCTGCGAGTTCTAGCTCTGAAGTTCTAGTTCTAGCTCTAGTCTACGAAGGGTACGGATCGAAGGTCATCGCTTCGACCGGGCAGCCCATCGCGCGCGCGATCCGATCCATCGCTTCGTCGGTGAGCTGCACGGCATGGAACTCGCTCTCCGCAGCTCTCGACGAGATGAAGGCCTTGGCCGCGGCCTCGGTATTCCAGGTGACCACCGGGTCCGGCGTTACACCCGGGAGCTGGCGACAGATAGGAAATCCGTCCGATTTGCAAACTATTGCATACATGGGCAGGGGGGGTTGCGAGGTAATTTACACGAATACGGGGCAGCGACTAGAACGTAACACCTCAGGGACTCCCTGATTGCGACATTTGTCACGCCTAGTTTTAATGGATGCGGGAGGTACCGGAGCGCCGCTCCCATGCATGGGCTCCGGGCCGATTCACGTGCCCCCTACCCGAGGGGCGATCTTTCTGGGGAAGGAGTAATCGATGAGCAACCTCCGCGATACTGTAGGCCTTTGCATTCCATACGGACGAGCCGACTCGCAATACCAGACCGAGTTCGAGCCGGCGACCGGAACCGTGTGGGGCTACTTCAATCCGAAAGACGGCGCGCCCTGCTACAGCCTCGGGTTGCTGAAGGACATCCTCGCGCACGATCGCGAGCTCGTCGCCAACCAATGCAAGGTCGAAGTCGACGGCCTGCGCCACGCCGTGAACTACTACGTCACCGCGTCGCGCATCCCGCGCGTATTCAACGTCGGCGGAGACCTCGCGCTCTTTTCGATGCTCATCAAGACGCAGGACCGCGAGGCCCTCGCGCAGTACGCGAAGCTGTGCATCGACAACGTCTATCCGCGCACGCAGTCCTTCTTCAGCCCGACGCTGACCAAGATCGTGCTCGTCCAGGGCGACGCGCTCGGCGGCGGCTTCGAATGCGCGCTCGCCTCCGACGTCATCGTGGCCGAGGAGAGCGCACAGATGGGCCTGCCCGAGATCCTGTTCAACCTCTTCCCGGGCATGGGCGCATGCAGCCTGCTCGCGCGGCGCATCGGCATGCGCGCCGCCGAGGAGCTGATCCTTTCCGGCAGGATCCTGAGCGCTTCCGAGCTGCACCGGATGGGCGTGGTCGACGTGGTCGCGACCGACGGCCAGGGCGAGACGGCAGTGCGCAACTGGATTGCGAAGAACGCGAAGCGGCGCAACGGCCTGCAGGCGGTGTTCCGCGCGCGGCAGTTCATTCATCCGATCACGCGCGAGGAGCTCGACGGCATCGTCGGCCTGTGGGTGGATGCGGCAATGCGCCTGTCCGAGCGCGACCTCAAGATGATGAACCGGCTGGTGCGGGCGCAGATCCGGCGGGTCGAGTCGGGTCAGAGCATCGTGCTGAGCGAGCGGCTGGTGGCCGCGGAGGCCGCCGCCTGAGCCTCAGCGCGCCGGCGCCTTCAGTTCGGCGAGCACACGCGGCCAGAGCGGCGAGCCTGCCCGTCGGGTGAAAAAGCCGAAATGCCCGATGCTGCGCACGCCGGCGTCCGCGGGCGTGAACTGGAGCTGTTGCCGCGGGAACAGCCGCGGGTAGTACGCCATGAGCCGGCCGGTGCCGGCGGGCGTCGCGAACGCGTCGTCGCTGATGGAGACCAGAAGCGCGGGTCGTTGCAGGGCGGCGCAGCGATCCAGCAGCACCTGGAAGCGCTCGTAATAGGGCGCGTCGCGGGCGGGCCGGAGCTCCGGGGAGCGGCGCCCTGCCCACCGCAACGCCACGTTCGCCGGGATGTCCTCGCCGAGCCCCAGCCGGCGAGCCGGGAAATAGCCCAGGAGCGCGGTCGTCACGGGCATCACGCCGTGCCACAGCACCGCCATCGGCAGCCGGTACCGCGCGTCGTAGTCCCCGTAATACGCAGTATGGCCGCTGATGATGACGAGGCGGCTCTGCTCGGCTGCGTTCGGCGCGCCGCCGAAGAGAAGCGCGCCGATCGAGTGCGCGATGCCCACGATCGTGGCGCGCGGATAGCGATCGCGCAGCCACGCGATTCCGCCGGCACAGTCGTAGAAGGCCCAGTCCTCGATCGAGGCGGAAAAGCCGCGCAGGCGCGCAGGCCGCGACAGGCCGATTCCCCGGTAGTCGTAGGTCAGCGTCGGGATACCATGTCGCGCAAGAAAGCGCGCGAAGCGGCGGTAGCTCAGCGCCGGGATTCCGGCGCCGCAATGCAGTAGCGCCACCTGGGCGGGCTCCTCGGGCAGGTCGCCGGCGTACCACGCACCGCCGAGCTCGTAGCCGTCGTGCGCGCGCAGCCGGACCGGCAACGACCCTACGTCGCGACTTTCCACCCGCCGAGAATAAGCTAACCGACTGCCTTGCGGCGCTCGACGATGTGGCGCTCGAGCTGCGTGCGCGCCTCGCCCATTTCCTGCGCGAGCACGCGCTGCAGCGACGAGGCCTGAAGCCGAAGCTCGCTGTCCGTCAGCGCGGCGAGCCTCTCGCACAGGCGGGTAAGCCGGTCCGTGCCCATGCTCGCCGACGAGCCCTTCATCGCGTGGAGCAGCGAACGGAACTCGTGAAAGTCGCGTCCCGCGAGCACCTGCTCGATCCGCGCCAGCATCGCAGCGGCGTCGGCCACGAACACGCCCACCAGCTTCTCGACGAACGCGAGCGACGTGCCGAGCTCCTCGAGATGCTGCAGCGTTTCGGCGTTGACCACCGCGGGCGCCGCCCGCGCCGGCACGACGTGAAGACTCGCGGGCGCCTCCGCCCGGCGCCCCGTGGCGGCACTAGCCGCGGCCAGGGACTCGATCTCGTCGAGCAGGCGGAGCGTCTCGATCGGTTTGGGGAGGAATGCGTCGGCGCCCGACTCGAGCGCCTCGCGCCTTGCGTCGGTGGTCACGTCGGCCGACAGCATGATCACGGGCACCCGCTCGCGGCCGCGCGTCATGAGCCGCAGCGCCTGCAGCGCCTCCAGCCCGCTCGTTCCCGGCATGTTGCGGTCGAGGATGACGAGGTTCGGCGCATCGCGTTCGAACGCATCCAGCGCCTGTTCGCCGTCGTTCACCAGGGTGACCGCGTGGCCGCCGCGTTCCAGGATCCGGCCGATCACCTCGCGATTGGTGGGATTGTCGTCTGCGACCAGGATGCGCAGCGGCGTCGCCACGCTGGCGCGGCGCGCGTAGTCCTGGAGACGCACCACGCCCTCGCGGGGTTCGTCGCCCGCGGCCACCGAATGAAGCACGTTGAACAGGCGCCGCTTGTCGAACGGCAGCTCGAGCACCGAGGCGAACCCCGACGACAGCATCTCGAAGCGCCGCACGTCGGCATCGCGCGGCACGGCGAGGATTGTGGGAGGCGCCGGGTTGGGCGCGGCGCGGCGAAAGCGCTGCGCAAGCTGCGTGTCCTCGCGCGCCGCGTAGAGCAGCGCGCTGTGATAGGGCTTCGCCAGGCTGATTTCCGACACCAGGCGCGCCACGCCCTCATCCACCGTGGCCGCGGCAACCGCGGTTGCGCCCCAGCCGGCGAGCGCCTCCTCGACGGCGTCGCGCTCCCGCGGCGGAAAGCCGACGAGCAGGATGCGCGCATCGCCGAGCTCCCGCGTCGTCTCGCTGCCTGCCGCGGTGCGCTCGGGCTGCTTGTCGAAATCGACTTCGACCCAGAAAGTGCTGCCCAGGCCGAGCGCGCTCTCGAGCCCGATGCGCCCGCCCATCAGGCCGACGAGCTGCTTGGCGATGGTGGTTCCCAGCCCCGTGCCGCCAAAGCGCCGGGTGGTCGATTCGTCGGCCTGCGCAAAGCTCTCGAAGATCTTGCTCTGCGCCTCGGGCGCGATGCCGACTCCGGTGTCGCGAATGGAGAACTTCAGCCTCACCATCGCCTCGGTCTCGGCCTGCACCGACACGTGGACCGTGACGCTGCCTTTCTCGGTGAACTTGACCGCGTTGCCTGCGAGGTTGATGAGGACCTGGCGCAGGTGGTGCGGGTCGCCGCGCAGCGCGGGCGGAACCTCCGCCATGATCGAGACCACGAAGTCGACACCCTTGGCCGCGGCCTGCGCCGAGACGATGCGGCAGGTGCTGTTCACGAGCGCGTGCAGGTCGAAGTCGATCTTCTCCATGACGACCTTGCCGGCCTCGATCTTGGAGAAATCGAGCACGTCCTCGACCAGCCCCAGCATCACGCGCGAGGAGCCGCGCAGCGTCTGCAGCATGTCCGCCTGCTCGCGGCTGAGCGGCGTGTCGCGCAGCAGGTCCGCCATGCCGATGATGGCGTTGAGCGGCGTGCGCAGCTCGTGGCTCACCATCGAGATGAAGCGGCGCTTGGCGAGGTTTGCCGCTTCGGCGCGCGCGAGCGCGTCGAACATTCGCCGCACCAGCGAGAGCACGTACAGGCTGACCGCGAACATGCCGAGGAGCAGGCCCACGCCGAGCGCGGTGTGGCCGCGCCAGAAGTCGTTGAAGTAGAGCGCGATGCCGAAGCCGCCCACGCTCATCGCGAGCTCCGACACCAGGTAGCGCGGGCCGAAGCGGAAGCCGCTGCCCAGCGTCACCCAGATGTACAGCAGGAAAAGCGGCGCCGCCGACTCGCCGAACACGGTCATGTACCAGGTGATCGCGGCGACGTCGGCGAACTGCGCGAAGACGCGCCGCGCGGGCGACACGTTCGTGGAATAGGCGATGCGCAGGAAGATCGCCAGCGCGAGCACCAGGTGGATGCCCATCACGTACAGCGGCAGCGTGTTGTGCTTGGTAAGGGCGTCGGGCAGCAGGTAAAGAAACACCAGCGAGCTGATGATCAGCCGCAGGATGCCCTGCTCGTGCTCGGTGTCGGGACGCGCGGCGAGCCGCGCTCTCAGGCGCTGCAGCGCGTTCGCGCGCGCGGGCGGCGCGCCGGCTTCCGGCTCGCCGCTCACGAGCCCGCCGCCGCCGGACCCGGGTCCTGCCATTGGCTCTGGACCTCCGCGATCTCTCTGCGCAGGCTGATGAAGGCATCGACCAGGCGCGCATCGAAGTGGCGCCCGCGCTGGCCCGCCAGGTACTGGAACGCACGTTCCGCCGGCCACGCCGGCTTGTAGGGTCGCGGCGAGGTGAGCGCATCGTAGACGTCGGCCACCGCGACGATGCGGGCGCACAGCGGGATGTGGTCCCCCACCAGTCCGTTCGGATAGCCCGTGCCGTCGAACCTTTCGTGGTGGCCCAGGGCGATCAGCGCCCCCATCCGCACGTACTTGGAGGCGCTGCCCTTGAGGATCTCGTGCCCGATCAGGGGATGGCGGCGCATGACCTGCCACTCGGCCTCGTCCAGCTTGCCCGGCTTGAGCAGGATCTGGTCGGGAATGCCGATCTTGCCGATGTCGTGCAGCGGCGCGGCGAGCTCGACGGTCTCGGCCTCGTCGCGCTCCAGCCCGACCGCGCCGGCGATGAGGCGCGAATAGCGCGCCATGCGGATCAGGTGGTAGCCCGTCTCCTCGTCGCGGAACTCGCCCGCGCGGGCGAGCCTCAGCAGCGTCTCCTTCTCGCGCTCGCGCACCTCGCGCGTGGCGTCCTCCACCATGTGCTCGAGCAGCCGCCTGCGGTCCTCCAGGGCAAGCTGCTGCCGGCGCAGCGTGAGCAGGTTGCGGCAGCGCGCCAGGCATTCGCGCGCATCGACCGGCTTCGTCAGGAAATCGGTGATCCCGGCGTCGAGCGCCGCATAGCGCACCTTGCGGTCGTCATGCACCGTCACCATCACGATCGGCACGTGCTCGTAGCCGGGGAGCGCGCGCAGGCGCTTCACGAACTCGATGCCGTCCATGTCGGGCATCATGTAGTCGACGAGCACCAGGTCGGAAACGTGGCGCGTCGCCCATACCACGGCATCGACCGGCCGGGCGAACCCCTCGACCGCCACGCGCTCGTCCAGGCTGCGCACCACCTGCTCCAGGATGGCCCGGCCGGTCGACTGGTCGTCGACCACCATCACCGTGTTGCGCGCCGAAGGCAAAACCCTCACCTGCGCCTTGCCCATGATCGCCCCGGTTGTTTGATTTGGCTCGGGAAAAAGGGTAGCCGGGCGCCCCCGCCGGTGTCCAGCAAATCGGCGGCTTTTACACTCTTTTTTAAGGTCCTGTTGCTGTGAAGTGGGCCCTGCAGTTGCGCAGTAGGCCCTGTACTGTGTGAAGTGGTGCCGGAAGAGAGACTCGAACTCTCATGGTGTTGCCACCGGCGGATTTTGAGTCCGCTGCGTCTACCGGTTCCGCCATTCCGGCGCGTTTTCCCCGCGTTTTTCCACTAGGTCTAACCGCTGGGCATGAAAATTATAATTGCGCCGGATGCTCGTCTCCGAGTTCGACTACGACCTGCCGGCCGAGCTCATCGCGCAGCACCCGGCGCCCGAGCGCAGCGCCAGCCGCCTGCTTCATTTGTCCTCCAGCGGGTCTATTGAAGATCTCAGGATGTCGGACCTGCCCGCCCTGGTGGACCGGAGCGACGCGCTGGTCCTGAACGATACTCGCGTGATCAAGGCGCGCCTCGCCGGGCGCAAGGCGAGCGGCGGCCGGATCGAGCTCTTCGTCGAGCGCATCGTCGGGCCGCGCGAGGCCTTGGCGCTCGTCCGCGCGAGCCATCCGCCCGCGGCGGGCTCGGCGCTTGTCGTCGGTGGCGAGCTTCGCGTGAACGTCATTTCGCGTGAGGAGGACCTGTACCGCGTCGCGTTCGAGGAGGACGTCGAGCGGGTGCTCGAGCGCTTTGGCGCCGTGCCGCTCCCGCCCTACATCGCGCATCCTCCCGGCGAAGCGGACGCCGAGCGCTACCAGACCGTGTACGCGCGGGTACCGGGCGCGGTGGCCGCGCCGACCGCCGGCCTGCACTTCGACCATGCGCTCCTCGCGGCGATCGAGGCGCGCGGCGCGGCGGTACTGCGCCTCACGCTTCACGTCGGCGCGGGGACTTTCCAACCGGTGCGCAGCGATACGGTGGAGGGGCATCGCATGCACCGGGAGCGCTATTCCATCCCGCTTCAGACAAAAGAATCCCTGGAAAACCGGCGTGTACTCGCGGTCGGAACGACCTCGCTGCGCGCGCTTGAGAGCTGCGCCGCCAGTGGCCAGCTCCAAGGCGAAACCGATCTTTTCATTTACCCGGGCTTCCGGTTCAAGGTGGTGCAACGCCTGCTCACCAATTTCCACCTGCCGAAATCGACGCTGCTCATGCTGGTCAGCGCGTTCGCCGGGAAAGAGCGCATCCTGGAGGCCTACCACCACGCCATCGCCCTGCGCTACCGCTTTTTCTCGTACGGCGACGCCATGCTGATCGAAAGATGAACTTCACGGTGACCGCCAGCGACGGCGCGGCGCGCCGCGGCGCGCTCGAGCTCGCGCACGGGCGTGTCGACACCCCGGCGTTCATGCCGGTGGGGACCTACGGCGCGGTGAAGGCGACCTCGCCCGAGGAGCTCGCCGCCGCCGGGGCGCAGATCGTGCTCGGCAATACTTTCCACCTGTGGCTGCGGCCGGGGCTCGAGGTCATCGCGCGGCACGGCGGCCTGCACCGCTTCATGGGATGGCGCGGCCCCATCCTCACCGATTCGGGCGGCTTCCAGGTGTTCAGCCTCGGTCCGCTGCGCAAGATCTCGGAAGAAGGCGTGCGCTTCGCCTCCCCCGTCAACGGCGACCGGCTGCTCCTCACGCCCGAGGAGTCGATGCGCATCCAGGCGATCCTCGATTCCGACATCGCCATGGTGTTCGACGAGTGCACCGCGTACCCCGCCGGCGAGGCCGACGCCGCGGCGTCGATGCGGCTTTCCATGAGATGGGCGCGGCGCTGCAGAGCTTCGTATGGGGGCAGCAATGCCCTTTTCGGAATCGTCCAGGGCGGAATGTACGAGGCGCTGCGCGAGGAATCGCTGGAGGAGCTGAAAAGCATCGGCTTTGACGGCTACGCCGTGGGCGGCCTCGCCGTGGGCGAGCCGAAAGAGGAGCGCAGCCGCATCCTCGCCCACCTGGTGCCGCGCATGCCCTCGGCGCGCCCGCGCTACCTGATGGGCATGGGCACGCCCGAGGACATCGTCGAGGCCGTCGCCGCGGGCGTCGACATGATGGATTGCGTGCTTCCCACCCGCAACGCGCGCAACGGCTGGCTCTTCACGCGCCACGGCGACATCCGCATCCGCAACGCGCGCTACCGCGACGACCTCGCCGCGCTCGACGCGCGCTGCGCCTGCTACACCTGCCGCAATTTCACTCGGTCCTACCTCTACCATCTGCAGAAGACCAACGAGATCCTGGGCGCCCGGCTGAACACCCTGCACAACCTGCACTACTACCAGGAGCTCATGAGCGAGCTGCGCGCGGCGATCGAGCAGGGCGATCTCGCGCGCAAGGCGAAGGACCTGCTCGATCAGCGTAAGCAGCTATAATTTAACGTTTCTTCATTCGGAGTCCGGGTGCTCATCTCGAACGCGTACGCCCAGGCCGCCGTCGGCGGCGATTCGGGGTTTATCGGCTTCCTGCCGATCATCCTGATGTTCGTGCTGCTGTACTTCCTCATGATCCGCCCGCAGATGAAGCGCGCGAAGGAAACGAAATCGATGATCGAGGCGCTGCAGAAGGGCGACGAGGTGATCACGGCCGGCGGAATCGTGGGCAGGATCTCGAAGATGGGCGAGCAGTACCTGACCATCGAAATCGCGCCCAACACCGAGATCAGCGTGCAGAAGGCGGCGGTGCAGATGCTTCTTCCAAAGGGCACGCTGAAAAGCCTCCAGTAAGTGAACCGCTTCCCAACCTGGAAGTACGTGCTGATCGTGGTGATCGTGCTCACCGCGTTCCTGTACACGGTGCCGAACTTCTTCGGCGAGTCGCCGGCGGTGCAGGTCTCGAGCGCCAAGTCGACGGTCAAGGTCGACACCGCCCTGCTCGGGCGCGTCGAGGAGATCCTCAAGAAGGAAAGCATTCCCTTCAGCGGCGCTCAGGTCGACGCCACCGGCGTGAAGGTGCGCTTCGCCGACCCGGACACGCAGCTGCGGGCGAAGGACCTGGTCGAGCGCGCGCTCAACACCGGCGCCGACGAGGGTGCCTACACCGTCGCGCTCAACCTGCTTCCGGCCTCGCCGGGCTGGCTCGCCAGGATCAACGCCCTGCCGATGTACCTCGGCCTCGACCTGCGCGGAGGGGTGCACTTCCTCCTGCAGATCGATATGCCCGCGGCGAGCCTCAAGCGCATCGAGAACCTCGCCGCCGACGTGCGCAGCCAGCTGCGCGAGAAAAACATCCGGCACGGCGGGGTGACGCGGGAAGGCCAGGCGATCCGGGTGCGCTTCCGCGATTCGGCGACGCGCGAGGCGGCGCGCGGCGCCATCCTCGCGACCGTGCCCGACCTCGCGCTCGCCGAGCGCGACGATGGCCAGGATCTGCTCCTCGTCGGGACGCTGCGCCCCGAAGTGCTCAAGCGCGTCCAGGAAACGGCGGTCCAGCAGAACATCAGCACGCTGCACAACCGGGTCAACGAGCTCGGCGTGGCCGAGCCGGTGATCCAGCAGCAGGGCGCCGACCGCATCGTGGTGCAGCTGCCCGGCGTGCAGGACATCGCCCGCGCCAAGGAGATCCTGGGCCGCACCGCGACGCTGGAGGTGCGCCTCGTCGACGAGGAGGCGATGCGCAGCGGCAACACCTTCGGCGCCGACGTGTTCCCCGAGCGCCGGCGCGACGGCAGCGTCGGCCAGGTGCCCACCAAGAAGCAGGTGATCGTCACCGGCGACCAGTTCGTCGGCGCGCAGGCGACTTTCGACCAGGATCACCGGCCGGCGGTGGCCGTGGAACTCGACCAGGCGGGCGGCCGCGCCATGCGCATCACCACGCGCGAGAACCTCAAGCGCCTGATGGCCATCGTGCTCTTCGAGAAGGGCAAGGGCGAGGCGATCTCGGTCGCGACCATCCAGGGCGAGTTCGGCAGCCGGTTTCAGATCACCGGCTCGTTCACGCCGGTGGAGACCAACAACCTCTCGCTCCTCATCCGCGCCGGCGCGCTCGCCGCGCCGATGGAGATCATCGAGGAGCGCACCATCGGCCCGAGCCTCGGGCGCGCCAACATCGAAAAGGGATTCAACGCCACGAAGTGGGGCTTCATCGCCATCGTGGCGTTCATGTCGGTCTACTACGTGCTCTTCGGAGTGATCTCCTCGGTGGCGCTCGGCGTGAACCTGCTGCTGCTGGTCGCGCTGCTTTCGCTGCTGCAGGCGACGCTTACGCTGCCCGGCATCGCGGCGATCGCGCTCACTCTTGGCATGGCGATCGACGCGAACGTGCTCATCAACGAGCGCATCCGCGAGGAGCTGCGCGGCGGCGCCACGCCGCAGGCCGCGATCGCGGCCGGCTACGAGCGCGCCTGGGCCACGATCCTCGACTCCAACGTCACCACGTTCATCGTCGGCCTGTCGCTGCTCATGGTGCCGGGCGCGGTGCGCGGGTTCGCGGTGGTGCACTGCCTCGGCATCATGACCTCGATGTTCTCGGCGGTGATGGTGTCGCGCGCCATGGTCAACCTGCTCTACGGTCACCGGCGGCGGCTGGCGCGCCTCGCCATCGGCAACACGGCCTGGAAATGAGACCGGCACAAAGCGCCTGGAGCTAAGCGAATGGAATTCTTCAAGATCCGGCGCACCATCCCGTTCATGCGGCACGCGCTGGTGTTCAACGTGCTGTCGCTCATCACCTTCCTCGCCGCCGTGTTTTTCCTCGTGCACCGCGGCCTTAACTACTCGATCGAGTTCACCGGCGGCACCCTGATGGAGGTCGCCTACTCGCGGCCGGCGGAGATCGAGAACATCCGCCAGGCGCTCGAAAAGGCGGGCTACAAGGCGGAGGTGCAGAACTTCGGCTCGGCGCGCGACGTGCTGCTGCGCCTGCACCTCGAGAAAAACCAATCGAGCGCGGATCTCTCGCAGAAGGTGCAGGGCGTGCTGAAGGAACAGGACGCGAGCGCGGAGGTGCGGCGCGTCGAGTTCGTCGGGCCGCAGGTGGGCAAGGAGCTGGTCGAGTACGGCGCGCTCGCGCTGCTCACGACGGCGGTGTTCATCGTGCTCTACCTGTGGATCCGCTTCGAGTGGCGCTTCGGCCTGTCGGCGATCATCGCCAACCTGCACGATGTGGTCATCATCCTGGGGTTCTTCGCCTTCTTCCAGTGGGAGTTCTCGCTCCCTGTGCTCGCCGCGGTGCTCGCAGTGCTCGGCTACTCGGTGAACGAGTCGGTGGTGGTGTTCGACCGGGTGCGGGAGAACTTCCGCAAGATGCGCAAGGCCTCGACCGTCGAGGTGATCGACTCGGCGATCACCGGGGTCATCTCGCGCACCATCATCACGCACCTGTGCACCCAGATGATGGTCACCACCATGCTGCTCTTCGGCGGCCCGGCGCTGCACTATTTCGCGCTCGCTCTTACCATCGGCATCTGCTTCGGCATCTACTCCTCGGTGCTGGTGGCGAGCCCGCTCCTCATGTGGCTCGGCGCGAGCCGCGAGCAGTTCGTCAAGGCCGCGCGCAAGGAGCGCAGCCGCGACGAGCACGAAGGGGCAGTTGTTTAGAAGAAAAGCGGGAAAGGGGTCAGACCCCTTTCCCGGTTACTTCAAAATCTGAATCAGGTTCGAGTAGTCGTCGGTCCAGGTGCGCCAGCGCGGCTGGTCCTCGGCCTCGACGCCGCCGCCCTCGACGATGGGCTCGGCCTCGAGCGCGGCCGGGTCGCGCGACACGAGGACCCAGTCGCTGCGGGAGCGCAGGCTTTCGTCCTCGTCGTCGGGGTCGTCGTTCACCAGCACGGCGTGCGCACCTTGCTCCTTGGCGATGCGCGCCACCACGGGGATCAGGTCGAGGAAGCGGTTCGACACGTGGAAGGCGACGATGCCGTCGCGTTTCATGTGCTTCAGGTAGATGCCGAGCGCCTCCCGGGTAATGAGGTGCACCGGAATGGCGTCGCTCGAGAAGGCGTCGACCGCGAGGACGTCGAAGTTCTGCGGCGGCTCGCGCTCGAGCGTGAGACGCGCGTCGCCGAGCGCGATCTCGACCTTCGCCGGGCTGTCGCCGAGGAACGTGAACTCGTGGCGGGCGAGTTGCACCACGCGCGGATCGATGTCGTAAAAGCGGTAAACGTCGCCCGGCCTGCCGTACGCCGCGATGGTCCCGGTGCCCAGCCCGATCACCCCCACGCGGATCGGCCCGCGCTCCTCGCGCGATTTGATCGCGACACCGATGCCGGAGGTTTCCTGGTAATAGGTGGTGATGAACCCGGGGCGCTCCATGTACTGCTCGCCGTGCATGATCGTGCCGTGCACCAGGCGGCGCAGGTGCCCGGGCTCACCCGGCGACCCGTACTCCTTCACCCGAAGCACGCCGTAGAAACCGCGCTCGGACACGCGCACATCGCGGTGGTAGGAAAACCCGTCGTAGGCGGCGCAGGCGGCGACGCCCATGAGCACCCCGAGGCTCGCCAGGCTCTGGAAGCGGCCGAGCGGGGCGAAGCGCGTGGCGGCGAGAAGCGCGAGCGCCGTCATGCCGATGCCGAGCTCGTAGTAGGCATCGAACGCAAGCGGCGCGACCACCGCCACGAAGAGGCCCCCGAGCGCGCCGCCGGCCGAGACGATGAGGTAGAACTTGGTGAGCTGCCGCGGCTCGGGACGCAGGCGGTAGAGCTCGCCGTGGCAGAAGAGGCACCCGAGGAAGAGGCCCGGCAGGAACATGCCGAGCTGCAGCGGCAGGTTGTAGTGGTAGTCCGAGTCGACCAGGAGCCAGGCCATGCCCGCAAGCCAGGCCAGGACGAACGGCCATGCGAATTTCGGCCGGTACCAGTTGCGCCCCTCGAAGGCGATGATGAAGGTCAGCAGGTACAGGGTCAGGGGCGCGAGCCAAAGAAGCGGGATCGAGGCGACGTTCTGCGTGAGATGGTTCGTCGTGGCGAGGAGGAGCACCGAGCCCGTGGCCGAGAGCGCGAGCCATAGCCCGATATCGCGCTTGCCGACCGGCGCCGCGGCGGGTGCTTCGGTCACGGCCTCCGAGCGCGGCGTGCGCCAGGCGACCAGGGCGCACACGAGCGCGAATGCGGCGAACAGCCACGACCACAACCTCACCTGCTCGTGTGCGGCGAGAAAGGGCTCGACCACGAACGGATAGCCGACCAGCGCGATGAGGGAGGCCAGGTTCGAGATGGCGAACAGCCGGTAAGGATTCTCGCCGGGCCGGGCGCGCGCGAACCACGCCTGGAGCAGCGGGCTGGTGGAGGCGACCAGGAGATAGGGAAGCCCGACCGTCGCTCCAAGCAGGACGAGGATGCGGCTGATGGGCTCCTGGTCGCCGGCCGGCTTCCACGCCTCGGACGGCGAGATCGGCAGCGTCGCCACCGCCGCGGCGAGGAGCAGCGTGTGCAGGATGGGCTGGAGCCGCCCATGCGGCAGCTTCTTCTCGAGAACGTGCGCGTAGCCGTATCCGGCGAGGAGCAGCGCCTGGAAAAAAAGCATGCAGGTGGTCCAGACCGCCGCGCTGCCGCCGAACCAGGGCAGGATCAGCCGCGCGATCAGCGGCTGCACCAGAAAAAGCAAAAAAGAGGACAGGAAGATCGTCGCGGCGTAGATCATTCGACTCTTCTCGGAGGAATTCTTAGAGGCGCTTGGCGAGCTCGGCGGCGAGACCCGTGTACTTGCCCGGGGTGAGGGCGAGCAGGCGCTTCTTCGCGTCGTCGGGAATGGCGAGCGCCTTCACGAAGGCGGCGAGCTGCGCCCGGTCGAGGCGCCGGCCGCGCGTCATGTCCTTCAGCTTCTCGTAGGCCTCGGGCACGCCGTGGCGGCGCATCACCTGCTGCACCGCTTCGGCGAGCACCTCCCAGTTGGCCTCCAGGTCGCTGGCGAGGCGCTCAGGATCCGCCTCGAGCTTGGCGAGGCCCCGCAGGCACGAGGCGTACGCGAGCAGGCCGTGCCCCAGGGCCGTGCCGAGGTTGCGCTGGGCGGTCGAGTCGGAGAGATCGCGCTGCCAGCGCGAGACCGGCAGCTTGTCGGCGAGGTGGCGCAGCAGCGCGTTGGCCACGCCGAGGTTGCCCTCCGAGTTCTCGAAGTCGATCGGATTCACCTTGTGCGGCATGGTCGAGGAGCCGACTTCGCCCTTCTTCGTCTTCTGGCGGAAGTAGCCGAGCGAGATGTAGCCCCAGAGATCGCGGTCGAGATCGAGCACGATGCTGTTCGCCCGGGCGTAGGCGTCGAGGAGCTCGGCCAGCCAGTCGTGCGGCTCGATCTGGGTGGTGTAGGGATTGAACTCGAGGCCCAGTCGCTCCACCAGGCGGCGGCTGAAGCGCTCCCAGTCGAAGCCGGGATAAGCGATGAGGTGGGCGTTGTAGTTGCCGACCGCGCCGTTCGCCTTGCCCATCACCGCCACGCCGGCGATGCGGCCGCGCGCGCGCCCGAGGCGGTAGGCGAAGTTGGCCATCTCCTTGCCGAGCGTCGTCGGCGTGGCCGCCTGGCCGTGGGTGCGCGAAAGCATCGCAAGCCCTGCGTGGCGCTGTGCCAGGCGCTTCAGCGCGTCGACGATCTCGTCCAGCCGCGGCAGCATGACCGCGTCGCGCGACTCGCGCACCATCAGCGCGTACGCGAGGTTGTTGATGTCCTCGGAGGTGCAGGCGAAGTGGATGAACTCGAGCGAGCGCTGCGCCTCGGCGTTCTCGCCGAGCTTCCCCTTCAGCCAGTACTCGATCGCCTTGACGTCGTGGTTGGTTTCGGCCTCGAGCGTCTTGATGTCCTCCGCATCGCGCTCAGAGAAAGCCTGAAGGATCCGCGAAAGGTCCGCTTTCACTTTTCCCGAAAACGGCTTCAATTCCTTGATCGAGCGCTCGGCGGCGAGCGCCTCGAGCCAGGCGAGCTCGACGCGCACGCGGTAGCGGATGAGGGCCTGCTCGCTGAAATACCCGCGCAGCGGGTCTACGGTCCTGGCGTATCGCCCGTCGAGCGGCGAGAGCGCGGCGAGCGGCGAGGGCATGGGCCTCTATTATAAAGGGGATGCCTGTTTCGCTTTCCCGTGTCAGCAGCGAGGCGCGCGCCTGCACCCTGTGCAAAGCCAAGCTGCCGTTCGAGCCCAAGCCGGTCTTTCTCGTCGGACGGCGCGCACGCCTGCTCATCGTGGGCCAGGCGCCGGGGCGCAGAGTCCACGAGACCGGGATCCCCTGGAACGATCCCTCCGGCGACGTGCTGCGCGCGTGGCTGGGGCTCGAGCGCGCGCGCTTCTACGACACCGCCCGCATCGCCATCGTGCCGACCGGTCTTTGCTATCCCGGCACGGTGGACGGCGCCGACCTGCCGCCTTGCCGGGAGTGCGCGCCGCAGTGGCAACCGCGCTTTCGCGCCGCGCTTCCTGACATACGGTTGACTCTCCTGGTTGGAAGCTACGCGCAGGCGTACTACCTCAAGGGAAAAAGAAAGAAGGGCGTCGGAGAAACGGTGCGCGCGTTCCGCGACTACCTGCCCGAGTTCTTCGTCCTGCCGCATCCTAGCTGGCGCAACAAGGCCTGGCTGGCGAAGAACCCCTGGTTCGCAGATGAGGTGATCCCCGCGCTGCGGCGCAGGGTGCGGCGCTGCATCGGCCCGCTATAATCGCCTCATCCCGAATGAAACTCCTCGCCTCTCCTGCAAGTCCATACACACGCAAGGTGCGCGTGGTGCTCGCCGAGAAGAAGATCGACTTCGACATGGAGCTGGTCGACGTGGCACCGGCGGTAAACCCGGTCAACCCGTACAACCCGCTGGGCAAGATTCCCACGCTCGCGCTCGACGACGGCACCGCGCTCTACGACTCGCGCGTCATCGTCGAATTCCTCGATCACGCCTCGCCGCTCAACCGCCTCATTCCGGCGGACTTCCGCGATCGCATGCAGGTGCGCCGCTGGGAGGCGCTGGCCGACGGCGTGGTCGACGCGGGCATCCTGGTGCGCGGCGGCTTCCAGCTCGACAAGCAGGTCGCGCGCATGCACCGCGGCATGGCTCGCCTCGAGGCCGAGCTCGGGGCGAAGAACTGGTGCCATGGCGAGCGCTACTCGCTCGCAGACATCGCCGTGGGCTGTTGCGTGGGCTGGCTCGGGTTTCGCAAGCCGGGCGACGTCGACTGGCCGAGCGAGTACCCAGCGCTCGCGCGGCACTACCAGAAGCTACTCGAGCGTCCCGCCTTCGCCGACACCGCGCCGCGTTAGAAAAAAAATAGGGACAGTCCCTATTTTTTCCGTTTTGCCCGTTCCCGTCTGTAGGCCGCGAGGGTGGTCTTCGCTTCCGAAGCCATGCTCTTCAGCTTGCGATCCCACCCCTTGCGGTGCGCGCGCAGTGCCTCGACGATGGACTCGGCGACGACGAGATTGCGATACCACTTGGCGTTCGCCGGCACGACCCTCCATGGGGCGTGTGTTGCCGCGGTTTCAGAAATCGCATCCTCATACGCCTCGGTGTACTCGTCCCAGCAGTCGCGTTCCTTCCAGTCGTTGGGATTGAGCTTCCAGGCGTTCGCCGGGTCCTTCTCGCGCTCGAGTAGGCGCTCCTTCTGCTCGCGCTTGGTGATGTGGAGGAAATACTTGAGCACGATCGTGCCGTGCTCGGCCAGCATCGCCTCGAAGTCGGCGATATGGTCGTAGCGCGCCTTCCACAGCGCCTTCGGCACGAGCCCGTGCACCCGCACCACGAGCACGTCCTCGTAGTGCGAGCGGTTGAAGATCGCGAACTCGCCCAGCCGCGGCGCGTGGCGGTGCACGCGCCACAGGAAATCGTGGTCGCGCTCCTCCGCGGTCGGAACGCCGAAGGACACCACGCTCACCCCGCGCGGGTTGAGGTATCCCGCGACGTGCTTGATGGTGCCGTCCTTGCCGGCGGTATCGCGGCCCTGGAGGACGACCAGCACGCTATTCGCCCTGGACGAGAACAGCTCGTCCTGCAACGCGAAAAGCTCCTTGCCGAGCTCCGTCAGCCGCGGCTCGGCCTTTTCGCGCGTCATGGTCTTCGGCGGCTCCGCCGAGATGTCGTCGAGGCGAACCTTGCCGCCTGGCCGGTCGAAGAACGCTTTGGGCATGGCTAGGTGATGATTGCGCCGCCGAGGCACACTTCGGCCTCGTAGAACACGACCGATTGTCCCGGCGTCACCGCCCACTGCGGCGCCTCGAAGTCGACCCGGATCTCGCTCTCCAGCACGCGCCCGAGCGTGCAGGACGCGTCGGCTTGTCGGTAGCGCGTTTTCGCCGTGACGCCTTTGTTTTCCGGCGCCCTTCCCGCGACCCAGGTCGCTTCTGCGGCAGTCAGGGCCTTCTTCATCAGCAGCGGGTGGTCGTGGTCCTGCACCACGATGAGCTCGTTCGACTCCAGGCGCTTGTCGGCGACGTACCACGCTCCCGCCTTCATCTTCGCCAGGCCGCCAATGCCGATGCCCTTCCTCTGCCCGATGGTGTAGAAGGCCAGCCCGATGTGCTCGCCGAGCACCCGGCCTTCCGGGGTCTTGATCGGCCCGGGCACCCTGGGCAGGTAGCGGTTCAGGAACTCGCGGAACGGCCGCTCGCCGATGAAGCAGATGCCGGTCGAGTCCTTCTTAGCGTGGTTGGCGAGGCCCGCTTCCAGCGCAAGGCGCCGCACTTCCGACTTCTTCAGCTCGCCGACCGGAAACATCACGCGCGCGAGCTGCTCCTGGTTCAGGCGGTGCAGGAAGTAGCTCTGGTCTTTCGCCGTATCGTTTCCCCGGAGGAGCCGGAAACGATTTTCGGAAAAACCGGTCCGGGCGTAATGCCCGGTGGCGATTTTCGAAGCGCCCAGGCGCATGGCGTGGTCGAGAAACGCCTTGAACTTGATCTCGGCGTTGCACAGCACGTCCGGGTTGGGCGTGCGTCCGGCGGAGTATTCGCGCAGGAACTCGGCGAACACCCGGTCCTTGTACTCGGCCGAGAAGTTGACCGCCTCGAGGTCGATACCGATCACATCGGCGGCGGCCGCCGCGTCGATCAGGTCCTGCCGTGTCGAGCAGTACTCGTCGTCGTCATCGTCCTCCCAGTTCTTCATGAAAAGCCCGACCACGTCCCAGCCGGCGCGCTTGAGGAGGAGCGCCGCGACGGCGGAGTCGACCCCGCCCGACATGCCGACCACGACGCGCTCAGGCATATTCGCTGGAGAAGATCTCGAGCGGGAAGCTGCGCCCCGCGAGGTAGTCGTCGACGCAGCGCTGCACGAGCGGCGAGCGGTGCTGCGCACGCCGCTCGAGGAGCTCCTCGCGCGAGAGCCAGTGCAGCGCCACGATCTCCCGATCGAGCGGCCGCTCCTCGACGCCCTCGACGCGGCCGCGAAAGCAGAAGCGCAGGAAGGTCACGTCCTTCGGGGCGTAGTGCCAGCGGTAGATGCCGACGAGCGCGGTCGGCTCGAAGCGGTGCGCCGTCTCCTCGAGCACTTCACGCCGGCACGCGGCGACGAGCGACTCGCCGGGGTCGAGATGTCCGGCAGGCTGGTTCAGCACCAGCCTGCCTTCGATGCGCTCCTCCACGAACAGAAAACGGCCGTCGCGCTCGACGACGGCTGCGACCGTCGCCGACGGCTTCCACATAGTCATGCGGCTTTCTTGGTGTTCTTCCGGATGAACTCGGCCATGCGGGCGACTCCGGCCTCGATCGCCTGCTTGGAGGCGGCGTAGGAGAAGCGCACGTGCTGCCCCTCGCCCGGGACGCGCGAGCCGAAATGGATGTCGGCGAGCAACGCGACGCCCGCTTCGTTCAGCAGGCGCTTCCTGAACTCTTCGGAGTCCTGCGCCCCGACCAGGCGGCAGGCTTCGGTGAGGTTCGGCCAGACGTAGAAGGCCCCGCCGGGCTTCAGGCACTTCACGCCGGGGACCTGGTTCAGAAGCCCGACGATGAGATCGCGCCGCTCCTCGAAGCTCCTCTTCATGGCTTCGGCCGCGTCCTGCGGGCCGTTGATCGCCTCGACCGCCGCCCACTGGCTGATCTGCGAGGCGCAGGAGTCGGTGTTGGTGATCCAGCGGGTGAAGACCGGCGCGAGCGCCGGGTTGGACGTGAGTCCGATGCGCCAGCCGGTCATGGCCCAGGTCTTCGAGGCGCCGTCGGAGATGATCGTGCGCTCGTACAGGCCCGGGACCTGCGCGATCGAGAAGAACTCGCCCGAATAGGCGAGGCGAGAGTAGATCTCGTCCGCGTAGACCCAGACCTGGGGATGCTTCTTCAGAACCGCGGCGATGTCCTCGAGCTCCCGGCGCGAAAGCAGGCCCCCGGTCGGGTTATGCGGGTAGTTGAGGATGAGAAGCCTGGTCCGCGGCGTGATGAGCCGCTCGAGCTCGGCGGGGTCGAACGAAAAGCCCCGCGCCTCGTGCAGGTGGATCGGCACCGGCCGCGCCCCATGCGCCAGGATCTGCGATTCGTAGATCGGAAAGCCGGGATTGGGGTAGATCACCTCGTCCCCGGCGCCGTAGTCGGTGGTTGAAAGGATGGCGTAAGCAATGAAGGGCTTGGCGCCGGCGCCGACCACGATGTCCTGTGCCCGGATGGGCAATCCGCCGCGCATCGCCGCCATGTATCGCGCGGCCGCCTCGCGCAGCTCGTCGATGCCGGCGGAGGGCGTATAGCCATGCTTGCCGCCTTTGATGGCGCGGATCGCCGCCTGCTGCACGTTCTCGGGGGCGGGAAAGTCCGGCTGGCCGATGCAGAAGCTGATGATGTCGCGCCCCTGGCGCGCGAGCGCGTTCACTTCCGCGAGCACGACGAAGGCGTTCTCGGTGCCGAGGCTGCCGGCGCGTTTGCTGATCTCGGGCATAAATGGGGTCAGATCAAATTTTCCAGAGCCCGCGATTGTAACGGGGTAACATGCGGCGCCAAAGTCGATTTGCCCATTCATGCTCATCAACTGCGTCGTCTACCAGGAGGGCCGCAAGCTCGCCGACATCGACTTTCGCGAGATCCACAGCTATCTCGCGCGACCGGGCTGCTTCGTCTGGGTCGCGCTCAAGGATGCGACCGACGCGGAGCTCGAGCAGATGCGCGAGGAGTTCGACCTGCACCCCCTCGCGGTGGAGGACGCCCGCCACGGCCACCAGCGGCCCAAGATCGAGGAGTACGGCGACCAGCTGTTCGTCGTGGTGCACACGATCGAGGTCGCCGGCGACGAGTTCAACGTCGGCGAGGTCAACATCTTCGTCGGGCGCAACTTCGTGTTGTCGGCGCGCAGCCGCACCGAGCGTGGCTTCTTGGAGGTACGCGCGCGCGCCGAGCGCGAGCCCGAGCTCCTCAGGCACGGCGCCGGGTTCGTGCTGTACGTCCTCATGGACGCGGTGGTCGACCGCTATTTCCCGGTGCTCGACGCCATCGAGGCGCAGCTCGAGAAGATCGAGGACCGGCTCTTCGTCAGCAGCTCGCCGCGGGAGAACATCGAGGCGCTCTACTACGTGAAGCAGAGGCTGGGCACGCTCAAGCACGTGGTGGCGCCGCTCCTCGAGAACGTCGGCAAGCTCTACGGCGGACGCGTGCCGATGGTCTGCACCGGCCTGGGCGAGTATTTTCGCGACGTTTACGACCATCTCATCCGCATCAACCAGTCGATCGACGCCGCGCGCGAGACCGTGAACACCGCGATCCAGGTCGCGCTCGCAGTGGTCAACATGGGGCACGGCGAGATCACCAAGCGCCTCGCCGCCTACGCCGCGCTGGTGGCGGTCCCGACGATGATCGCCGGGGTCTACGGCATGAACTTCAAGCACATGCCGGAGCTCGACTGGTCGCTCGGCTATCCGGTGTCGATCGGCCTGATGGCCGGGATCGACGCTTTCCTCTTCACCCGCTTTCGCAAGGCGGGCTGGCTGTAAGGATCAACCGACGGTCTTGAGGACCTCGGCGACCGTGCCGAACATCCGGTCGAGGTGCTTCTTCTGCGCGATGAGCGGCGGGCAGAACGCCACCGAGTCGCCCACCGGGCGCACGAACACGCCGCGGTCCCAGCATTTCTCGAACGTCTCGTAGCCGCGCTCGCCGACAGCGCCCGGGCGCGAGGCGAGCTCGATTGCGCCGATCAGGCCGAGGTTGCGGCAATCGACGACGTTCGGCAGCCCCTTGAGCGAGTGCACGCCCTCCTCGAAGTACTTTGCCTGGAGCGCCTGGAACAGGTTCTCTTCCTCGTAGGTGTCGAGGGCGCCGAGCGCCGCGGCGCAGGCGAGCGGGTGGCCGGAGTACGTGTAGCCGTGGAAGAACTCCATGCCCGCGGCCTGCGAGCCCATGAACGTCTGGTAGATGCTGTCGCGCACCAGCACGCCGCCGAGCGGCACCGCGCCCGAGGTGATGCCCTTGGCGAAGGTGATGAGGTCGGGCTTGATGCCCAGGTGCTGCGCCGCGAAGGTCGCGCCCAGGCGTCCCCAGCCGGTGATCACCTCGTCGAAGATGAGGAGGATGCCGTGCCGCGTGCAGATGTCGCGCAGCCGCTCGAGATAGCCCTTGGGCGGAACGAGCACGCCGCCCGAGGCCGCCACCGGGTCGACGATCAGCGCCGCGATGTTCGAAGCGTCGTGCAGCGGGATGATGCGGCTCTCGAGCTCGTCGGCGAGCTCCGCGCCGTGGTCGGGTTGTCCCCGGGAAAAGGCGTTCCTCGAAAGATCGTGGGTGTGCCGCAGGTGGTCCACGCCCGGCATCAGCATGCCGCTGTAGGCCTTGCGGTTCGCCGCCACGCCGCCGACCGAGGTGCCGCCGATGTTGACGCCGTGGTACGAGCGCTCGCGGCCGACGAAGCGCGTGCGCGTGCCCTGGCCGCGCAGGCGATGGTACGCGACCGCGATCTTGAGCGCGGTGTCGACCGCCTCGGAGCCCGAGTTGGTGAAGAACACCTGCTGCATGCCCTGCGGCGCGATCGCCGCGATGCGCTCGGCGAGGCGGAAGGGCAGCGGATGGCCCAGAGCGAACGACGACGCGAAGTCGAGCTCGGCTGCCTGGCTCCTGATCGCCTCCACGATGCGGGGCCTGCCGTGCCCGGCGTTGACGCACCACAGCGTCGCCAGGCCGTCGAGCACCTCGTTGCCTTCGACGGTCGTGAAGTACATGTCCTTCGCGGAAGCGATGAGGCGCGGCTTCGCCTTGAACCGCCGGTTGTCGGTGAAAGGCATCCAGTAGTGCTGGAGGTTGACGGAGCTCATGGCCTTCAGGTCGGCGCGTGCGTTCATGGTGCCACCCTACGCTTTCTTTTTGACAGCTAGAGGGTCCATTCTGCGCGCAACACCTCCCAAGGAACTAGGACACGGTTGTCACTGCCGCGCAGGATCACCCCCAGGGCGGACAACTGTGTCACATCCGTATGCACATTCTTGTAGTCGCGCCGCAGCCGCTTCGCCAGCTCGTAGATCGAGAGGGGTCCCGAGCGCCGCAGCGCCTCGAGCAGCGCCCAGCGCGCCGGGGACAGGGCCTGCACCAGCTGCGGCAGACCTGGCAGCGAAAGCACGTTCAGCGTCTTCACCGGACGACCCTCGGCGCGGCGGTTCCATGCCGCCTCGAAGCGGTCGAGCGCGTCGGCGGCCGGGCCGATTCGAAGTTCGAGAACCTTAGGCAAGCGACCCTCCGGCGGCGCGCACGTCCTCCTCGAAGTCGTAGCGCAGCTGCTCGACCGACCTGAACTGGTACGGCAGCCATTTGCCGCCGCGCACGCGGCGGCGCCCGTTCGAGTACTCCACCAGATCGCCGTAGCGCAGCCGATAATCAGATTCGCCGTCGAATTCCAAGATTAGAAGAGCGTCTCGGAGCATCACGGTTTCGCGCACCATATATGGCTTATCGTACCATATATCGGGTGCGGTAAAATGCGCCGGTGAAGGACTTCTTCAACCTGTACCGGCACGGCTTCGCGCGCGTGGCGGTGGCGACGCCGATCGTGCGCGTCGGCGACCCGCGGCACAACGCCGAGGCGACGCTCGAGCTGATCGAGCGCGCAGCCGCCGAGCGCACCGCGCTGGTGGTGTTCCCCGAGCTCGGGCTCACCGCCTACACCTGCGACGACCTTTTCCACCAGCGCGCGCTGATCGACGAGGCCGAGCGCGCCCTCGCGCGGCTGATCGAGCGCACGAGGAGGCTCCCGATCGCCGCGCTGGTCGGACTGCCGGTGACGGTGAACGGCCTGCTGTACAACTGCGCCGCGCTGCTCTGCCGCGGCCGGCTGGTGGGCGTGGTGCCGAAGACCTATCTGCCGAACTATCGCGAGTTCTACGAGGCGCGCTACTTCACGCCGGGCGACGCCGCTGCATGCGCCGAGATCGAGCTCGCCGGACAGTCGACCGCGTTCGGCACCGGCCTGCTTTTCCGCGTCCCGGAGCAGCCCGGTTTCGTTTTGCACGTCGAGATCTGCGAGGACCTGTGGGTGCCGACGCCGCCGTCGTCTTTCGCGACGTTGGCGGGCGCCACCGTAGTCGCGAATCTTTCGGCGTCGAACGTCGTGATCGGCAAAGAGGGCTATCGCCGCCAGCTGGTCGGCAACCAGTCGGCGCGCTGCCTCGCCGCCTACCTCTACAGCGCCGCCGGCATGGGGGAGTCGACCACCGACCTCGCCTGGGACGGGCATGCGCTCATCTATGAGAACGGCACGCTGGTCGCGGAGTCCCGCCGCTTCGCCGACACGCAGCAGCTCGCCGCGGCCGACATCGACCTCGGACGCCTCGCGGCGGACCGCATGCGCCAGAACACCTTCGGCGATGCGGCACGGCGCCATCAGGAGGACGTGCGCCGCTTCCGTACCGTCGATTTCTCGCTGCCTTCTCCGGGCGGAAAGCTGCCCCTGGAACGACGCGTGGATCCGCTGCCGTATGTTCCGAGCGATCCCAGAACGCGCGATGCCCGCTGCGAGGAAGTGTTCCGGATCCAGGTGAACGGGCTCGCCACCCGGATGCGCGCCACGGGCGGCAAGAGGCTGGTGATCGGCGTCTCGGGCGGCCTCGACTCGACGCACGCGCTGCTCGTGTGCGCGCGGGCAATGGATCACCTCAAGCTGCCGCGCAAGAACATCCTCGCCTACACCATGCCGGGCTTTGCCACCTCGAGCCGCACCAAGAACCAGGCCTGGCAGCTCATGCGCGCGGTCGGCTGCAGCGCCGAGGAGATCGACATCAAGCCCTCGTGCATGCAGATGCTGAAGGACCTCGGCCATCCCTACGCGAAAGGCCGCAAGGTCTACGACATCGCCTTCGAGAACGTGCAGGCGGGCGAGCGCACGAGCCATCTCTTCCGGCTCGCCAACCAACACGGCGGCATGGTCGTCGGCACGGGCGACCTCTCCGAGCTCGCGCTCGGCTGGTCGACCTACGGCGTCGGCGACCACATGTCGCACTACAACCCGAACGGCAGCGTGCCCAAGACGCTGATCAAGTTCCTGGTCGCCTGGGTGGCGGAGTCCGACGAGCTCGGCCC
>Ga0075424_100000784_pt1 | contig 25932 bp, 26 predicted proteins | sample SoiMethybrSBSTD3_FD_75301 | JGI IMG/M metagenome (GOLD analysis project Ga0075424, IMG submission 75301) | Bulk soil microbial communities from a Populus tree surrounding site in Tennessee, USA - Soil MetaG P. TD hybrid SBSTD3 | ecosystem: Environmental > Terrestrial > Soil > Tree plantation... | reverse complement strand
AACTCTCCTCAGGAATGTTTCGATCTCGCGATCCAGGCGTTCAATTTCGCGGAAGAGTTCCGCGTTCCGGTCATGTTCATGATGGATGAACCCGCGACGCCTCAGTATTACCAGAATTGAGAATAGGCAAATATAGCCCCGAAACCGCGTAATTAGCGACGCGGACGTCGGGAGTCAGGGATCCGAGGATCCGCCGCTTGTGGTCGCGCCGGAGATGCATCCACTCCTCCAGCGGTTCGAGTACTTCCTGGAGTTCGTCGATCGCGGGAGTCTCCTCGGGAGCTTCCCTCAAGAGTAGATCGCGGGAGGCCTGGAGCTCGCGATCGATCTTCTCGACCATCGCGTCGTGCTTCTCGCGCGAGATCTTCGCGTCGACATAGAGCTCGGTCGCGCGATCCCGCTTCGACTCCAGCTCGCGGATCTCCGCCGTGAGACGAGCGAGCCGCGACTTCGAGCCGCGAGCTTTCGCGCGGTGCTCGATCTCCTGGACGACTTCCTCCAGGAAACCAGAATCCGTCAAGCGATCGCCAAAGAGCTGATCGAGCTTCTCCTCCAGGCGCGGACGCTGCATCCATTCTGTCTCGCAAACGTGATCCGGCATCTTCGCCGCGAGGACGTCGCCGTAACACTTCGCGCGGATCGCGCGGATCCTCGTCCCGCAAACGTAGTAACCGGACTTCGCGTGCTGGACGTGAATCGGATCGCCGCACACTCCACAGCTCAAAAAGCCCCGGTAAACGAAGAGATCCTTGTTCGACTTCGAGCTCCCTCGGAAATACGTCACGCGACGGCGTTCGAGAATCTCCTGGACGCGCCCGAACTCCGCCTGGGTGACGATCGGATCCTCCAGGACTTTTACTCGGATGATCTCATCGGGAGCGCGCGCGATTCGAGGCTTGTTCTTCTGCCGCCCGTCCTCGGTGTAGGTGCGGACGTTCGGATCCGTCTTCTGATCGATGACGCGCCAACCCGTGTAGATCGGATTCTTGAGCGCGTAAGAAACTCCGTGCCGGGAGAGGCCGACTTTCCGCGCGATCTGGATCAGAGGCTCGCCCGCGATCGTGAGACGGAATGCCTCGCGGATCTTCTCCGCCCCTGGCTCCCAAAACCAGCCGCGCGCTTTCGAGTACCCGACTCCGAACGGAAGATTCTCGTCGTTGCCGGGATGCTTCCCCTCTCGACGCTTCGCCTCTTTCCCGCCCTGCATACGCGAGCGGATCGTCTCGATCTCGTTCGCCGCCATGACGCCGTTAAAGGCGACCATCATTCGACCCTGAGTCGTCCAGGGCTCGATCGGGCCGCTCGCCGTGTAGAGCGTCGTCTTCGAGTCCGCCATGAGCTGAAAGAGGATGTAATCGCCGTAGTTCTCTGGACGCAAGGCACGAGAGAACTCTTTGACGATGATCCCGTGATATTTCCGGGACTCGATCTTTCCCATTAAGGACTGCATCTCCGGAGTCCGCAGGATTGCGGCTCCGGAGACGTCGACGAGTTGGATCCGTTCGGAGATCGTAAGCCCGTGAATTTTTGCAGTCCTTACGTTCGCTTCGTGCTGCGCCGGGATACCTGCACGATCTTCCCCCGGCTTGTGCTTTCGTTGATACTCGGATCAGTTCGATAACATTTTTCACTGTCCGCTCCCCTCCGTTTTGAATCAGTTCCGGTTTCCCGGTCCTGGAACTTCGGGATCTTCACCCGTGAGCTGATCGAGAAGACGGAGCGCGTCTTCGATTCGTCCCGCCCGCCGAGCTTCGCGAGCTCGGGCGAGGATCTCTCTCCTCTCACGCCGTATTGCTTTACATGTGTCGATCAGTGCGTGCATTCGACTTCGCCTCTACTTAATTTGGGGGAGGCGAGGACAATGTTAGATTCGAGACGATCTAGAGTCAACGGAAAGTTACTACGAAATCGCAGTATGTACTTCGATCGATAAAAGCCCCAAGTTTTACGCGGGTTCGTGAGGGGTGAGAGGCTGATTAACGTACTCCCGTAACGTCGCGAAACGGGAATTTCGGGCGAGTTTTTCACAGTAGCCCGATCGTGCTACTTCGCGTCCTGCTCGATCGAACAGAGCATGTTGTGGACGACGCGTGAAACAAGCTCTCGATCCGTCATGTGATCGACGTTCTTTATTCCGAGGTGGGACGACATCTTTTGCAGCGCGAGCCCGTAGAGCAATTGCTGGGAAGCGACGAGAGCAGGTTTCGAGGTGGATCGCCGTCCTCGATGATGATCGATCGCGGTCGCGAGAGTCCGGACGATCTCTTTAACGCGCGGAACGACGATCTCTTTTGTGAGCTGAGGAGCTGTCATCATCGCGAAATTAACGAGCCGGAGATAAGGCATATCTGCCGACGAGTACCAGCGCCGGACGGCATGTTGGACGACTTCCTCGAACGTTCCCTCGCGCTCCAGTAAAGCGCGGAACTCTTCGACTGGCATCTGCCTCGTCGTGCTCTTTTTCAGTACTTCCGCGAAGAGATTCTCTTTCGATTTGAAGAGACGGAAGATCGAGCCCTCCGTCACGTCCGCTGCGAGCGAGATTTCCTTCGTAGTGGTTCCAGGATAGCCCTGCTCTGAGAAGACCTTCTCCGCAGCGTCCAGGATTTTCCGGTCAATTTTTGAGGGCAATTTGCGCCTGTCTTCTGGTTGAGACGGGCTCCACAACGTGCCCGACGATTTGACTCAGAGCGGGATTATAGCCGAAGTGAGTACTTCGATTCTGAAAGCGACCTCATTTCGCTCGACAACTAGTGACAAATCGCTTTATCACAGGCGTGTGGCTGAAGGGGCGAACAGAAGGCGCATGCTTGTGAAATCGCCTGGTTACGTCAATTGTCAGGACTACGATCACCCAAATTATGAAACCGTAGCTGAGATACATAACCGACCTGGTCCGCTGCTATTTAGAATTGGCTCGTTTCTGCCCGAACTTATCAATTCCCAGTCGGCGGATCTTCGATTCGAGCGTTTGGCGTGGTATTCCAAGTTTAGCGGCCGCTCCGGAAGGTCCGGAAATCCGCCCATGGGTCTCGGCGAGAGTAGCTTCGATCATTTCCACTTCACGATCTGCCAACGCTGAGAGGCCTTCGCCTTGCGATGATTCTGCTGATTCGCGTTCGAGCCAGCTCTCATCCACGAGGAAAGTGTCAGTTTCACAGAGGATGACTGCTCGTTCGATGACGTTCTGCAATTCGCGAATGTTCCCGGGCCAATCGTAGCCTTTAAGTTGTTCCAGTGTGTCCTTGCTGATATGCCGAACGCTCTTGCCCGACTCTTTGGCGAACCTTCCGACGAGGTACTCCACGAGCAAGGGAATATCCTCCACGCGTTCACGCAACGGGGGGACTGAGATTGGAAAAACGTTCAATCTGAAGAAGAGATCCTGGCGGAAGGTCCCGGCCGCCACGGCAGCCCGCAGGTCACGATTTGTTGCCGCAATCAGGCGGACATCTACGGAGATCGGATGGTTACTGCCAACACGCTCAAATTCTCTCTCCTGCAATACCCGCAGGAGAGCGATCTGCGTTTCCATCGGTAGTTCGCCGATTTCATCTAGAAACAGGGTGCCGCCATTGGCAGCTTCAAACCGTCCCAGCCGGCGTTGCAGTGCGCCGGTGAAGGCTCCCTTTTCGTGCCCGAAGAGCTCGGAAGCAATCAGCGATTGTGGAATCGCGGCACAATTAACCTTGATGAATGCTCGGCTTGCGCGTTTCGATCTCCGATGCAACGCACGCGCAATCAGCTCTTTACCGGTTCCAGTTTCACCCAGAATGAGGACCGTCGAGTCTGAAGGCGCAACCTTCTCCACCTTTTTCAGGAGCTGGCGTATGGGGCTCGAAGAACCGACAATTTCCTCAAACATGGAAGAGCGATCGATTTCTTCTCGCAGAACCAGGTTCTCGTTCCGGAGCCGCTCTTCCGTCCTCTTTTGGTCGTCGATGTCGGTTAGTGTCCCGTACCAGCGGATGACCTGGCCTGATTCGTCTCTTAATGGGTTGTACTGAACGAGCTGCCACCGATTCTGGCCGTCCTTCGATAGCAACCGCATTTGCAAATCGAAAGGACTTCCACGCGAAAGTTTCTCTTGGCGCTCAGTCCTGACACGCTCTACGTCGTCGGGATGGAAAGTTCGCGGGAATATACCATGCTCAATCGCCTCGTCCAAAGTGAGTCCCGTGAGATCGAGAACCACCCGGTTCGCGTAGAGAGTTCTCCCATCAGGCGTCAGGACCACGATGACTTGGCGAACAGCATCGAGGATCGTGCGAAGGTCCGCCTCACTTTGCCTTAGCTTCTCCTCGGCTCGCTTACGGTCGTCGATATCCCTTGCCATAACGTACCAGCGGATGACTTTGCCAGATTCGTCTTTTAACGGGTTGTACTGTGAGAGATACCAGCGATAGTCCCCCGACTGAATTCGCTTGGCTGCAGCAATGGGCAACAAGCGCATTTCCAGCTCGAATGGAACTCCCTTCGACAGTCCCAAGCGACGTTCGTCGAGTATCCGATCTCGATCATCAGGATGGCAGGTTCGCTCTAAGTGCCCTTTACCCACTACGTCGTCCAAGCTGAGTCCAATGAGATTAAGAGCCGGCTGGTTCACGTATAGTGTCGTACCATCAGGCGCGAGAACCGAGATGCCAATCGGAATAGCATCGGTGATTGTGAGAAGGTCCCGCTCGTTCAGACAGGGTTTCTGGTCGGAGGTCTTGCTGTCATTGATATTCATTGCTCAATGGGACGCGCCGCTCGCCTTGAAGATGTGGTTCCCGCACATGCGGAATTATAGTGTCTGCCAAGGTCGGACTGCACCATTCTCGGCTCTCAGATCGAGCGACGCTGAGTCCGAGGAGCGGACTAAGGCCCAAACAAGGGATCAATTGTCGAAACATCCTCATTGCACTCATTGACCGGTGCGTCCCCTTATTCCGGGGGGGCAATGAGCGTAAACCCCTGATTATGACAGTCATCCTCGAACTGGCTCGGCTAGTCTGCGTCGCGACCTAAAGTTGCTGCTCTTCGATCACTCTCTGAATCGCTTTTGCATGCTCAAGAGGATCCGCGGTCGGCTCTAGCCCCACTGACACGTGACCTTGCTTGACTGGCCATACGGTCTGCCAGAAGTTTCCGTATCGGATCACCACGAACCTAACTCCACCACAGTCAATATTCCCACGCTGTCGCACTAGGGTTAAAAGTACGGGATTCACAATTAGTTCCTCATACTTGTCCGATTCCGAGGTTGAAGGATTGGCCAAGGCGGGACGCTCGTGGAGCGTCAATTGCCCATCCAGATAAAGAGCAACGTACCTCACTTCCTTAGAAATCCGGAAAAACGCACCCTCTCGCATCGCAGGTTCCTCCTGTTGCCGAAGGCATCAGAATTGATCGCGCAAGAAGCCATCATATGGGCTGGGATTCGGTAATTCAAAAGCTGTGAGACGAATGACTGTTGCAAAATCGCCATTACACTCAAAATGCCTCTGTTAGGGGTTCTGAGTGAAATCGCCTTCCAGGCAGCCGTGTGAATTCGCTCCCACCGTTCATGAACTTGAGATCGCGCGAATATCCGGGCATCATTACTCGTCAGGTCCAAGAACGTATCGTCTCGACAGAGGAGCGCATCAAATTGCCAATCCCAGACTTTCAAACGCTTATGCGGTCACTATTGGAATTCGCATCGGACGGCAAAGAACACTCACTCGCAGAAGCAAGAGAAAGACTCGCAGACGTTTTCAAATTGAGTGAAGAAGAAAGAAAAGCTCTTTTGCCAAGCGGCAAGCAGCCGAGATTTACAAACCGGGTGGCATGGGCAAAAGTTTATCTAGGGCAGGCAGGTGCGTTGGATAGTCCTAAGCGAGGACATTTTCGCATCACAGATCGTGGTCTAACTCTCTTCAAGGACGGACCGCAGCGCATCACGATTAAGGATTTGGAACAGTTCCCTGAATTTCAGAAATTCCGTGCCGCTGTGAGGACTCACAAGGAAGAATCGGGCGAGGGCGAAGAGAATGAGCAGACACCCGAAGAGATGTTGGAGAGTGCGTACCAGAAGTTCCGGGACGGCATCGCTTCCGAACTCTTGACAAGAGTGAAAGGCTCCTCGCCAGAATTCTTCGAGCATCTTGTTGTCGAACTGTTGCTAAAGATGGGATACGGAGGGTCACACAAAGAGGCGGGGGAAGCGATAGGAAGAGCGGGGGACGAGGGCGTGGATGGAATCATAAAAGAGGATCGCCTCGGCCTGGATGCTATCTACATTCAGGCGAAAAAATGGGAGGGGTCGGTCGGTCGGCCGGAAATCCAAAAGTTTGTGGGTGCGCTCCACGGCAAGAGAGCCAAAAAGGGAGTGTTCATCTCGACCAGCACATTTTCAGCCGACGCGATTAACTACGTCGACAAAATTGATCCAAAGGTCGTGCTCATCGATGGCTCCCGGCTAGCCGAACTCATGATTGACTTCAATGTTGGCGTGACGCCTAGCGCAACGTACGAAACCAAGAAGATTGACTCGGACTACTTTAGCGAAGAATAGGCTTATCCGTTTTCACTCAAAACGCTAGGATTACACTCAAAACGCCAGGACCCTAGAATTTTAATCCGGCTCCCACGAATGCAGTCGAGCCAATCGCCCCTGTTGTGACAACGAATGGCCCCCGCGAATAGCTCAACCCCGCGCCCCACGCGGTTCTCGCGCGCGTGACGTCATATCCGTAAAGAGCGGAGACACTCCATCGCGGGATCTTAGTACTGGCGGGAATCGGAGCGACCGGAATGTCGACTCCGCCGACGATCTTCGCGTCGGAACTCGACGCGACGACTCTCTCGGTTTTGTCCGGCATCCTGAGCAGTGACAGGTCGAGTTCCGCCGGAGGGCAGATCAGTGGCGGGTTAGCGTCGTCGGACGAGCCGGAGTTGTCGTCCTGGACGGACGTCGGCTTGGACTGAATTACGACTCTCTCGATGCGCTCGAGGTGAGCTCCCTTCGGGATCTCCGCCGGAGCTTTCGCCGACGGGTCCTGCTTCCGCTCCAGGATCAGAGAGCCATCCGACTGCCGGATCGATGGAGCTGGAGGCTCTATCTTCGGAGCACCTGGACGATAGAGCCACCATCCGAGCGAGAGTCCGCTGATTAGACCGAGGACGAGAAACGCGATCGAGTTTTTCACTGGTTGCCATCCTGCTTCCCGTTGCCATCCTGCTTCCCGAAGATCTTTCCTCCGATGGCAGCGGCGACGAGGATCCCGAAGGCGGTATTCCAGTCAAACGGGAGGCCCTGGCCGTGCCGGACGATCCCGACGACGAGCCCGACCGCGAGAAAGAGAAGTCCGCAAGCGACGACGCTCGCATAACAGGCGTTGTGAACGCTGACCGTCTGATCCGAGGCGTCGAGCAGTCGCTTGAGGTAGGAGATCATCGGATGGATCATCGGATCTTGTGAATCAGCATCGCGATCAGGATCACGATCACAGCTCCGACGACGATCGCGGCCTGGTCAATTCGGCTTTCCTTCGCGTCCTTCGAGCCGGTCGGAAGACGGGGCTCGATCAGTACCGCGAACGCGAGGACGAAGGTCATCGAGAAAATGGCGCGCGGGAGAGTCATTCCGAGAGTGGCGAGGAAAGCTCCGAACGCGAGATAAACGAGTCGAGTCTTGTTGACGATCATGCTTGAGTGCCCCCCGTTGCAGTCATCGCGAGCCCGTTCGCTGCTGCCAGGAGCCCGTCGACGTAACGCTTAAAATCTCCCCACCCATTGAGCCCGCCGTTCACGCGACGCCGGACTGTCTCCCATGCGTTCGTGCCGGCCGATTTGTCGATCGCGTGATCGCGGAAGTAAAGCGCGAGGATCTCCGCCGCGATCTTGGGATCGAGCGCGAGGTCGGGGTTCGCCGCGAGATCGACGCCCATCGCGTGGCCGTACTTCGTGTAATTGAGCCGTCCCGTGATCTGGACGAATCCGCGTCCGCGAAACTTCGCGCCGTCCCCGGGTTGCGTGTTTCCGAGATCCGCGCGCCCGTCGTAGAGCTTCGCAAAGTATCCAGGCCCGCCGCGCTCTTTCACTGGAGCGAAGCATCCCGTCTCGACGCCGATCGTCGCGATCGCTGCGATCGCACAAGGCGCGGTGAGGATTCCGTACTTCGCGAGAGCCGCTTCGACGAGCGGCCAGTTCGCGCGGACGTTCTCGATCGGTCCCCTCGTCCCGAGGATCGCGGAGATCTTCTCGATCGGAACTGCGACGGAAAGGTCCTGGCTCATTTGCGGAGTAATCCTTCGACGATTGCTTTCACCAGCTCGAAACAAAGTGCTCCGATCCCCGAGAGGACCGCTGCCATAAACCAATTCTTGATGCGGAGATGACTCGACGCCGCTTCGAGCGCGCGGATCTTTTCGTGCGCTGCGTGAATATCGCGCGCGCCCTTTTCGATAAGTGCGACGCGCTCCGTCGCCGTGTTCTCCGAGATCCGCCTTACTTCCGCCTTGAGATCCTCGATCGTTCGGAGGACGAAGAGCCGCTCCTCGATCCAGCTCCCCGACGTCTTCGGCATATTCCCCCTAGTAGCGATACCAGCAACGAATTAAGTTCGTTGCACTTGGCGTCACGTTGTAAACGATGTGATTCCCGCTGAGGTGATAGTCGACTCCCTGGATGAGCAATTTCTTCATCCCGTACGTCGGCCCGAGAGCTGTGTCCTCGATGAAAACCTGAAGCGACGAGGTCGGGTTCGGAGTGTGAGCGAGGATGTACTCCGCGTTCGTCGTCCAGGTCGACGGAGTTTCATTGTCCGCGAAGTTCAGACCGCTTCCTCCGCCTCCCGAGCCGACGGCAGTCCACGCGGAGCCGTCCCACGCGTACAGCAACGAATCCGCCGCGTTAACGACGATCATTCCTTTCGCGGCGGGATAGAACTCCCACTCGCCGGACGGAGCCGACGGATTGTTGGTCGTCCAGATCGCGAGCGCGTTGTCGTGCCCCGACCAAGCTCCGGTCCCGGAGGTCTTGACGATGTACGCGTCGCCATTCGTCGGCGATCCGGGAGGAGCTGAGGTCGTGAGATTGATTACCGCGGCATCGAGAAGAGCATCGATCGCGCGGAGGAGCTTTCGGAAATCCGCGTCGAAGTTGTCGCCTGTGAGTGCGTTTATCATCAGCCCACGGCGAGGTCCGTTTGAAACACTCATGCGTGTTTCCCTCCGAAAAAGTTCCCGAAGTCCATTCCGAAGCCCGTCATCGTGAAGGCCTCGGTCGAGTTCGGGAGAAAGCTCTCAAGTCCTCCGATGACGGAGGAAATCTTGATCGTGACCGTCTTCGAGCCGTCGGGATCGTCCGCGACGCGCTGCGCGGCGGTGTATGTGTAATTCTCGGGCGTGGTGATTCCCGTCACCGTCCGGATCAGCGAACTGTTGAGGAAGATCCGAACGGTAAACGTCTGCCCCGCTTCGCCCGCTATATCGGCTGCGTCCTGGAGTGTCATCGTCCCCGCTGCCGCCTGTGTGAGACGATTCCGCGACTTCCAGGAAACGGTAAAGTCGCCCACGACGGAGGAGAATCTCGTCCCGTATGACTGGCCTTGCTCCTGGAGACATCCGGGAGGGTAGGGCTTCGCATAGCGCGATGCGGTCGTGACGCTAGTCGAGCTCGCGCTGGTCAGTGGATACTCGCCGACATCGTTTATCGGGAGGAGCTTCGCGCTCACAGTGAGGTCCGACGCGTAAGGATTCGTCTTCGTTTCGCCGACTCCCTCGGAGAAAAACCAGGCATGCGCGCCCGCCGCGTGAGTCTGCGGGACGGTATCCATCACGCCGCGCATGATCCCCGCGATCGTATAAGTGCCGTCCGAGTTCGCGGTGACCGTCTTCCAGGACATAATCTCCAGGTCGATCATGAGAAGGTTTACGCCCTGCCCTTGATCCGCCGACGAGACGCTCGCGAGGTTGAGCAAGTCGATTTGGCCGGGAAGATCCAGGACGAAGCCCGTCGCGTCGTTCGCCAGGGTTCCCGCGCTGTACGTGTCCTTGAGCTGGCCGACGGGAGTAAACGCATAGATCTGGTGCGAGAGGAAGTCTCCGCTCCCCTCATTGAGCCAGATCTCGAAACTCTTCGACGTCGAATCGCCGCGCGCGCAAAAGGCCATCGCGTAGATCCCCATCGTGAGCGATTCCGCCCAATAGACGATGTGGTACGGGACTTCGACGAGCATCTGCGCTGCAGCAGCTTGAGGAGCTCCGATCGGGCTGATCCATCCCGAAGACGGCGGCGGATCGTAAGCGACGGAGGAGATCCCGAAGATGTCCTCGACCGCGTCGATCGTGATCTTCCCGTTAAGGATCTCGCCGTAAGAGATCCGCGTGATTCGGAAGACTTGGTTATTGATCCCGAGCGGCAACCATGTGAACTTGAAGAGTCCTCCCGGTCTCCAGCTCCAGGCCGTCCGGTTCGTGGTGACTGTGAGCTTCGAGAGCGGATAAGACATCGTCTTTAGAACACGCGTCGCGACGAGCGCCGCAGTCGACGCCCTGGCGAGGCCGTTAAAGTCGATCGCCTGATTGCGGACTTCGCCCGTGACGGCAATGTTCGCCGTGTCCTGAGCTTGAGCCGTCCGCGTGCTGAAGTTCGACGCGCGATCGAGGTAGCGGATCTGAATCTGATTGCTCGTCTCGCTCCAGGATCCGCGCGAGTAGTCCGGCGTGTCGATCACGTTATCGACAGTCAGAACGGGGAGCGTCGTCGGATCGTATCCGCCGCGGGCCAGGACGATCTCCCAGAGCCCCGTCGACGGATCCGTGTAGATCACGCCGTCGCAGTGCCGGAGGATCTCGCCGATCAAGTTATCCGCCGTCGACTGCGAGTCGAACTGCATCGAGATTCCGAGCCCTTCCGTCGCACACGTCTGGGCCGCTGCTTTCCAAACGTTGACATCGAACTTCGCGGCGGGGATCCCGAGCCCGTAAGCGGGATTTGTCATCGCGTCATAGACCGCGAGAACAGGATTCGAGTCCGCTCCGTCCGACGCGTTATTGATCTGCGCGACGCTCGCGCCCTGGCCGAACGGATCGGGGCATCGCTGGACGATGAACGCGATCGGCTTCACATACGACGAAGTGCCGAGGTAAAGGCCCTTCATTACCGCGTAACAGAGTGAGGGGTAGGTCGGCGAAGTTCGTCCCGTCTTTGCGGTCAAGTAAGCGTCCGACTGCTGAGTCGGGATCCCGCGATAGAGATTGATGTTCCCGGAGATCCCGCCTTCCGAATCCGTCCCGCCGAAGAGATTGTCTCCCGTGAGTGTGAGCGAGAGGCAGTTCTCGTTTCCTCCGACGAGGACCGACGTCGACGAGTAGGGAATCGCTTTCTTCTGCGCTTCGAGCCCGATCAGTTTGTCGATCGAACCTTGGCAGAGTGCGTACTGCGCCCCGAGGTAGTACTTGTATCCAGTGGTGATGTTTTTGTGCGAGAAGAGTCCAGTCTTAACGCGCTTTTTGATCGGAACGATATTCAGATCGCCCCACCAAACCGTGTTTCCGCCCTGGATCTTGACCGTCCCGTAAATGACCGGGATCGCGCGCCCTTCCTGCGCCGTCGGGAAACGGAAGTCTCCGAGCCCGCTAGGTTGCGGGGAATTGAACTTCGGCTTCGGCGCGAGGAGCTGGCCGACGATGGTCGTTGCTAAGAATATGAGCAGCAGAAACCAGAAGAAGATTACTGCCCTCGACTTTCTCGCTTCGCGCGTGCTGTCATGACACTCCTGTCGATGAATCGAACGGGTTCGTCTGCGGAATCAGATCGAACCCGAGGAAGTTTGCGACGTTGCTGTACCCTTGGCAGGCCGCGTAACTGTGCTGGCATCCGGCGACTCCCGAGCACGCGTCGCCGACACTCAGACCGGAGATCCCGCTCATGAGCGTGATCTGATTCCCCACATGCTCGACGATCATCCGGACGTCGTTCCCTCGCCGAAAGTAACCGCCCTTCAAGTTATGAGCGACTCCCGCGAACGCCGCGACCGTGACGACGTCGCCCGTCGCGTTCGCCGATGCGATCGTGCCCGTGTACGTCACGGTTCCGAGCGGAAACTTGCAGCCCGCATCTCCGAAAACGTGAGAGCACGCGCTCTGGTAAATCTGGATTGGGATTTGGCGCTGCAAGATGTAGTTGTCCGAGTTCGCCAGGAGCTCGCACTGGTCCGTAAAGCGCGCGCTCGCGATCTTCCCCGAGAAGAGGACGACCGTCTCCGAGTCGCCGTAATGCGAGCCGAAGATCGTTATCGACATCGGGCTCGGCGGGAGATACGGGATAAAGAGAGCCGCGAGCGGATACGACTTCGGAAGCGTGATCTTGATCTGGCCGGAGATGACCTCGTTCGTGTGCTCCAGCTCGGAGCGCGAGATCGTCGTCGGAACGTACGGCGTGCCTAGATAGTTGATCGTTTGATCCGCCGACGTGAGATAGAAGTTCTGTCCCGCCGTCGAGAAGAGAAACAGCTCGTAAGGTTGCGCGCCGGATTGTTGCTTCTCTTGTGCGTCGAAACTCATGGCACCTCTCGCGGTACTTCCTGGAAAGTGAGCTCCGCCTCGGCGACGTCGTTCGTCATCCAGTCGATCTCCGCATCGTCCGACGCGAGCCGGGAGAGCGTGAGAAAAGAGATCATCGTCGAACTTTTCGCGAAGGGGACTCCCGTCGGCGAGTCGAGCGTGAGTGTCTCCGTCCCGTTTCCGTTATCGACCGAGCCCGTGATCTTCCGATAGACGGGCGCTCCGCCGTTCTGCGGGATGAATGCGATGTATCGCCTCGATTTGATCGGAAAGAAAAAGCGGGTGTAATAGACGCTCTGAATGCTCATCGCTGGATCGGTGGCTCCGAGATCCGCCGACAGGACGAGATCCTGATCCCAAGTCGGAGTCCAGAACGGGACGAGCTGTCCGAATCGTTTCAGAATGAACGCGCGGAGAGTCGTCACACTCGGATGGTTTTGTAGGAACCAGGGGAACGATTGCTCGACGACTGCGGATCCGCCTTTGTCGTCGACCTGGATCGGGCCTATCTTCGGGTCGAGAGTGACGAGCGATCGCTTATAAGTGCGACTGAGATCACGCGACCAGTTCGGCATCACTTCGAGGACGTCGAATCCCAGGTACTCCGCGAGAGAGATCGACGGCGCGGGCGCGGGTTGTTGTGCTTCGCCGATAAACTCCAGATCCATCGAGTCCGCACTTGAGAAAAGCCGATTGACTTTCACCTGATCCGAGAGCCGCGCGAGGAAGACGGGCAGGACGAGTGTCCCTGGTCCAGCGGTCCAAGCGAACTGCGTCGGCGACGAAACGGTGATGACGTTTCCCGCGATCGACTGGATCGTGAGCGCCTCGAAATTAAACTCACTTTGCCAGATGCAGATGATCCCGCCGACAGCGAAGAGCCGATCCGCGCGCGTCTGGACCTGAATCGAGCTCGCGCCCGCCGAAACACTCACAGCGAGCGACGTCACGTCCGGCCACCAGGGGACGCCGTACGGCTGGTTCTGCCATCCCCAGATCAGCGACTCCATTCCGGACGCGTCTCGCGCGTTAAGCGTAAGGGCACGATAACTGAGAGAGCGGCGCGGAATCTGCCGGAGGCCTCGACGCTGCTCGTTATCGGAGTAAGCCTTGAGCACGTCGGTCAGATACGAGATCCGCTCCTTCATTCCCTGCGACCAATCCGGAGCGACGGAGAAAACCGTGATGCGCGATCCGGTGATGAGCGAATCCGTTCCGCCGATCCCGCTCGCAAAGACGAAGACGATGTCCTCGTTGATTTGCGCCGGACCCTGCGCTGGCGTGATCGCTTGATAGACGCGGGAATTTTGAGCGCCGAAGAGAGTCGGCAGCGAGAAGAGGTTCGTTACGGTAACGCCTCCCGAGCCGTTGGTCTGGATCTCCGTCAAGATCTGCGGGAGCTCGCGGAAGGTATTCCACACTTCGATCGGGAACTGCGTTTGCGTGAGAACGAATCCGAGCGCCTTGACGCGCGGCGTCACGATCACGCGCTCGAAGAGACGTCCCCCGAAAAGTTCCTGGTGAGCTCCCGTGATCGAGCGGTGAGCGATCGAGATCACGGGCTCCGGCGTCCCGCGCGAGAGCCCTGTCGGGAGGGGATGAATCGAGATCGGCCAGGACGTGAGCTCCTGAGTCGCGTCCGCGATGTTCGCCGAGCGTCCGTTCGCGATCAGTCCGATCGCGGCGTTCGTCATGTCGATTCCGGTGAAGTCCGCCATCTTCTAAACGACCTTAAGAACCGCGAAGTGTGGGAACATCATGTAAGTGTCAGGTCCGATCGTGTACTCGCCCGTCGGAGTGAATCCGTTCCCGACTCCGTTCGTCGCGAAGATCATCGGGAGCGTCCCGATCGGAGAGAAGCCTCCGCTATTCGCGGACGAGCCGTCGCGTCCTGCCCACCAAAGGATCGGGAGCAAGTTCACACGACCGTCGATCTGCGAGGTCTGCCCGAACTGGAATTGTTGAGGGATCGAGGTCGGACTGAACGGGCTCGTCGCATAGCGGACGATCGATTGTTGATTGCTGAGCGACGTGCTGTAGTTTCCAACCGAGCTCGCTCCGCTTCGCCCCGTGTACCCTTGTCCGCCTCCGGTGTTGTCGCCGATCCCGATCCATTTCCCCGTGAACGAGTCGGCGTCGCATCGCACGAAGGAAGGGTTCAGGCCGAACGCGTCGTCTTGACATCCCGGACACGGTCCGGTCGACGTGAATCCCGGAGTGTTCACTCCGGCGAAGCGATAACTCGCGTAGTACCCTCCGGTCGAGGATCCGAAGTACATCCCTCCAGTCCAGGATCCGTTCTTCACGATCGACGGGCCCCAGAAGAGATGCAGATAGACACCTGGGCTCCGTTCGAGCACGACGACGACGTTGTCGTCGGTTGAGTCGGTGAAAAAGTAATAGTTCGCGAACGGCGGGGTCGTGTAGTTGAGATTCATTCCCGCGCCGATAACGAACGAACCCGAGTTGTCTTTCGGAGGGTTCCCGGGCTGAGCGTCCCAGGCTCCGGAGCCATCGAATCCGCCGGAGAGAAACATATTGAGCGCGCTTCCTCCGGCGTCGGCTTCGTTGAAAGAGCTCCAGGATCGCTCGCCGACTGCCGCTCGAAAATGCGAATAGACGCTTCCCTTGTGAAGATGCGCCTCCCATCCGAAGCCGACCGATGCGCTTTTGTCGGTGGTCCAGGAGTTCGCAGAGAGGAAGGCGACGAGCTTCTGGAGAAGATCGATCGCGGACGTCGGAGTTCCTGTCTCGTATGCCATGCATCCCCCTAGATCAGTTTGATCGCGAAGTAATCGCGCTTCGTGGTTCGGTTCACGTCCTGGACGACGAGCCACTTCGACATCCCGATCGTGATCGTGTTCTCGGCCGACTGGGCGAACCCCGTCGTCGCGCCGACGCCGTCGAGTTCGCCGTAGACGTTAAGACTCCCGCCGTCGTAGAGCACGACCGGGAGCACGGTGTAACCGCCGTCGAGGTTGTCTCGCCAGTCGAGCGAGGATTGCTGATTGAAGTCGGTCCAGGGCCAGAGTCGGCCAAATTGCGACTCGCCCCATCCGGAATCGAACGCGATCCAAACGCCGTTCGGTAGTCGAACTCTGAAGCATCCCCCGGACGAGTAACTCTGAGTCGTACGTTGTTTGTTGTAGTTCGAGAGCTCCTGTCCGACGTACGACCATCTCCATCGGTTATCGGTCGACGAAGGCTCGAAACTCACGTTGTTCCCGTCCCATCCCATCGAGCCGATGACCGCGAGCGGATACGGGAACGCGCCCGGCGCGACGTACGCGTTGAGCAATCCCAGGTAGCACGACACGTAGACCGAGCTCACCTTCGCGACGACGATCACGCGTCGACCGTTCGCGACGAACCAGTAAGGGATCGAGGAGTTCCAGAGATTGAAAACGGGAGAAGGTGTCGACTGTCCAGGTCCGCCGACATATCCCGGCTGATTCTCGAACGTGAGCGCGCCGTCGAACGCTGTGAAGCCGCCGAGTCTCCAGTTGTAGTAATCCGCCCCGACGTCGTGAAAGAGCTTCGCGCCGACGAGAATCTGATCGCTGTTCCCGTTTCCTGGAGCTTGCCAGATCATCTGTGACCCCGAGCTCCGCCGCTTCGAGGTCCAGGGGGGAGTCGTCGCGACGGTGAAGACGTCGCCCGAGACGAATGCCGTCCCTCCCGCCGCGATCGTGAAATTGATCTGCGACGAAGTGAACGGCGTCCCCACCGTTCCCGAGCCGATCGCGCCGGAGACGGATCCCGCGACGTCGAACGCCGTCGAGCTCGTAAAAGTAACTGTGATCACTTCCGCGACGCTCGCGGATCCGCCGATCAGTCCGGAGATCGTTCCGTTCCCCGTCCCGACGAAGGCAGGAGAGAGGCACATTCCCTGCGAAGTTAGAAACGTGTCGAGCTTGTCCAGGAGATCGTCGTATCCCGTTGCTGTACCCGTTTGATAGCTCATTGCGCCCTCGATATCGCTTTCGCTGCCGCCTTGGGGTTGTCCGTCAAGTGCTGGAGGAAGATCTTTCCCGCCGCTTTACTGGTGAGAGCTTTCAGGATCAGACCGTGATCGAGCCCGATTCCGAGGTGAAGGTCCATCGTCGAGGATCCGCCGCTCCGAACGAGTCCGCCGTCCGCGAATCGCTGGATCGGCATCGACTGGATCGCCGGAGTCCGAAGTCCCCGGTTGATCGCTTCGAGCGCGGGGAGTCCGATCTTTTTCACGGCATCGGCATTAACGACGTACTCGCCATCCGAGAGCCGCGCCGGGATCGAGTCCGACGTCGCGGATCCTGGACCTTTGACGAATCCGCCTTCTGCGAACATGCCTCCGCCACCTCCGCCGGACGCGTTCGCGACTTGGAGCTCGATCGCTGCCGCCATGAGAGCCGACGCGGAAACTCCTAGAGCCGCCGCGCCCGCGGTCACACTCGCTCCGCCCGCTGTCATCGCGGCGGACGCAGCGATCAGCGGGGTCGCCTGGGCCACTCCCGCCGCTGCCGCGTTCGCGACTTGCTTCGCTCCGTCGTCCTTCCCGAATCCGAGCGCGCTCATGAGCTTCTGAATCGCCATCGTCGCGATCATCTGCGCCGCGATATTTCGGAGCGACTGGAGCGCCGTCGACGCGAGCGATCGAAACGCGTCGCCGATTCCGTGAACCTGATCGATGTCTTTCGCGAGGAAGTTCGCGAGATCACTCTGAAATGCGCTCGCGACCTCGTTGTCGAACTTCGTCCACTGCTGGCGCGCGTAATCGGCCTGGATCCCGATTTGTTGGACTTCCTCGGCGAACTTCTCCGCCTCTTGGATCTTTTGAGGATCTCCCGTCGCTTGTGCGGCCTTTAGCTGCGCGTCCGCGAGCGCCTGGAGAGTCGGGAGGCGTTGCGCTTCGAGCTGCGCGAGAGCCTTCTCCTGGTTTACCTGGGCAATGAGCCCGTTCTGCACGTCGAGCTCGATCTGCTTTTTGTCGATATCGAGTTGGCCGATCGCGAGCGAAGACTGCTTCCGATCCTCGTCGAATTGAGCCGCGAGCGTCTTCGCCGCTTCGAGCTGCTGCATCATCGAAGCGACTTGATCGGGCGAGAGTCCCGCCTGGACGAGCGAGCGCCGGATCTGTTCCGCTTCGCTCTGGATCTGGAGCATCGTCGCGTCGAACGTGTCGCCCTGGGCCTTGAGGATCTCTTGCTGATACGAGAGGACTTTTTTCTGGTTGTCCTCGCGCGCTTTGTACTCTTCCTGATCGAGCCCCTTCTGCTTCGTCGAGGCCTGGACGCGCGCCTCGGCGATCTTCGCGTCCATTGCCGCGATCTCTTGCTTCCGTTTGATCGCGTCCGCGTCTGTTCCGTTCGTCGGCGCTGCGACCAGGAGCGCGCGCTCTTTTTCGAGGATCTCGATCTCTTTGTCGCTGTCCGCCTGGAGCTCCGCGCGTCGACGAGCGAAATAATCCTCGAAACCCATCAGCCCCGTGTCGTACTGAAACTTGTCATCGGCGATCCGTTGCGCCTCATACGCGCGATACATCGCGAGCTCTTGATCGAGTCCCGCTTTCAGAGCTGCGAGACGGGCTTTCGCCGCCGCGCTGTCCTGGATATTTCCCTCGTCGTCTCCGCCTTGAGGAGCGACCTTCGCCGCGCGATCTTTCATCCGTTGTTTTTCGACATCGTCGGAAGGGAAGAGATTCGCGGACTGTTGAGCGACGAGACTTCCAAGCGAAGTAAATCGCGACTTGAGGTCGTCGATATCGCTCGACATCTGCCCCTTTGCGAAGTGGAAGCCGTCCGCGAGATCCCGGCCCGCTTGCTTAAAATTCCCCTTCGCCGCGTCCGTTGCCGCTTGAAAGATCGTGAGCTCTGCGTTCGCGACTTGCTGGATTACGCCGTGAACGATGTCGACGAGCCCGAGGAAGAGAGCGCCGATCGTATCGATCCCGATATCGAACGCGAGGACGATCGTCTTAATCACTGCCCCCGCGTACCCTCCGAGCGTGCGGAACGAGGAGACTCCAGTCCCCGAGATGTCATTCGTAAACGAGTCGGCGATGTCCGCGATCGCGGGCATGAGTCCCGCCTCGAACTGCGTCGCGATCCCCTTTCCGGCTTCCTCGAGGTCCGCCATCGCGGCCTTTGCCGCGACTGCCGCCGTTACCGTGTCCTGATCGAGCAGGACTCCGAGCCGCGCTGCTTCGTCGGAGACTTTCTCGAAACCGTCACCCGCGAGCTGATTCATCACGGGGATCAGCTCCGCGCCCCCGCGTCCCATCAACTGCTGCGCGATGTAAGCCTTGTTCGATCCGTTCGCCATCTTTCCGAGGGCGTCGGTTACGAGCGCGAGCTTCTGATCCGAATTGAGGCCGGCGAAATCTTTCTGTGCGAGTCCGAGCGCCTTAAACGCTGCCGCGCCCTGGGCTCCGCCCGCCTGGAACTTGACGATGTTCTGCTGGAGTTTCGTCAAGCTCTTGTCGACCGAATCCTGCGAGACTCCGACGTCCTCCGCCGCTTTCCCGTAAACGCTCAAGGTCTGCGCGGAGAGCCCCGTCTTCTGGCTCATGCGCTCGATATTCACAGCGGAGTCGAAAGCGGCCTTGCCGAACTCGCGGATCTTCTCGACGACCGCGAGCTCGATGATCGAGCGATAGGCTTCCTTCAAGGTCAAGGCGCTCTCGCTCGTCTCCTGCTGCTTTTGCTTGAGCTCCTGGAGCGACTGGACGAGCTGCTTTATTGCAGCCGCGACGCCCGTGTCCTCGGCGGTAAATCGAACTTTGACGTCTGGAGTGTCAGCCATTTTCGATAATCGCTTTCTTAAACGGATCTCGGAGGATCTTCGGAGGGTCGGGAGCTTTCGGTGGGTTCTTCTGGTGAGGTGCCAGCGTCGCCCAAACGAGAACTTCCGACTCGTAACTCCGCCGCGCCTCGGCTTTCATCTTCGCCTCGTAAGAGAGGAAGATCTCGCGGAGCGGCCAGCTCATGACCTCGTCGAACCGTGTCGGATCCTGTCCCGCCACTTCGCGAACGATCATTGCGAAGTCGCCGAGATCGCAAGCTCCGCGCTCTCGGTAGGGCGGTCCTTTTCGTTCGGGCTCGAAGATTGCGGGGAAGTCGTCCTCGACGGCCCCCCGGAGGTAAAAAAACCGAGCACGAATCCGATAATTGACGATCGCATCAGGAGCTTTTCTTCCTGGTCGGTGATCTCCGCGAAGATCGCTGCATTCCGATCCGCGTCCTCGCGCGTCCACTTCTTGCCGACCTCCGCCAAAGCGCCCCCGAGAATGAACGGAGTCCGACCGGAGAGAAGGATCCGCGTTAACAGATCCTCCGACTTCTCCCGTATCGTGCGCTTCGATTCGGATCCGATCTCCGCGAGGACTTCGATCGCTCCAGCGAGCCGGAGATGGGCCATCAAGTAGTCGTCCTGGGCAGCGGTGAGGGCGTGGTCCATGCCTCGGAACTCGCGCCCGTCGAGTTTTATTCTCTTTCCTTCCACTGGTACCCCCTTTGAGGTTTCGCGGGACGGAGCCCACAACTCCGCCCCGCGCTCTACTCGCGAGTGCGCCAACTCGCGAAACTTCTGGTTTAGTACTGCGTGAGCAGGAAGAAAGGCGCGGTCGGGTGATTCGACGTGTCGTCCAGGATGTACCCGTCGAGGGTCCAATTCCCGTAATCGTCCGCGATCATCCCGAGAGCTCCGTTTGGCGAGAGATTCACTTTCCAGATCTCCGCGCCGATCTTCGCTCCGTCCGTCGGATCCGGCGAGAACAAGAGCCGACCCTGGATCAGACCTTGAGTCGCGCCCGCGACCTGGTTAAACGTCCCGACGAGCGTCGCGTAACTGACCTTGACCTGTCCGCCGCCTGAGGTGATCGAGGAGCCGACGGGGATGTAAAACAATCCCTGCACCGGATCGCCGAGGACGTAATCGTCCCCGGCATCGAGAGTCGTCACGCCCTGCTTTACGGTGACGTTGGCGGGAGTCGGATCGAGGTTCCTGTTCGCCGTCCGGAAATAGCGCCCCTTGTAGGCGCCGTGAGTGATCGCGGAGGCGGAGATCAGAACCTCGTCGGTGATTGATATGCGTGAACAATCTCATTTACGCGATGACCGGGGGCCAGACTGCGCCTACTACGCCCGGTCATGCAATCACATCGACCTCGCCCTATGGGACCTTTGAGCCGGCTTTCAACCTTCCACATTTGGTGGAAGCTGCCGGAGCCGTGTACGTCGCACGCTGGACGACTTTCCACGTCCGCCAGCTGGCACGCTCGATCCGTGAGGCTTTTCATAAGAAAGGCTTCAGCTTCATCGAAGTGATCTCGCCCTGCCCCACGCTTTACCAACGCCGCAATCGCTTGGGCGACGGTCTCGACACCATGAAGTACTACAAAGAAAAGAGCAAAGTGAAACATGGAGCGCCGACCAGCGAAGTCGGTCTCACGATGACGGGTGAAATCATTGTGGGGAAATTCGTCGACCGCGATCGTCCCGACTACCAAAGTCTTCTGCGCGCACAGATGGTCGAATCGCTTGGGGAACAGTACGTCGAGCCTTCGGAGATGGTATGCAACTGCGACTGACTGAATTTCGCATCGCCGGATTTGGGGGACAGGGAGTGATTCTCTCGGCCATCGTCATTGGGAAAGCCGCCTCCATCTATCAAGGCGCGTACGCGACCATGACGCAGAACTTCGGTCCTGAAGCCCGCGGCGGCGCGTGCAGTGCGCAACTCCTGCTTTCCGATCAACCGATCCTCTATCCTTACGTAACCCATCCTGACATCATGATTGTGATGTCCCAGGAGGCATACACGCGCTTTGTACCAGAACTCAAAGAAGGCGGCACACTGATTGTGGAGCAAGACCTGGTGCGCGTCACAGACCTCCCGCGCCAGACGAAAGTCTGCAGCTGCCCAGCAACACGCCTGGCAGAAGAGCTTGGCAAGCGCATGGTTCTAAATTCGGCGATGGTGGGATTCTTTACCGCAGTTACTCGCTTGCTCGAGCCCGACGCTGTCCGAAAGGCAGTAGCCGACTCGGTTCCGGCAAGTTTTCGCGATCTCAACCGCAAAGCTTTCGAGAAGGGATACGAATACGGCATGCAGTCGCTTGGTCACGGACCACAATCACAGGAGTGGGAACAAACAGTGTACTCGGAAGAGTGAGAGCAGTCCCGTAATGATTTGGTATCGATGTGCCCGAAGAAGTCAAAGAACAAGCCATCCTGCTACCACCTCGCACAGCTTCCGACTGTAGCGCCGGCGTCTCGCCGGCTGTCGCGCGGGCGTCCCGCCCCCGCTTCGGCGAAGTCAAAATCCGCGATCGCGGTCGGTTGCCACGCTGGGAAAAGGACTCCGCCCCCTACTTCATTACTTTCCGGCTTGCCGATTCCCTGCCTCACTCGGTCCTCGATCGAATGGAATTCGAAAAGAAGAACATTCTAGAGACCCCCCCGTCAACTCGGTAGAGAGCTTTCCTCCGATGAACGAAAGCGAATCGCTCAACTTTCGACTCACCCGCATCGAGCATTATCTCGACGAAGGGGCTAGTGCGTGCCTGCTCAAGAACCCGCAGCTGGCTCAACTGATGCATGGCACGCTAGATTATTTCGATGAACGACGTTATGGTCTTTTCGCGTGGTGCGGCTGTTCCCAGGCGTTAGCTTGGCTGCCGTTATACATTCCTGGAAGTCATACAGTGCGAAAGAAGCAATGAGCATCACGCCCGTTCAAGGAAGTTTCTGGCAGCGCGAGTATTACGATCATCTTTTGCGAGACGAAGCGGAATTTCGTCGGGCAGTCCGGTACGTTGCGGAGAATCCAGCGAAGGCTGGGCCGGTGGATTGGCCTTGGGTTTGGGTGCGAGGGCAGGATGCCCTCGCGACAGCCGGCGGGACGCCGGCGCTACAATCGGAAGGCTGACTCTTGTCCCATAATCCAGACCCTGCGCCGGTATGCTCGCTGGTTCCGAAGAAGCCGTAACCACTTCTGTTTTACTCCACCACCCTTGCCGTCATTTCCTCCGACGGCTCGCCTCCCGCGACCGCTTGCGCGATGATCAACTGACGCGCCTCGCCCCGAAACGCAGGGAGTTTCCTGGCAAAAGTGATCGCGCCCACGATGCCCGCCACTCCACCTGACGCAACCGCGATTGGAGCACCTACACGATCGGCGATGGCCCCTCCCAGCAAGGCCCCGAAGGGAGCCATGCCCATGAACATCATCGAGTAAACCGCCATCACGCGGCCGCGCAGAGCGTCGGGTACCATCGACTGGATGAGAGTATTCGAACAGGCCATCTGCAACATAATGCAGAAGCCCGCTGGGATCAGCAGAAGCGCGGACAACCAGAAATAGCGCGAAAGGGCGAACGCGATGAGGCTCACGCCAAACCCGGCGCAGGTGAGCGCCACGAGCCGACCGAGACCTCGCACTCCAGACCGAAGCGCGAGTGTCAGCGCGCCCAGGAGCGCGCCGACTCCGGTGAAGCCCATCAGAATTCCCAAACCCTTTGCACCGCCGTGCAGAATGCGGTCTGCAAAGATGGGCATCAGCACCGTGTAGGGCATGCCCACGAGACTCACCAGCCCCAACAACAGGAGCAGAGCCCGAATGGGTGCGGTCCGGCTCACCCATTGAAAGCCCTCGATGATGTCGGCTAGGGGCGAATCTGAAGTCGAGCGCCGGGTACACTCGATTTTCATCATTAGAAGTCCCGCAATCACAGCAAGGTAGCTCACTCCGTTCGCAAAGAAGCACCAGCCCTCGCCGATTCTCGCTACCAGGAGACCCGCAACGGCGGGCCCGATCACGCGGGCGCCGTTGAACATCGAGGAGTTCAAGGCGATGGCATTCATCAGGTCTTCCCTTCCCACCATGTCAACCAGGAAGGACTGACGGCCCGGAATATCGAAGGCGCTCACTACGCCCAGCAGCCCGGACAAGACAAAGATCTGCGGGACGGTGATCCAATGCTTCAAGGTGAGAAGGGCAAGAATGAGCGCCAGAACCATCGACGCAATCTGCGTTGCGATCACGATCCGGTGCCGGTTCACCCGGTCGGCGACCATGCCGCCGATCGGAGCTAACAGAAACACCGGAATCTGATTGGCAAATCCCACTTCGCCCAATTGCAGCGACGATCCGGTCAACTTGTACACCAGCCAGGATTGTGCGACCGTCTGCATCCAGGTGCCGATCAGCGAGATGAGTTGCCCGGAAAAGAAAAGCTGGAAGTTGCGGTGACGAAGCGCACGCATGCCGACTGCCCAACGCGACTGCTGGACCTGCGCCGAAGCGTCAACCGCCGCCGAATTGGAAGTGTCTGACTCCGCCACGGTTATTCGATGCTCGCGTGTACTCCTGAGTACCACTATAGCCGACCGGCGGGACTCCTCTTTGGTCTACAATAAATGTCCATGCACAAAGCTTTTGCGGTTGTACTGCTGACGGCCGCATCCATGGCGGGCTGCAAGAAATCGTCCGCTCCGGCTGCGAGCTCGAGCGTGCGGCCCGATGATCCAGTTCAGCTGAAACTCAAAGAACTGGCCGGTGCCGGCGCGACAGACTGCGGACGCCTTGATGTGCGCGCACAGAACGACCAACTCACCAATGCCAGCAATTGCGTCACAAAATCTACCCAAGAGAAACACCCCTTTTATGTTGGTTACGACATGCCCGGCATGACGACGGGCGTCGCGGGCAACGCCGAAGGAAAGCTCTTCGCCGTGCAATTACAGGGAGCAGGTACAGGCGCTCTGCTCAACAGCGGCCCCTGTCCCGCGGAATTGCGCATCGCTAAAAGTGGACGTGCTACTTGCTTCATCCCCGGTACGATGGGGCTGACGCCGACGTCGGCCGATCCCCACAGTGGGATTCCGATGAATCAGTCGGGCGGTATGCAGGGTGGAGGAGCGATCCCACAGCCCTTTGCACCCCCGCCGAAGAGCAAAGCTCGGAAACAGTAAAGCAGGTGTCGGGTGTCAGCCCTCAGCTCTCGGTTATCATCTTTCCCTTTGGGTGGGCTAAGAAAGACTTTCCCGGATCACTCTGTTTCGCAGTGATGCCAACGAACTTTGATTCTCCTAAGACCTAACACCTAAAACCCGACACCTGATCGCCCAAGACCTAATACCTAACACCTAACACCTAATTCCTGCATTTCAGGCGCAGCACTCGTCTCCTGCGCATCCACCACTGCAATTGCAGCCGCGTTTACGATCTCCTCCACTTCAGCATCCCGCGACAGCAGGTGGACGGGCTTCGACATGCCCATGAGGATAGGCCCGAGAATTTCCCCGCCGCCTAGCTTGGAAAGCAGTTTGTAAGCGATGTTGGCCGAGTTCAAGTCGGGGAAGATCAAAACGTTTGCGCCACCCCTGAGATGGGTGAACGGATAGCGTTGATCGAGTTCACTCGACACGGCCTCATCGGCCATCAACTCACCATCCACCATCAGAGTCGGATCGGCACGGCGCAGCAGTTCCACCGCCCGTCGTACCTTCTCGCATTGGGGATGCCGCGCACTGCCAAAGGTAGAAAACGACAGCAGCGCAACGCGCGGTTCCACATCGAATCGCCGCGCCGTTTGCGCGGTACATAGGGCAATCTCAACCAGGTCCTCGGCCGTGGGCTCGATGTTTACACTTGTGTCGGCAAGGAAATAGATTTCGCCTTTTCGGGTAATCATCCCGTAACAGCCGGAAACCTTGTGCAGACCTTCCCGCACGCGCACAATCTGCAGCGCCGGACGAATCGTGTCCGCAAAATGCTGGGTCACGCCCGACACCAGGGCATCCGCGTCCCCCATGTGCAGCATCATGGAAGCGAAGACGTTACGGTCGTTCATCAGGGTGCGGGCTTCATTGATGGTCACTCCGCGCCGCTGACGCAACCGGTACAATTCCTGGAGGTAGCGGTCCCGGTGTGTCGATGTGACCGGATCCACAATGCTGGCGCGCCGCAAGTCCAGATTGAACTCTGCGGTCTTCCTGTGAATCGATTCGAGGTTGCCCAGCAAGATGGGAATCGCTATTTTCTCTTCCAGCAGCGTATGACAAGCCCGCAGGATTTTCTCGTTGTCTCCTTCGGGAAAAACGACTAGCTTGGGCTCTGCCTGAGCTTTGTGCACCATCATCCGCGCGATCTCGTGCGCCTTGCCCAGTCGCCGTTCCAGTTGCTCGCGATACACCGATAAATTGACCGGCTCCTGTGCGACTCCACTTTCCATGGCCGCCTTCGCTACTGCCACTGCCTCCCATAACAACACTCGCGGATCGAATGGCTTGGGAATGAGGTATTCGGGACCGAATTTCAGCCGTTCGACGCCGTAGGCTCTGCACACCGAAGCGGGCACGTCCTCCTTCGCGAGGGCTGCCAAGGCGTGCGTGGCGGCCAGTTTCATCTCTTCATT
>Ga0075424_100000781_pt1 | contig 26012 bp, 22 predicted proteins | sample SoiMethybrSBSTD3_FD_75301 | JGI IMG/M metagenome (GOLD analysis project Ga0075424, IMG submission 75301) | Bulk soil microbial communities from a Populus tree surrounding site in Tennessee, USA - Soil MetaG P. TD hybrid SBSTD3 | ecosystem: Environmental > Terrestrial > Soil > Tree plantation... | reverse complement strand
GCTGTGCATGCGGGCGCGTGGTCGTTCCGTGTGCCGCGCGACATGGTGTGAGGAGGAGCGGCTTCCGGAATCACCCGTGATCCGAGAGGAGCTGGTGCGGGCGAACGTCCTCACAGGCCCCCGCGGTCGTGCGAGACTCGTAGGCACATGAACGAGGCGGAGCGGTACCTGGTTCGTCCGATCGGCGTTGTCCGCTCGACGCTGCGCGCGATCTCTGACGCCCCGAACCAGGCGTTTGAGGGAGCGCCCGAGGCGTTGCTCGAGATCGATCCCGCGTTCGCTGACGCCCTGCGTCGCATCGAGCCGGGCGACGAGCTGATCGTCCTGACCTGGCTGCATCTGGCCGACCGGGCCGTCCTGCAGACGCACCCGATGGGAGACGAACGGATCCCCCTGAGCGGCGTCTTTCGGACGCGCTCCCCGGGCCGGCCAAACCCGATCGGGCTGCACCGCGTGATCGTCACCGCACGGGACGCCGCAACCACGTTGCGGGTCGGTGCACTGGAGGCGATCGACGGTACCCCGATACTCGACCTCAAGATCGCGATCACGCGCCGTGCATGACCTCGTTCAGCGGGCCGAGCGGGCCGGCACCCGCATCATCCGCTTCCAGTTCTGTGACTACTCCGGCATCGTCCACGCCAAGGCGGTGCACGCCTCCATCCTGGAGCAGAAGCTGCGCGAGGGCATCGGTAGCACGCTCGCCCAGACCGCCCTCAACGTGCGTGATGAACTGGTCGACATCCCCGAGATGCCGCCCGTGGGGGAGGTGCGGATCGTCCCCGATCCGGCGACCTACAGCGAGCTGTCCTGGGCACCGGGGGTGGCCGCGGTGATGTGCGACCTGGTTGACCGCGACCAGGTGCCGTGGTTTGCCTGTACGCGCTCGTTTCTGCGCCGTCAGGTGGAGGCTTCAGCGAACCTCGGGATCGACGTCAGCGCCACGTTCGAGCTCGAGTTCTACCTGTGCCGGCCGACCGCCGACGGCGGGCTGGAGGCGCTTCCGCGGCGGCCGGTGTACAGCACGGTCGGGCTGGACGACACGCAGCCCGCGATGTCGTCCATCGTCGACGCGCTGGTCGGCAGGGGGATCGCCGTGGAAGGCATCCTGAACGAGTACGGCGCCGGCCAGCACGAGCTGTCGGTAGCACCGGCGGATCCGCTCACGGCGGCCGACACCGAGATCGCGTTGCGCGACACCGTGCGCGGCACGGCGCTGATCCACGGCTACCGGGCGAGCTTCGCGCCCAAGCCGTTCCTCGACCAGATCGGGAGCGGCGCCCACCTGCACCTGTCGCTGTGGCGGGACGGCCGCAACCTGCTGCACGATCCGTCGCAGCCGGGAGGGCTGAGTGGTGCCGGCCGCCACTTCGTGGGCGGGCTGATCGAGCACCTGCCGGCGCTGCTGGCGCTGACATGCCCCAGCGTCAACTCCTACCAGCGGCTGCTGCCCGACGCCTGGACGGGCGTCTACCGGTGCTGGGGATTCGACAACCGGGAGGCGCCCGTACGCGTGGTCTCGCCCTACTGGGGGAGGGAGGAGCAGACCACGAACCTTGAACTGAAGGCCGTCGACGCAAGCTGCAACCCGCACCTGGCCCTGGGTGTGGTGTTGTCGGCGGGGCTGGATGGCATCGCCCGCGGGCTCGACCCAGGCGACCCCGTGAACGTCAACCCGGCCCGGCTGGAGCAGCCGCCGCCCATGCTCCCGCAGTCGCTGGACGCGGCGCTCGACCTGCTGGCGGACGACCCGGTGCTGGCCGGCGCCATGGGCCGGCCGATGCTCTCCACCTATCTCGCGCTGAAGCGGTCGGAAGCATCCGCCTACGCCGCGGTCGACCCGGAGACGATCGCCACCGAGTACCGCTACAAGTTCTGAGCCGGTGCTTGACCTGAGTCACATCCCGCTGGTGGACAATCACTGCCACGGCCTGTTCGCGGACGGCTCGGACCTGGACGCGGCCGCCTACCGGCATCGCTTCTCGGAGTGCGGCGGAGACCCGTTCCCGCAAGACCACACCACCACCGCCGCGCACTACCTGTGGGCGCTTCGCCAGATCGCGGGCGCGCTGGGGTGCGAAGCGGACGAGCATGCGGTGATCGAGGCGCGCGGCGCCCGCACGCGGGGCGAACTCGACCGCCTGTTCCTGGGCACGGCCAACATCGACTGGCTGCTGGTGGACGACGGCTACCCTGCCCCCGACCTGGTCAGTGACCGTGACGAGCTGGCGGTGCGGTCGGGAATCCGGATCGGCTGGCTCGAGCGGGCCGAAACGGTGGCCGTGCGGCTGGCCGGCGAGACCCGGCGGTTCGAGGAGTGGGACGAAGCGCTGGCCGTCCATCTCGGATCGGCGCGGCGCCGCGGCGTATGCGGGCTGAAATCGGTTGCGGCCTACAGAAGCGGGCTGATGATCGCAGAGCCCGACCGCGACGACGTGCGGGCGGCCCACGGGCGGATGGCGCAGATGGCGGTTCCGCGCGTCCAGGACAAGCCGCTGGTCGACCACGTCGTCGGCCGCGTGATGGAGGCCGCCAGGGCGCAGGAGCTGCCGGTCCAGTTTCACACCGGATACGGGGATGCGGACGCCGACCTGCGACTGGCCGACCCGCTGCACCTGGCGCCGCTGATGCGCCGCTTCCCGGAGGTGGCGGTGGTGATGCTGCACGGCGCCTACCCGTGGACGCGCAGCCTGGCGGTGCTCGCCGCCACCTACGCCAACGCGTACGTCGACGTCTCCTACGCGATCCCGTTTCTGACCGCACATGAACAGCACGCGATAACCCATCAAGCGCTGGGCGCCGCGCCCGCATCGCGCATCCTGTACAGCTCCGACGCCGTCGGCATCCCCGAGCAGCACTGGCTGGGTGCGGTCCGCGGCCGCCGCGCTCTGGGCGCCGCCCTCGGTGAGATGGTCGACGCGGGCGACCTCTCCAGGTTCGATGCCGAACGCCTGGCCACGCTGATCATGCACGAGAACGCGAGGCGGATCTACGGGTTGTGACCGCCCCGCGGCGAGGGAACCGCCGGAAGGGGTGTCGGCAGAACCCGGCCGACACCCTTTTTCCGGTTTACGCCGCGCGGCTACGCGTTGTGCGACGACACCGGTTGCCGCTGATCAGACTCCCGCCGTTGCACCGGCGTCCCGGTCGGCTTCGTCATCCGATACGGCGCCGGCGGGACGGAAGCCGCTGGTGCGGAGACCTCCGACTTGGCCGTCGCCCGCTCGATCAGGCCCTGCGCCTGGCCGCCGAGGTACACGGCGAGTGCTCCGGCGCCGTAGAAGAAGGCGATCCAGCGAAGCCCGGTCTTCCACGTGCCGCCGGCCATCGGCTGGAACCCGGTAGTCGACCAGGTCTGGTGAAGCGATGGTCCGATCACCAGCCAGACCCCGCCGGCGACCGCCAGCAGCGCCGCCAGCCAGGCGACGGCCCGACTCCGCGCCATCATCAGGATCCCGCCGACGAAGATCGCGATCCCGGGGATGAGACTCATCAGCACGTGGTTCTGCGAGAAGCGCCAGTGCGTGCTGGTGTCGAACCCGAAACTGAAGTACGGCCCGACCAATGGTGCGAAGAACACCCAGGCGCCGAGCGCCATCAAGAGCACGGCGGGTACGAGCACCACCATCGGCCGCCGTGCGACGCGATTCTGCGTGTGTGTGGTCATCGACCAACCTCCTATGTGGGCGGCCACGGAAACGGGCCGCCGGGCATCGGTGCGTTGGCACCTGCCCTGGTGAGATCGTTCCCATCGGCGCGGACTTCTAATCCTGGGTCGACGGGGCTTCCCGGCCGGCGAGGGTCCACGGCCTGCTGTTAACGGCCGCTCAACAATTGGCGTCGAACATGACGGTACCGTTCGGCACCGCGGTTGGGTGCCCCGCATCGCGAGGAGACACGCACACCACATGCCGTCCCAGGGTCGCACGAGTCTTCGCCGGAAGCTGGGCGGCCGTCGGCCGACGGGCCGAGTTGCGCTTCTGATCCCGCTGGTGGCGATCGTCGCGGTCGCGGCCGTCGCCGAGGGATGGTCGGACGCCGAGACACGCGCCTCGCTGGTCGGCATCCACAGGATCAAGCACGTGATCATCGTCATGCAGGAGAACCGGTCGTTCGACTCCTACTTCGGCACGTATCCGGGCGCGGACGGTCTGCCGGTCAAGAACGGGCATTTCCGGGCCTGCGTGCCCAGCAGGAAGGCGCATCAGTGCTTTCACCCGTTCCACGACCGAAAGGACCGCAACAACGGCGGTCCCCACCAGAACAGCGACGCTGTGGCCGACATTGACGGCGGCAAGATGAGCGGGTTCATCAACCAGGTGATCTCGAGCCAGCACGGAGCCTGGTGCAGGGCCCATCCGGACTGGCCGAACTGCTCGATCGGCCCGCGGCAGACCGACGTGATGGGCTACCACACGGCGCGCGAGATCCCGAACTACTGGAAGTACGCGGAGAACTACGTGCTGCAGGACCACATGTTCGAGCCGAACCTGGGTTGGAGCCTGCCGGCGCACCTCTACGCGGTGTCCGGGTGGGCGGCCAAGTGCACCTCGCCGACGGACCCCATGAGTTGCACCTCCGACCCATACAAGCCGGGCCGGCCGGGCGCGCCTCGCCCCAAGGGATTGCAGTACGCGTGGACCGACCTCACCTACCTGATGCACGCACATCACGTCAGCTGGCGGTATTACATCGCCGCAGGCAGGTCGCCCGACTGTGCCGACGGTGACATCGCCTGTCCTGCCCACAAGCAGGCGGCCAATCTGCACTCGATCTGGAATCCGCTGCCGCAGTTCACCGACGTCGCCCAGGACGGCCAGCAGCACAACGTCCAGGACGCCAGGCGCTACTTCGCCGCCGCTCGCAGCGGGACGCTGCCGTCGGTGTCATGGGTGATACCCAACCAACGCACGTCGGAGCATCCCCGCGCGATGGTCTCGGCCGGCCAGAAGTGGGTGACTCGGCTGATCGACGCGGCCATGCGCGGGCCCGACTGGAACTCGACCGCCATCTTCGTCGTGTGGGACGACTGGGGCGGGTTCTACGACCACGTGGTGCCGCCGAGCGTCGACCAGAACGGGTACGGGTTGCGCGTTCCCGGCCTCGTGATATCCCCCTACGCCCGCACCGGCGTGGTCGACCACCAGACCCTCTCATTCGACGCGTACCTCAAGTTCATCGAGGACGACTTCATGTCGGGCCAGCGCATCGACCCCGCCACCGACGGTCGGCCGGACTCACGCCCGGACGTGCGCGAGAACGCTCCTGGGCTCGGCAACCTGATGGCTGATTTCAACTTCTCCCAGAAACCGCGCCCGCCGATGATCCTGGCGCCCTGCCCCCGCCGCTACGCCTTCCACGCCCACTGCTCCTGAGGTCGATGGCTTGTGCGCCGGCCGCTGGGATGACAGCATGTCGGCTCGACACGAGGAGGTTGGTGCGGTGCCCTACAGCGGGCCGGCGCTTGATCGACCGATAACGCTGTGCGATCTGCTCGAGGCGGGGCTCTCCCGCGATCAGGACGCGGATGCCCTGATCTGCGCGGAGTTCACGTGGTCATGGCGAACGCTTGACCGCGTGACCCGGCGGCTGGCGCAGAGCTACCTCGAGATGGGGCTGCGCCCGGGTGATCGGATCGCCTCGCTGATGCCGAACCGGCCGAGGCTGATCGCTCATTACATCGCCTGCTTCCGGGCGGGACTGGTGGCGACGCCGCTCAACTACCGCTACACCGCCACAGAGATCGAGCACGCGCTCGCCGTGAGCGGCGCCCGCGCGCTGCTGGTGCATGCCGAGCGGGAGCCCGACCTCGACGAGAGCCCGGCGTCGGCGCACCTGCCGCTGGGGAGGATCGGCTACCCGCAACCGAGCCGCGACGGTGTCTCCTTCGACGACCTGATCGACGGCGAACCGACGGCACCGCCGCCGCAGGAGCCGGACCCCTCGCAGCCCGCGGTCATCTTCTTCACGTCCGGCAGCACCGGCCCGCCCAAGGGCGTCACCCACACCCACCAGACGGTCGGCTGGATGCTCGCGATCGCGGCCGCGGGCCTGGAGCTCAGCGCCGACGACCGCCTGCTGGCCGGCTCGTCGCTGTCGCACGTGGGCGCGTTCTACGTATCCTTCGCCGCCCTCAGCGTCGGCGCTGGTCTGATCGTCGCCCGCAGCTTCGACGGCGATGAGCTGCTGCCGTTGCTGCGCGACGGGAGGCCGACGGTGTTGTCGATGCTCCCGTCGGCGCTATTCGCCCTCACCCGCGACCACGGCGCTCGCGGCGAGGACTTTGCCTCGCTGCGGCTGTGCCGCGCCGCCGGCGACTGCGTCTCGGCCGAGCTCGAGCGCGAGTTCACCGGCCTGACCGGGATCGTCATCGACGAGGCGTACGGCCTTACCGAGGTTGGCCTCGCGGCCGTCAGCCCGCCGTCCCAGGAGATCCGGGTCGGTTCGGTGGGCCGGCCGGTACCCGGTGTCACGGTCGAGATCCGCGGCGACCACGGCGGCGAGGTGGACGCCGGCGGACAGGGCCGCCTCTGGATCAGCGCGCCGTCAGCCACCGTAGGCTACTGGGACAACGACCAGGCGACCGCTGAGCTATTCCGCGATGGCTGGCTGGACACCGGTGACGTGATGCGCGCCGACGAGGACGGCTACCTGTATTTCTGCGGCCGCCGCACGCAGATCATCGTCCACGACGGCTCGAACATTACGCCCCAGGTGGTTGAAGGTGCCCTGCTCGAGCACCCATGCGTTGGCAGCGCCGGCGTGGTCGGCATTCACGACCTCGTCCATGGCGAGAACGTGCGGGCGTATGTGACCCTCCGTGATGGCGCGGAGCGTCCCGCGGCGCAGGAACTGATCCGCTTCGCACGCGAGCGGGTCGGGTACAAGGCGCCGGAGGAGATCGTGTTTCTCGAGCGGATGCCGCGCACCGCCAGCGGCAAGGTCGACCGGTCGCAGCTCAAGCGGATGACGGCAGAACCCCGGCAGCCGACCGCCGGCCCCGAGTCGATGCGCTGAGGCTGCACGGTCGAGAGCGGCGGGATCACTCGCCTCGCCTCACTACCATGGCGGGCGATGACCGCCGGCTCTTCACGCGAGAGGTCGCTGGATCGCGTTGCCGGCGAGACGGTCGACCTGCTCGTGATCGGAGCCGGGATCCTGGGTGCCTCGACCGCGCTGGCCGCCGCCAGCGCAGGCGCGCGCGTGGCGGTGGTCGATCGAGGCGACCTGGCCGGCGCAACCTCGAGCGCCTCGTCAAAGCTCCTGCACGGCGGGCTGCGCTACCTCGAGATGGGCGATGTCGGCCAGGTGCTTCGCTCCCACTCCGAGCGGTGGGCCACAGCGCGCGTGATGGCACCGCAGCTGGCCGCTCCGACGCCGTTCCTGGTCCCGGTCGTCGAGGACGGCCCGGTGCCACTCTGGAAGGTGCGGTCCGGGGTCGCGGCCTACTCGGCGCTGGCGCGCTGGATGGATGGACGCGGCGGGCGCATCTCCCAATCCGAGGCCGAGCGGCTGGTGCCGGATCTTGCGGTCGGTCGCACCCGCGGTGTGGTCGTCTACCACGATCACGTCACCCATGACGCTCGCCTCACCCTGGCCGTGCTGCAGGGTGCTGCCGAACGGGGCGCGCACGTGCTCACCCACGCCGATGTGGTCGGTCTGCGCGTCAGCGGCGGGAGGCTGACCGGTGCCGATCTGGTCGACCGGCTTGGCGGGGGGTCGTTCATGGTCTCGGCCACCGCCGTGGTGAACGCCGCCGGGCCCTGGGTGGACGAGGTGCGCAGGCTGGAATCGCCGAGTGCGGGGTCAAGCGTCCGCCTGTCGAAGGGCGTGCATCTGCTCCTGCGCGGAGGTGACGGCTGGAGCGCCGCGGTTACCACGCCGCTTTCCGAGGGCCGGGTGTCGTTCGCGGTGCCGTGGCAGGGGTTGCTGCTGCTTGGAACGACCGACGACGAGTTCGCCGGCGACCCGAGCTCGGTGGCCGCCACCGACCAGGACGCTGCCAGGATCCTGGACGAGGCGGCGGTCGCTCTGGATCGCGATGCGGTTGATCCGAGTCTCGTGGTCTCCCGGATGGCGGGTCTCCGTGTGCTGCCGTTGTCGACGGGTGCAACGAGCCGCATCCGCCGGGGGACTGTCGTCAGCCGCGGCCCGGCGGGGATGATCTCGGTGGCCGGTGGGAAGCTGACGATGTGGCGAGCGATCGGCCGTGACGCGGCCCGCCTCGCGCTCGGCCGATTGGGAGCGGGGAGGCGTGTCGATATGCCGGTACGGCCACTGCCCGGAGCCGCGCCTCCGGCGCTGGTCGAACGGTCGCTCGCGCGGCGGCACCCTGCCCTGCCCAACGACGTCGTCGCGAATCTGGCCCGCAACTACGGAGCATCGGCGCTCGAGCTGCTCGACCGAGCGGGCGGTCAGGGCATGGGCCGTATCCACGCAGACGGCCCGGATATCTGGGCGCAGGTGCCGTACGCGGTCAGCAACGAATGGGCGGCAACCGTCGACGACGTGCTGCTGCGGCGCACGACGGTCGGTCTGCGCGGCCATGCTGAGCAGCAGATCCGTGAGCGGGTGGCCGCAGAGATCACCGTGTCCGGGCTGTCGCCATGACCACCGCGACGACCCTGATCTGTGCGCATCGGGGCGCGAGCGCACAGCTTCCAGACAACTCGCTGGCCGCGTTCGAGGCGGCGATTGCGGTCGGGGCGGACATGATCGAGGCTGACGTACGCCTGCACGAAGACACGCTGGTGCTGTCCCACGATCCGGCGCCCGCCGCCTCCACCCCGGTCAGGCTGGACGACCTGGTGCGGTTGGCGGCGGGACGGATCGCGCTTGATCTGGAGTTGAAGGAGGCTGGCTACGAGCAGCGGGTGCTGGATGCGGTCGACCCGCGACCACCTGGGTTGATCCTGACGTCGTTCCTCCCGGACGTTCTTGCGAGGTTGCGTGAGCTGGATCCGGACATCACGACCGGTCTTTTGATCGGCCCGCATGATCACGGGCGCGACCTGCGGGGGCGGGCCACTGCCTGCGGGGCGCAACTGCTCTGCCCGCACGTATCGCAGGTCACCGACGCGTTACGGTCAACGGCAGCCAGATCAGGGCCGCTGGTGGTGTGGACGGTGAACGAGCCCCGTGTGCTGGCCGACATGCTGCGCGACGCCGCGGTCGGCCGCGTGATCACCGACGTTCCCGGTGTCGCGCTCGCCATCCGCGATCTTGGCCTATCCGGGCAGCCCTCCGCGCGGGCGTAGCTGCTCCGGCCGTTGGTGTCCCGATGCCTCGCTGCGCACGTATTCGATGGATGCATCGCGCTGCGGCCGATAATCCCAGGGGGTGTACGCGCCGGTGGCGAGCGCGCGCTGCACGACCCGCCGCCGCCGTTGGCTGGCGCGTACCTGCTGCTCGAGGGCGGTCGCATCCCAGCGCCGATCGGCCGCGTCGCGCAGCTTCGCCAGCGCGTCCGGCGGTGCGTCCTCCGACGCCAGATTGTGCAGCTCCAGGGGATCGGCGACCAGGTCGAACAGCTGCTCGGGATCGTCGCCGCAGCGGATGTACTTGAAACGGCCTCTGCGCAGCATCAGCGCCGGCGCCGTCACCGCTTCGGCCAGGTACTCGGCGGCGGCCTCCCCTGGAGGCTCGTCGCCACCGGTGAGCGCAGCCGCGAGGCTGATACCGGAGAACTCCGCCCCCGCCGGGTCGACGCCGGCCAGTGCGGCGATGGTGGGAGCCAGATCGAGGTGCGACACCGGCGCCTCGATGCGTGCGGGGCGGATGCCCGGCCCCGCAGCCATCAGCGGAATCCGCGCGGAGCCGTCGAAGAACGACATCTTGTACCACAGGCCGCGCTCCCCGAGCATCTCGCCGTGGTCGGCCGTGAACAGCACGATCGTTTCCATCGCCAGGCCGGTGCGGTCGAGCACCTCGAGCAGCTCGCCGATGCGCTGGTCGAGCTCGCTGACGGCGGCGAAGTATCCGCGCCTGGCGGTGGCCGATTGCTCCGCTGTCAGCGGATCCTGGTCGGCCTGGTACATGTCCCTCAGCCGGATACTGTGGGGGTCGGCTTGGTCTCGCGGAATCACCTCCACCGTGGGGTGGCCGATATCCACACCGTCGTAGAGATCCCAGTGCGCCCGCCTCACCTCCCAGGGGTCGTGGGGGGCGGTGAACGACACCGTCAGGAAGAACGGGCGACCGTCGCCGAGCCGGACCGTGTCGCGCAGGTGGCGGGCGGCCTCGAACGAGACCTCGTCGTCGTAGTCGGTCTGCATGGCTGCCTCCGTGACACGCGTCTGCCGCAGGCTGGCCATGTTGTGGTACCACGCCAGGCGTTCATGCGAGGACAGGTTCCAGTCAGGCGTCCACTCGAAGTCCGATGGATAGACGTCGGTGGTGAGCCGCTGCTCGAACCCATGCAGCTGATCGGGACCGACGAAGTGCATCTTGCCGGCGAGCGCGGTCCGGTATCCGGATGCGCGCAGCACGTGCGCGATCGTCGGCTGGTCGGCGGCGAGCTCGGCCGCGTTGTCGTACACACCGGTCTCGGACGGAAGCCGGCCGGTCAGCATCGCAGCTCGGCTGGGCGCGCACAGCGGCGACGCGCAGTAGGCCGCATCGAACACCGTCCCCGCCGCCCCCAGCGCGGTCAGCGTGGGCGCGTGCACGACGCTGTTGCCATGGGTCGGAAGCGCCGCGGCGCCCAGCTGGTCGGCGACCACGAGCAGGATGTTCGGCGGTCGCGGCGTCATCCGGTGATCGCTGTGTGCAATGCCCGGAGCAGATCACGAGCACGTCCGTCGGCATTCTCCGGACGCAGGTCGGCGGTCACGTACGAGAATCCCGTGCGGAGCGACGGCCAGGCGCCGTGCGAGCCTCCGCCGGCACCGGTGTGACCGAATGCGTCCTGGGGCGGGCCGAGCTCGCTCGGCGTGCCCGCCAGTTCGTACCCGGTGGGGCCAAACCGGAGTGGCCGCCCCGAGAGCGGATCGTCTCCGCAGCTGGCCTCGCTGCGTCCGGTCGCGACCGTTTCCGGCCGCACCAGTGGATCCTCCGATCGGACCAGGCCGCCGTACATCACGGCCAGCGAGCGGGCGGTCGCGACCGCATTCACCGCCGGCACCTCGAGCGCCAGCAGCCCAGGATCGTTCCAGGCCTCCGGTGCCAGCGGCGGGTTGCCGTAGACGAGCCTCAGCCGTGGATCGGGGTCGTCGCTGAGGTACGCGGACAGCGCGAAGTCGGGCGCGGCGCGAACGGTCGCCATGCCCGCCGCGAGCGGGCTCGAGGGGTCGACGCCGATCGCGATGTCAAGGCCAAGCGGTTCGGCGAGCTCGTCGGCCAGCATCCGACCGATGCTGCGCCCGTCGACCCTGCGCACCAGCTCGGCCGCCAGCCACCCATAGGTCAATGCGTGGTAGCACGGCCGCCCCGGCTCGGTCAGCGAAGGCTCCGCCGCGATCCTGGCGGCGAGCTGGTCCGGGTGCGCCAGCTGCGACCGGTCGATCGGCTCGAGCAGCCCGGGTACACCCCCGGCGTGCGCGAACAGCTGCGCGACTGTGATTCCGTCCTTTCCGGCTACCCCGAACTCGGGCCACAAATCGGCCACCGGCGCGGCCGGCTCGAGCAACCGCCGCTGGTACAGCAGCAGCAACAGCGTTGCGACCACTCCCTTCGACCCCGAGAAGATGACGGCCGCCGTGTCCCGGTGCCACGGCCGGCCCGTCGCGTCCGCGTTGCCGCCCCACAGGTCGACGACGGTCAGCCCGTCCACGACCGCCGCCAGCGCGCACCCGCCGTCAGCACGTTCGACCAGGTTCCGCTCGAATGCGTCACCGACGGTCTCGAACCCCGGCGCGACCGTCCCCTGGACGGCCGCCCCGCGAGAACTCACGACTGCACCGCCTCCAGCGAAGGCGTGTCGGCCAGCAGCCGCCTGGTGTAGTCGTCACTGGGCTGGAGCAGCACGGAGTCGACGGCTCCCAGCTCGACGATCCGTCCCGCGCTCATGACCGCCACTCGCTGGGCGATCGAGCGCACCAGTGGCAGGTTGTGGGTGACGAACAGCATCGCCAGGTCGAGGCTCTTCTGCAGTTCGCCCAGCAGCTCGACGATCGCCGCCTGGACGCTGACGTCGAGTGCGGAGGTGACCTCGTCACAGATCAGCACGTCCGGGCGCGATACGAGGGCGCGGGCGATTGCGACCCGCTGGCGCTCGCCGCCGGACAGCTGATCGGGATACCGCGAGGCGTACGCGGCCGTCAGCGATACGCGCTCGAGCATCTCGTCCACGCGCGCGTTCGCCTCGCTGCCGCCGATCCCGAACACCTCCAGCGGCTGGCGCACGATCTGGTTGATCGTGCGTCGCGGATTGAGCGAGCCGTACGGGTTCTGGAAGATGTACTGCAGCCGCCGGCGTGACTCCCGCGACCGGTGGCGGGCGAGCTCCACCAACTCCTCCCCGTGGAGCACGATCCGGCCCGACCGCTCGGCGTGCAGCCCCGCGATCGAGCGGGCCAGCGTGGTCTTGCCTGAGCCAGATTCGCCGACCAGCGCCAGGCACTCACTGGGGGCAAGGTCGAGGTTGATGTCGTGCAGCACGGTGACGCCGCGATATCCGGCCGACATCTGCTGCACGCTGAGCACGCTTTCTCCGTGCGGCATGGAGACCGCCATCGCCTCCCCCGCGAACGGCATCGGATGGGCCCGCACCTCCTCGGCCCTCAGGCAGCGCACCATGTGGCCCTCGTCAAGGGCCCGCAGCGGCGGCAGCTCCAGCCTGCACGCGTCCTCGACGAATGCGCACCGCGATTCGAACGCGCAGCCCCGTGGGCGGCTGCCGGGAGACGGCGCTCGCCCCGGGATGCCGATCAGCTCCCGGCTTCCGGCCAGGCGCGGTATCGCGCCCACCAGCCGCCGGGTGTACGGATGCGCGGCGTTGGCGAAGAGCTCCGATGACTCGCCCACCTCCACAAGCCGGCCGGCGTACATCACGGCCACCCGCTCGGCCAGGGTCGATACCACAGCGAGGTCGTGGCTGACGTACAGCGCCGCCACCTTGTGGGCTCCGGCCAGGTCGCGCACCGTGTTCAGCACGTGGGCCTGGGTGGTCACGTCGAGCCCGGTGGTTGGCTCGTCAAGCACGATCAGGCGCGGGCGGCAGGCGAACGCCATCGCCAGCCCCACCCGCTGCTGCTGGCCGCCTGACAGCTCGTGGGGGTACCGGCGCAGGTAGCCCGGATCGTCGGGCAGCGCCACCTCGCGCATCATCTCGGCGACGCGGTCGCGGCGGTCGCCGTCGTTGGCCCCGAAGTCGTGCGCCTCGAGCACCTCGCGCAACTGGGTGCCGATGCGCAGGGCTGGGTTGAGCGCGGCGGCTGGATCCTGCGGCACGTATGACACGACCCGTCCGCGCAGCGGGCGGCGCTGCTCCTCCGAGAGCGCGAGCACGTCGACGTCGTCGATCCGCACGCTGCCGGCGACGATCTCCACCCCGCGCCGGGCATGCCCGAGCAGAGCCAGGCCGACGGTGGTCTTGCCGGAGCCGGACTCGCCCACCAGCCCCATCACCTGACCCGGGTTGATGGTGAAGCTGACGTCGTCCACGACGTCGCGGCCGCTTCCGGTCAGCTCGATGCGCAATCCGGCGACGACGATCGACGGCACGTCGGGGGCGGATCGGTCGTCGGTCATCCCGTCGACCGTCCGCGGTCGATGCCGGCTGCGGCTCGCGAGATCCCGTCGCCCACGAGCCCAGTGCCGACCGTCAGCAGCGCGATGGCCAGCACCGGCATGATCACTCCCCACGGCTGGGCCTGGACGGCGATCCGATTCTGGTTGATCATGGTGCCCCAGTTGGCGCCGTTGCTGCTGGTCGCGAAGCCGAGGAAGGCGAGGCCGGCGATGAGGCCGATGGAATAGGTCAGCCGCAGGCTCATCTCGACCATCAGCGGGCTCATGATATTCGGCAGGAGCTCCCGGCCCAGGATGCGGATGCGGGGCACGCCGAGCGCCTCGGCCGCCGCGACGAAGTCGCGCTCCACGATCGGCTGGGCGGCTCCGCGCGTGACCCGAGCGACGCGCGGGAGCGTCGTTAGCCCGACGGCCAGCACGATCAGCCACGCCTTGGGGCCGACGGTCGCGATCGCCACCAGCGCGAGCATGATCTGGGGGAAGGCGAGGATGACGTCCATGGCGCGCATCAGCACCTCGTCCAGCCAGTTCCGGGAGTACGCTGCCAGCATTCCGATGATGGTGCCGAAGACCAGTCCAAACGCCGTTGCCAGAGCGGCCATCACCAGGATCTCGCGACCGCCCCAGAGGAACCGGCTGAGCACGTCCTGCCCCAGGTAGTCGGTGCCCAGGTGGGCAGCCGAGTTGGGAGCGGTGAACGGCGGGCCGGCAAAGTCGGCCGGCGAGTAGGGGGCGAAGAACGGCCCGAAACTCGCGACTAGGACGAGGGCGATCATGAGCACGAGCCCGATCCGCGTCCGCCACAAGCTCAGCGCGTCGCGCAGGACCGACCCGGAGCGGCGGGTCGACCTGACCGACTCCGGTTCGGGGGTGATCGCGACGTCGCTGACGACGCTCATAGTGTCGTCCGCATCCTCGGAGTGACCAGGATGGTGGCGATGTCGGCCATCAGGTTGAGCGCGACGTAGAACGCCGCCACGAGCATGGCCAGCGCCTGCACCACCGGCAGGTCACGGTTGGTCACCCCGCCCACCAACGCACCGCCGATCCCCGGGTAGTTGAACACGTACTCGACGATAATCACGCCGCCGGCCAGGTAGGCGAGGTTGAGCGCAATCACCTGGAAGGTCGGCCCGAGGGCATTCGGCAGCGCGTGGCGGAGGATCACCGTGTTCTCCTGCAGGCCCTTCAGGCGCGCCATCTCGACGTAGTCGGACTCGAGCACCTCGATCATCGAGGCGCGCATGATCCTGGCCACGTAGGGCGTGACCGCGATGACCAGGGTGGCAGTCGGCAGCACCATCCCGGTCATGTCGTCCCACGGCCGGCCGCCCGGCGGGACCTGCGTCACGGCCGGCAACCACTGGACGACGACCGTCGCGAACAGCACGACGAGGATGATGCCGACGACGAACTCGGGCACGGCAGCCAGCAGCATCGTGATCAGCGACGACCCCACGTCAAACGCCTTGTCGCGACGGACTGCCCCCCAGACGCCGATCGCGATCGCCAGCGGGATCGAGATGATCCCGCTCAGGAAGACCAGGAAGGCCGAGTTGATGAGCAGCGGCCGTAGGTAGGTCGAGACCGGCTCCTGGTTCGCCAGCGAGTTCCCCAGGTCACCGTGCAGCAGGCCGGTGACCCAGTTCCAGTACTGCTGCAGGACCGGCTGGCCGAGGTTCAGCTTGGCCCGCAGCGCGGCCAGGCTCTGCGGCGTCGCCGAGCGGCCGAGGATGGCCCGCGCCGGGTCTCCCGGCAGAGCCTGGGTGGCTGCGAAGACCAGGATCGAGACGATCGCCAGCACCAGCAGCCCGAGCAGGGTGCGGCGGAGGATGAAGCCCCAGATCCCGCCGGAATGCATCGTCAGCCTCCGCCGTCGCCTGCTCGGATCACGCGAACCAGATGGTGGTGTAGCCGTTCCCGAAGTAGGTCAGGTTCAGCGTGCCCTTGCTGGGCTCGAAGCCCTGCACCTTGGTCGAGTACGCGTCGACCAGGTCGTTGAAGAACGGGATGATGTAGCCGCCGTAGTTGTATTCCAGGCTCTGCATCTCGTGGATTATCGGCGTCTGCTTCGACACCTCCAACTGCTGGAGCGCCTGGCTATACAGGGACAGGAAGTTCGAGCCGGGGCCGCTCTTGGGCGGCCAGTGCGTCTCGTTATAAGGCGCCGTCGGGATGCTGCCGTTGGCGACCTGCGGCAGGTAGTTGCGGGTGCCCCAGAAGTCGACCGAGAAGGCCAGCTTGAGATACTGGTCGCCATAGTAGTTGGGGTCGTTGTGGACGTTCACGGTGACCCCCGCGGCCTTCGCCTGGGTGGCGAAGACGTTGGCCGAGTCGACCATGCCGGCGGCGCCGTTGGTCGTGTGCAGGTCGACCGTCATCCCCTCCTGGCCCGCCTGCTTGAGGAGCGACTTCGCCTTTTCGATGTCCTGCTGCCGCTGCGGCAGGGAGTGGTCGTAGGAGGGGTCGAACGGTGAGTAGAGGTCGTTGGCGACCGTGCCGTACCCGGACAGCACCTGCTCCACCATCTGCTGGCGGTCGACCATCAGCCGGAACGCCTCCCGCACCCGGTTGTCGGTGAACGGGGGCATGTCGATCGCCATGCACAGCGGTAGCCAGCCGCCGGTCTTTGAAACCAGCACTGCCAGGCCGGGATGCCCCTTTATGACGTTGACTTCGCCGAACGGGAGGTCGGTCATGGCGTCGGCCTGGCCGGCTTGGAGCGCGTTCACCTGCGCCGTCGCGTCGGCGAAGTCGGTGATCGTGACCTGGTCGAAGTATGGCTTGCCCGACTGCCAGTAGTTCGGGTTCCGCGTGTGCACGCTCTGCTGGCCGGGCGTGAACGACTTCAGGATGTAGCCGCCGGTGCCGTGCTGGGGCTTGGGGAACGCCTCGTAGCCCTCGGGCACGATGCCGTTGTAGTACTGGCCGAGCTGCTGGCCGATGCCGGCGTCGGCGTAGGTCAGGTTGAGCTGCACCGTGGTGGCGTTCAACTTCTTGATACCCGATGGTTTCAGCGAGGCGAACCCGGCCGCGCCGAAGAGGCCGTTCTTGCTGTTGATGATCCTGTTCAGCGAGTAGACGACGTCGTCGGCGGTGAGCGTCTTGCCGTTCGAGAACTCGATGCCGTTCTTGAGGACGATCGTCCACTGGTCGGGCTTGTTCTGCGTCACCTCCTCGGCGAGATGCGGGTGCAGGACGTAGTTCGTGTCGTAGACGACCAGCGTCTCGAACGCGGTCATCAACCGGGCCTGGTCGGGCTTGGTGATGATCGTCTGGCCGTCCATGATGTCCTTCGCGCCACCGCCCGTCACCGCCAGCCGGAAGTTGCCGCCCTTCTTGGGGGTGCCGGAGGCGCCGGTCGACGACGAGCTCGAGGAGGAGCTGCCGCACGCCGCCAGCGATCCGCCCAGCACCACCGCGCCGGCGCCCATCAGGAGCTCGCGCCGGGAGAGCGAGAAGGAGTCCAGGTTCTCGGGCAGTTCCCTTGGCGTGTCGACCATGGAAGGGGCTCCTTTCGCGTTCGCCATGCGAACGGTTGTCGTTCACGGCAATCGTGAGGCAGCCGATACTAGAACGCCGGGAGCGGCTCGTCAACCCGGTCTTCCCGTAGGTGCGTACGCGGAACCCAGCGCGTATAGTGACCCCGCATACGTTCCCCTTCGGCAGGAGCATGTTCACGATGAACACGGAGCGTTCGCATGATGAGCACACGCGGGCGGCGGCCGCCGGCACGGCCGTCCAGTCCGTCGACCGTGCCGTGCGGCTGTTGAAGGCAGTCTCCTCGAGCGCGGAGCCCGTCACCATCTGGGAGCTGGCGCGCCGCTGCAACCTCAACCGCACCACCGTCTGGCGCCTGCTCTCGACGCTCGAGCTGCACGGCCTCGTCGAGCGCAACCCCGACACCCAGCGCTACCGCGTCGGCTATGAGGCGATTCAGATCGCAGCGGCCGCTGACTACGACGGCCTGGCACGACGGGTGCGCCCGATGCTGGAGCGGACGGCGGCAGCGACCGGGGAGAGCGTGACGCTGGCCGCCGCCCACCGGTTCACGCTGGTGTACGTCGACCAGGCCGATCCTCCCACCGTCCCCGCGGCGAACTGGATCGGGCGCTCGCTTCCGCTCCATGCCACGTCGTCCGGCAAGGTGTTCCTGGCGTGGCTGCCGGAGGCCGAGCGGGATGCGGTGCTGCCACCGCACCTGGAGGCCTACACCGACCGCACCATCACCGACCGTGCGCTCCTCGACCAGGAGCTTGCCGAGATCCGGGTGCGCGGCTACAGCACCTGTATGGGAGAGCTCGAGGACCACTCCAACGGCGTGTCCGCGGCCGTGCTGAACCGGATGAAACGGCCGGTCGTGGTGGTCAACATCTGGGGTCCGGCGGGACGCGTCACCAGCGCGCGGATACCCACGCTGGGGCGTACCGCGCTCAGCCTTGCCCACGAGATCTCGTTGGCGCACGAATGAACTGGGAAGCGTTCATCACCTGCGCGGTGACCGGAGCCGGTGACACCACCGGCCGCAGCGGCAACGTCCCGGTGACACCGGCCGCGATCGCCGAAAGCGCGATCGAGGCGGCCGAGGCCGGGGCCGCGATCGTGCACATCCACGTACGCGACCCCGCCACCGGACGCGGCTCACGCGACCCGGCACTGTACCGGGAGGCCGTCCAGCGGATCCGGTCGAGCGGGGTCGACGTGGTCCTGAACCTGACCGCCGGCATGGGTGGAGATCTGGTGCTAGGCGGGGACGAGTCCCCGCTGCCGCTGGATGCATCCGGCACCGACATGGTCGGCGCCACCGAGCGGCTGGTTCACGTCGAGGAGCTGCTGCCGGAGATCTGCACGCTCGACTGCGGCAGCATGAACTTCGCCGCCGGTGGCGACTACGTGATGGTGAACACGCCGGGGGTGCTGCGGGCGATGGCCGCCCGGGTGCAGCGGCTGGGCGTGCGGCCGGAGCTGGAGGTGTTCGACACCGGCGGGTTGGTGATGGTGGAGGAGCTGCTGCGCGACGGTTTGATCGACGATCCGCCCATGATCCAGCTCTGCACGGGTATTCCGTACGGGGCTCCCGATGATCCTGGCACCCTGCTTGCGATGGTCAACCGGCTGCCTGCAAACGCCGTCTTCTCCGCGTTTGCGATCGGGCGGATGCAGATCCCGTTCGCGGCGCTGGCGGTGCTCGTGGGCGGCAATGTCCGGGTCGGGCTGGAGGACAATCTCTACCTCAGCCGTGGCGTGCTCGCGACCAACGGTCAGCTGGTCGAACGGGCGGTGGCCCTTCTGGACTCGATGAACGTGCGGGTGCTCGGCCCGGAGGAGGTACGCGACAGGCTCGACCTGGTGCGTCGTGCCTGATCAGGTGGCGACGGTGGGACGGGTCGGCCTGCTGGGTGCCGGCGTGATCGGCGGAGGTTGGGCGGCGCGCTTCCTGCTGTCCGGGATCGACGTCCTGCTCCACGATCCCGACCCAGACGCCGAACGCAACGTCGGCGAGATGCTCGCAAATGCACGCCTGTCCTGGAGCCGGCTGACGATGGCGCCGCTGCCCGAGCCGGGCAGCCTGACGGTGGTCAAAGAGGTCGAGGACGCGGTGTCTGAGGTCGACTTCGTCCAGGAGAGCGCCCCCGAGCAGGAGCAGCTCAAGCGTGAGCTGCTGGCTCGCGCCAGCAGTGCGGCGGCGCCCGAGACGGTGATTGCCTCGTCGACCTCAGGGCTCCTGCCGTCCCGGCTCCAGATCGACATGGCCCATCCGGAGCGGTTGATCGTCGGTCACCCCTTCAACCCCGTCTATCTGCTGCCGCTGGTCGAGGTGTGCCCGGGCGACCGCACCGCACCGGGGGCGATCGAGCGCGCGATCACGGTGTACCGCGCGGTGGGTATGGCGCCGCTGCGCCTGCAGCGTGAGATCGACGGTTTCATCGCCGACCGGCTGCTGGAGGCGTTGTGGCGCGAGGCGCTGTGGCTGGTCGCCGACGACGTGGCGACCGTGTCGGAGGTCGACGACGCGCTTCGGCTCGGGCCCGGGCTGCGGTGGTCGTTCATGGGGTCGTTCATGTCCTACCGGCTGGGCGGCGGGGAGCTGGGGATGCGGCACTTTCTCGACCAGTTCGGGCCGACGCTGAAGTGGCCGTGGACGAAGCTGACGGACGTTCCCGAGCTGACCGGGGAGCTCGTCGAAAAGATCGTCGCACAGTCGGATGTCCAGGCTGCCGGGCGATCGGTTCGCCAGCTGGAACGGCATCGGGACGACTGCCTGGTGGCGGTGCTGCAGGCCCTGCGCGGCCAGGACACCGGCGCCGGGGCGGTTGTTCGCGAGTGGGAGCGGCAGCTGGTCGAACGCGCAGGCCGGCCGAGCTCCGCGCCGGAGCAGGACGGATTGCTCGTGCATTCTGCGGTGGTGCTCCCGGAGTGGGTGGACTACAACGGGCACGCGCACGAGAGCCGGCTTGTGCAGGTGTTCGGGGACGCGACGGACGCGCTTCTGGCAGCCGTCGGTATCGACGCGGAGTACCTCAGGGCGGGCGGCAGCTACTACACGGTCGAGACGCACCTGTCGCTGCTCCGGGAGGCGCTGGCCGGGCAGCGGCTGCGGGTGACGACGCAGGTGCTGGGCTCCGACGACAAGCGGCTGCATGTGTTTCACTCGCTCTACCGCGACGACGACGACGCGCTGCTGGCAACCGCCGAGCAGATGCTGGTGCACGTCGACGCAGGGGGCGGGCGGGCCGCCCCCGCGCCGGCCGACCTGCTCGCCCGGGTCGCCAACCTCACCGCACGGCACTCCGCGATGCCCGCTCCGGACGGCGTGGGCAAGCGGATCGCGCTGCCGCGGTGATGTCCCGCATCGGCCGCCTGCTGGAGGTTCTTGGCGGCGGCGGTACCGGATCAGAGTGTGTGCCGATCGTCCGGTCGTGACCGGGTGCGCCTGACCGATCAGCCCCCGGTCACGTCCCGCCGCAGGAAGGTCAGGTACGCGATCATCAGGGCCGGCAGCCCGTACGCGGCGCTCACCCACAGACCGCGCACGATTGGCAACCAGTCGGTCGGCACGCGGAAGAAGCCCTGCCAGGCCGAGAGCTGGGTCGACAGCAGGTAGGGCTGCGTGCCCGACAGGCCGGGCAGGATGCCGATCAGCTGCATCAGGAGCGCGAACATCAGCGTGCCCACCACGGCCGCCGCGCTGTTTCGGGTCAGCGCCGAGAGGCAGAGGCCGAAGCAGGCGATGGCCAGGATCGGCACCAGGTAGACGAGGAAGCTGGCTGCCACCAGCATCAGCGACCGGCGCGCCGAGACCGGCTGGCCGGACAGGTCGGTGAGCGGGTTGAAGCCCGACTGCAGAGTGCCTGCGACCACCGCCACCACCCCGGTCAGGGACAGCGCCAGCGCTGCGTAGGTTGCGGCCGCCAGCGTCTTTCCGGCGAACACGTGGCCGCGGTCGACCGAGCGGGTCAGGATCGTCTTCAGCGTTCCGTTGTGATCCTCGGCGGCGATGATGTCGCCGGCCACCAGCGCCGTGATCAGCGGAAACAGCCAGATCGAGCCAAACAGGAGCAGCACCAGCGGCACGGCCAGGCCCGACTCCCGCACGTAACGGCCGAAGGCGACGTCGTTGGGGGAGCCGTTCTGGAAGTGCAGCGCTGCCACGAACAGGATCGGCACGATCAGGGCCGCGCCCAGGCCGAGGTAGGTGCGTTTCTGCCGGGCCAGCTTGCGCAGCTCCCACAGGTACACCGTTAGCACCCTGGGCCGGGTCATCTCGCCGCCGCCACGGCTGGCTCCGGCTCGGCGGCCGGCAGCGCGGGTGCTTCCGACTCGCCCTCGGTGAGCTGGAAGAAGAAGTGCTCGAGCGAGCCGCGGCCGGTGGTCAGCTCGATGATGCCGACGCCGGCTCGGCCCAGCTCGACGGTGTAGCGCGATATCAGCTCGTCGTCGCCGCCGGTCAGCTCGAGCTCGCCGCTGTCACCGATCCGGTTGGCTATGCCGAGCCGGGTTGCGATCGCTGCCGCCTGCGCCTGATCGGAGCTGCGCAGCCGCCGCGACTCACCGTCGCTCTTCAGCAGCTCGTCCAGCGCGCCGTCGAACAGGATCGAGCCCCCGCGGATGATCGCCACCCGGTTGCAGAGCTCCTCCACCTCGGACATCAGGTGGCTGGACAGCATCACCGTCAGGCCCTCCGAGGCCAGCCGACGCACCAGCTCACGCATATCGCGCATGCCGGCAGGATCGAGGCCGGTGGTTGGCTCGTCCAGCACCAGCAGCTTCGGGTTTCGGATCAGCGCCCCGGCGATACCCAGCCGCTGCTTCATGCCGTGCGAGTAGCTGCCGACGCGATCCTTGGCGCGGTCGGCCAGGTCGACCAGGTCGAGCGACTCGTCGATCCTGCGGTTGGCCTCACCGCCGCCGTCGTAGGCGGCGCACAGCTCGAGGTTCTTGCGGCCGCTCAGGTAGGGGTAGAAGCACGGTGCCTCGACGAACCCGGCCACACCGTCCAGCGCGCGGGCGCCGCTCACCTGGGGATCCTTCCCGAACAACCGGGCGACGCCCTCGGTGGGCCGGATCAGGCCCAGCAACATGCGCAGTGAGGTCGTCTTGCCGGCCCCGTTCGGGCCCAGGTAGCCGTACACGTCACCGGCCTGCACGGTCAGGTCGACCGCGTCCACCGCCAGTCGCTCGCCGTAGCGCTTCGACAGGGCGCGCATCTCGACTGGCGGTGCCCCCTCGCTCACGAGACGGCTCGCGCCGCGGCCTCGGCGGCAACCGCGGGGACGGATCCGATCAGCGTGTAGGTCACGCCGCCGCTCGAGACCTGGATCGCGGTGCCGAGCGCGGTCGCCAGCTCATGCCCGCGGGCGCCGTTGATCGAGATCGCCGGCAGCGCGGCCAGCGGGCTGTTGTTGGCGGCGTTGCCGGTCGCGGCTTGCTGCTCGATCACCGCGATCGTGCCCAGGCCCTGGCCGTACAGCACCACGGCGGCCTTGCTGTCGCCGGTCTGGATCAGGCGCACGGCCTTGCGCGGCAGCCCGACCAGCGAGCCGGGAGCGGACAGCCGGAACGGCAGTGCGGCGGCCACCGCGGCCGTGCCGGTGGCGGAGCTGCCGGAGTGGCTCTTCATGCCCTTGACGGAGCTGCTGGTGGGCAGCTTGACGTTGACCGGCTTGATCGAGGCGGGAGCGTGCACCGTCAGGTCGCTGCTGGAGATGGCGCCGTAGTGGACGTCGGTGGCGGTCAGTGCGAGCACCGCTGACGAGTTGCCGCGGCTGTAGACGGCCAGCTTCAGTGGCACCCCCTGCTGGGCGTCCCAGGCCAGCTGCACGGCACCGAGCAACCCGCCGTCGTGCCTGGGCGAGACACGCACGGAGTAGACGGGGCGACCGGCGATGTCACCGGGGATGGCGCCGGAGAGGATCGCGGAACCCGACAGCTGCTTGAGCGCGCGCTGGATCTGGGCGACCCCGATCGGGTGCGACGGCTTGGCGTCGGTGGCGCCGCCGGCGGCCGAGGCCTTGTGGGCCGGTAGCGCCAGCCGGTAGATGGTGCCCTTGGAGGCGTCGTACATCGACAGCGTGCGACCGTCGCTGGTGATCTGCGTGTCGCCGGTGTCCGACTGCAGCTCGAGCCGGAAACGTCCGTCGCCGGCAAGCCACAGCCGGCCGCTGGCGCCGCTCAAGAGGGGGCTGCCGGCGATCGTACCGCTGGGGAAGAGATGGTTGGTGAAGGTGATGCGGGCGCTGAAACCGGCAACCGGCTTGGAGTGCAGCGCCGCGTTCAGGGCCGAGGCCAGCGAGCGGGGAGGCGGCTTGGGGCCGGAGCTGCTGGAGGCGAGCGCGATTCCGGTGGCGAGCACGGCCGCGATCGGCAGGATGGTGACGGCTATCAGCTTGGGAGTCGAGAGGCGGCGCAGCAGGTTCATCAGTTGCTCTCCTGGGATTGGTTGGCCGCAGTGTCGCTCGCCGTGTCTGAAAGATCCGTGAGAGCGGGAAGCAGGATCGAGAAGCGGGCGCCGTCGATCACCAGCTCGCCGCCGTGGCGCTGGGCGGTGGCGCGGACGAGTGCCAGGCCGAGCCCGGAGCCCTGCTTGCCGGCGCTGTTTGGGCCGCGCCAGAAGCGACGGCCGGCGTCGGCCACCAGCTCGGGCGGGATGCCGGCGCCGGCGTCGGTGACGGTGATCACGACCCGGTCGCCGGTTCGGGCGGCGCGGACGGTGATCGGCGGCCTGCCGTAGCGCTGGGCGTTTTCGACCAGGTTTCGCACGGCGCGGGCGATCGCGTCGCCGTCCCCGCGCACGACCGGGGCGCCCTCGACCGAGACGCTCACGCCCTGCTCGGTGACGGTGTCGGCCAGCAGCCGGGCGAGCGGGACGGGCGCGGTGGGCGGCTCGGCGGCGTCCTCGCGTGCGACGGCCAGGAGCAGGTCGACCAGCCGGCCGAGCCGGGCGATGTCGGCCTCGAGGTCGGCGAATGCGGCACTCTCGGGCGAGTGGTTGGCCAGGAAGGCGGCGTTGCCGCGCAACGCGGTGAGGGGGGTGCGGAGCTCGTGCGAGGCGTCGGCCAGGAATCGGCGCTCGCGGTCGCGGGCATGCTCGAGCGCCGCCAGCATCGCGTTCAGGGCGTCGGCCAGGCGGGCGACCTCGTCGGCGCTGGTGGTGGTGGCGAGCCGCCGCGAGGGGTCGGCGGTCTGGCCGATCACGCCGGCATCGGCCGAGAGCTGGGCGAGCGGGCGCAGCACGCGACGGGTCGCCAAGAGCGCTGCCGGCGCGGCCAGGGCGGCGGCAGCCAGGGCGGCCAGCAGGGTGAGCGCGCGCAGCCGGTGCAGGGTCTGGTCGATCTGGGCGGTGGAGGAGGCCACGATCACGGCCCCGCCGGTGGCGCGGCCGCCGCCGACGGTGGGAAGCGGCGCCGCGTAGATGCGGATCGGCTGATCGTCGAGGCTGCCGGTGTGGTAGCGGGCGTGTCCGCTGCGGATGACGTCGGCGGCGAGCGTGTCGGCGGGCAGGGTGCGGGCGCCCAGGGCGAGCGAGCGCGACAGGATGGCGCCGGTTCGGTCGAGCACCTCGACGTCGAGGGCGGCGCCGTTGGATGACGAGTCGAGCGCGCCGGGGCTGGTCAGCAGCGCGGGCGCGGACACGCTGAGGGTGGCAACGTCCGCGGCGCGGCGGCGCAGGTCGCTGTCGAGCTGGCTGTGCAGGTCGCGGGAGAGCAGCAGCTGCAGAGCGACGCCGAGCAGCGAGACGGCGAGCAGGATGGCCAGCGCCGAGGCAATCGCGACCTGGCTTCGGAGCGTCAGCCGGCTCATCCGCGGAGCACGAAGCCAACCCCGCGCACGGTGTGAATCAGCGGCGGCGGGCCGAGCTTGCGGCGCAGGTACGCGACGTAGCGGTCGACGGTGTTGGCGGTGGGCAGGCGGCCGTCGCCCCAGACCGCGGTGAGGGCCTCGTCGCGGCTGACGACCTGGCCGGCGTGGCTGACCAGCAGGGCGAGCAGAGCGGCCTCGCGGCCGGTGAGCCCGATGCTCGTGCCGGCCCGGGAGGCGGTGCGGGTGGCGGCGTCGACGGTCAGGTCGCCGTGGCTGACCGGGCCGCTCTGGGGCGGATTGCCTCTGCGCAGCAGCGCCCGCAGCCGGGCGGCCAGCTCGTCCGGCGCGAACGGCTTCACCAGGTAGTCGTCGGCACCGGCGTCGAGACCGGCCACCCGATCGCTGACCTCGTCGCGTGCGGTCAGGAACAGGATCGGTACGGCGTCGCCCTTGTGGCGCAGCCGACGGGCGACGGCGTGGCCGTCGATGCCGGGCATGACGACGTCCAGCACGATCGCCTGCGGCGGCCACGACTCGGCGATCGCCAGCGCGGCGCCGCCGTCAGGCGCCGTGCGCGTGTCGTAGCCCTCGGCCTGGAGCGTGCGCTCGAGCATGCGCCGGATCGAGGGATCGTCGTCGACGACCAGGATGCGGCGGGTGGCGGACGCGGGGACGGCCATGGGCGGAGGATAGGCTCAGCGGTGGGAGCGCACGCACCGTCTCCCGGCAGACCGGCCACCGCGGCGGGCCTCGTCACGTATGCCTTCTACCTCCTGGGGCGGGATGCCGCCCCAGGAGGTGGTCCGTACTCGGCCGGATCAGGCTCCGCAGTGGCTCGTCGGAGTGATCTTGCTCATCAGCGTGCCGAAGAAGTAGGCCGATGACGTGCCGTACTGCCTGGGACCGCCGAAGGCATTACCGTTGCGCATGTTCCCGAACTCCCACACGCACTGGCCGCCGACACGCGCCTGTGTCCAGTAGGGGTAGAAGTGACCGGGTCCCGTTGGCAGGGGCACCCTGCA
>Ga0075424_100000776_pt1 | contig 26110 bp, 18 predicted proteins | sample SoiMethybrSBSTD3_FD_75301 | JGI IMG/M metagenome (GOLD analysis project Ga0075424, IMG submission 75301) | Bulk soil microbial communities from a Populus tree surrounding site in Tennessee, USA - Soil MetaG P. TD hybrid SBSTD3 | ecosystem: Environmental > Terrestrial > Soil > Tree plantation... | reverse complement strand
CCGCTGACCAGCGCGACCAGTCCCCTGTTCCGTCCTCACCCCCTGTCCCCGTCCCCCTCCGGGAGAGGGGGGACGACCCACAGACTTCGTTTCCCCTCTCCCGCAGGGAGAGACGACCCACAGACTTCGTTTCCCCTCTCCCGCAGGGAGAGGGGATAAAAGGGGTGAGGACGGCGCGTCGTCGCTTGGTGGCCCGGCGGGCCACGCTTCCTGCTCGCTGCCGTATTTAACCTCTTGACGTTCTAGCAGTTAGCTCCCATCTTATCCCCCCGTTCCCTGTTGAGCCCTTGGGGGAAAGCAGGACATGACGACTGAGCATAGAGCACGGAGCAGCTCGCTCCGGGGGGTCGCTGACCGCCCGGTATCGGCGCGTGCTGGTCTGTGCTCTGTGCTGTTGGTCCTCCCGGCGCTCGTTGCGGGGCAGAATCCCCCTCCGCCCGCCCAAGCTGCCGCTGCACTGCAGCAAGCGGTGCAGCAGAACCCGAATCTCGCAGACGTGATCCGCCAGCGGATCTCACAGTCAGGGATGACGCCCGATCAAATCCGTGCCCGGCTGCAGGCGAGCGGCTATCCCCCCACCCTGCTCGATGCTTACCTGGGCTCTCAGACTCCAGGCCAGCCGTCCCCGGTTCCCGGTGCACAAGAGCTTGCCGCCATCCAGTCCCTTGGCGTGCCCGGTATCGCCTCGGCGGGCCAAATCCTCCCGGTCGACACCGGGCTGGTGCGGGCGGTGGCCGGGGGGAGGAGCGGCGTGTTCGGGGTGGACGTGTTCCAGCGGACCACCACCCAGTTTCTTCCCCTGCTCGCCGGTCCCGTCCCCGCGGACTATAAACTCGGCCCGGGTGACCAGCTGGTGCTGATCCTCACGGGCGACGTGGAGCTGGCCTACACACTGCAGGTGACGCGCGAGGGATTCATTCTGATCCCCCAGGTAGGCCAGCTGTTCGTCTCGAACTTGACGCTCGACCAGCTGCGTGACCTGCTGTACACACGGCTCGGCCGCGTTTATTCCGGCGTGCGCCGCAGCCCGGGCGCGACCACGCGGTTCGACATCTCAGTCGCCAACGTGCGAGCCAATCAGGCCTACGTCGTCGGCGAGGTGGCGCAGCCCGGAGCGTACCAGATCAGCTCGCTCGGCACGGTGCTCACAGCGCTGTACGCGGCGGGCGGGGTGACGGAGCGGGCGAAGCTGCGGGGCGTGGAGGTGCGGCGTTTCGGGAAAGTCGTCGCGACGTTCGATCTGTACGACTATCTGTTGCGGGGCGACACGAAGCACGACGTGCGGCTCGAGACGGGAGACGTGGTGTTCGTCCCGGTGCACGGCCCGCGCGCGCAGATCACGGGCGCAGTTCGGCGGCCGGCGATTTACGAGCTCGAGGAAGGTGGCAGTCTCGCCAGCCTGATCCAGGACGCCGGGGGATTCCGGCCCGATGCGCAGCTCAAGCGGCTGTCGGTATTTCGCCTGCTCGCCCCCGGGGAGCGGAGACCGGGAGCGCCGCCCAGAGCGGTGATAGACGTAGCGCTCTCACCACTCCCCTCCTTCCGGAGTAGGGGTGCGGTTCCTCCTGGTGACCCACCGCTTCCGGTCAGCATGCCGGAGCTGGCGCTCCAGGACGGCGACTCCGTGACGGTGGACGCGGTGCGCGACCTCGCGGGCCAGTACTACGTCTCGATCGTCGGCGTGGTGAATAAGCCCGGGGTATATCCGTGGCGCGACGGGATGACGCTGCGCGACTTGGTGCTATTGGCGCGCGGGCCGGGCGTGGGGGCGTACCTCAAGGAAGCGGAGGTCGCGAGGATGCCGGAGGACCGCTCGCAGGGACAGCTCGCCACGACCGTCCGCGTGTCGATGGACTCGACGTACTTGTTCGAGCGTGACTCGCTGGGGCGATACGTTGGGCCGCCGGGACTCCCCTACCCCGGCAGCGGCGCGCCGGAGGTCAAGCTCCGACCCTACGACAACGTCCTCATCCTGAAGGAGCCGGACTTCGACCTCCAGCGTATGGTGGCGATGACCGGCGAGGTTCGCTTTCCGGGAGTGTATTCACTCCGTTCAAAGGGCGAGCGGCTGGCGGATGTCATTGACCGAGCCGGCGGGCTCACGCCCCAGGCGTACCCCGACGGCATCCGTTTCGTACGGCCCACCAACGGCGCTGGTCGGATCGACATCGATCTGGCGCAGGCCCTGCGGGAGCGCGGCTCGCGTGACAATGTCATCATGCAGCCGGGCGATTCGGTGTTCATCCCCGAGTTCCTCGCCAGCGTCAAGGTGACTGGCGCCGTGAACTCGGCAGGGAGCGTGCTCTGGAAGCGGGGGGAGGGGTTGGGCTACTACATCGACGCCGCGGGCGGCTTCAGCTATCTCGCCGACAAGGGCCGAGTCAGTGTCCGGTTCGCGAACGGTGAGATTCGTACCAAGAAGGGTGGTCCCAAACCGGGGCCAGGGTCCGAGGTGTTCGTCCCGGTGAAGGATACGACTGCGAGGACGAACTACGTGGCGCTGTTCGGGGCGATCGCGCAGATCCTGGCGAGCACGGTAGCGATCATCGTCGTGGTGACCCGGTGACCAAGGCTCTCGTCTGTGGAGCGGGCGGGTTCATCGCCAGTCACCTCGTCCGCCGGCTCAAGCAGGAAGGCAACTGGGTCCGCGGGGCGGATCTCAAGGTCCCCGAGTTCGCGCCGACAGCGGCGGACGATTTTCGCGTGCTAGATCTCCGCGACAGGGAGGCCTGTGAGGCTGCCTTGGCGCTCGACTCGGGTGGCTTCGACGTGGTGTACCAGCTGGCGGCCGACATGGGTGGCATGGGGTTCATCCACTCGGCCGAGTGCGAGATCATGCGGAACAACGCGCTGATCAACCTCAACATGATCGACGCGGCGGCTCGAAAGGGAATGAAGCGGTATTTCTTCTCGTCGTCGGTGTGCATCTACCGGGACATGGAGCCCGGCGAGCCCGAGTTGAAGGAAGCAGAGGCATACCCGGCGCTGCCCGACAACGAGTACGGCTGGGAAAAGCTGTATGCGGAGCGCGTGGCGATGGCGTACGGACGCAAACACGGGATGGAGGTGCGGATCGCGCGCTTCCAGAACTGCTATGGGCCCGAAGGCACGTGGACGGGGGGCCGCGAGAAGGCGCCGGCGGCCATCTGTCGCAAGGTGGCGGAAGCGGCCGACGGCGGCACCATCGACGTGTGGGGCGATGGCAAGGCGATTCGCTCCTACACGTACGTCGATGACATGGTGGATGGCATATATAGGCTCACCGCATCGTCCCTCGTCGGGCCTGCGAACATCGGGAGCCCCGAGTACGTGTCGGTCGAGCAGCTGGTGCGGACCGTGGCCGACGTGGCCGGGAAGACGATTCGGATCCGGTATGTCGAGGGGCCGGTGGGTGTGCAGTCTCGCAACTTCAGCAACGAGCGGATCTACTCCGTAGGATGGCGCTCGCGGTTCTCGCTCAAGGATGGCATCGCACGGACTTACCCATGGGTGCAGGCACAGGTTGAGGCCCGGGGACCGACTCGGCGCCCATCCCCGTCATTGACGTAGCCGGCGACCTACTGGTCGAGCTTGGACGTGGAGGAGTCGGGTACGTCAGGAGCCGGTGGCGCGGGCGCGCCAAACAATTCGGCCGAGGTCGACACGACACGCACCGAGCCTTGAGCCTTGGCAGCCGCCACCATGTCGAGGAACCAGTCCAACTGGTCCGGGCTCTTCAGGCGGAAGGTGTGCACCAGGAACACGGTCGCGTGGTTAGGCCTGAGTGCTACCCGCCAAGCGTTTTGAATCGCCTGCGTGCTCGCGCCATCGGAGACGGTTGCGTGTGAGAGACCCAACTCTAGACTATCCCCGCGTGGGAGGGAATAGGCGTACGCGTAGCACTCCGACACTTGCGTAAACGTCCGGAGGAGAGCACCACGCCAGTTACGGGTCTTCGCTGGCACGTCAAATAGGATCGACTCACGCCAAGTTCCAGGCTGGACGAAGATGCTCGATGGCAGTCCCTGTGCTCGCAGATCTGCGAGACTCCCTACGACTTCAGCCACGAAGTGCTGTGCGTCGGCTCCGGTATTGAGGTGGTAGCGCGAATGCGCCACGACTCCCATTCCGCTAGCGCGCCATTGCCGCAGCTCATCCCACGTTAGGTGGTCGGGCAGCCCCGCAAGCCGGGTTGGCACAGCAATCTCCGCAGGCAGTCCGCGAGCCGCGAGCCGTTCGAGGAAATCGCGATCGGTCGTGAATGCGTCGTCGAGGCGAATCATGACGACGGGGAGCGAGTCGTAGGTGATCGGGGGGAGAGCCGAGGCAATTACACTCACAGCAGCGGAGTCGAAGCGGACACCGAACGCGGGGTAGCGGGTTCCGTCAGCTAACGTGAGCGCACCGGTAGCGGTGTCACCGGCGACCGCGTACGTGAGCCGCAGAATGTCCTCCCCCGCGCCATGAAGGGTCCAGCTCGACGCCGCCGAGTCATCCGGAGTGGCGTCGAAGCCAGCGAAATCATTCGTAGCAGTGCCGTCCCAGGCGCGCGAAGGGATGGGCCGAAACGCCCGGCGTCCTTGGGCGTTCGCACCATCGCCGATCGCGAGTAGTTGAACGTGCTCGGCGTACCGCCCACCGGCAATGTGAAACGCCCAGAGGTGCTCGCCCGGAGGAACCGACGAGGCGAGAGGACCGTGCCCGGCCGGGGCGGATACGACGTCCAGGCAGGCGACGCACAGCCCCAGAGCGAGGATCGAGAAATTCCGCTGCCACATACGCAACCTTTCGGACGGGTCGACGTGGCAGGGCGCGGCGCATACTAAGCAACGGGGTGCATCGGGGGCGTGAGGACGGTCACACCACGTGTTCGAGAGCAACCGACGTGTCCACGGTCGCCCGTGAGCAACCTGTGTGCGCGAGTCGAATGAGGACGCCGCGAACTGCTAACCCGGCCTAGGGTAAGAACCTGAGCGATGCGAAGCGCGTGGCGCTTCGGCGGCTCAAAGTGGTGCTCTGGCTGCGCGTGTTGAATGCCGGCGGCGCCGGTCGTGATGCGTTATTGCGGAGTGCTGCGGATTACGGACAGGTTTGCGGGCGGGCGCCACCGCGATAGACCCACACATGCTGCGCTGAGGCGGTGGAATCTGTCGTTACGCTTAGCAACGCTCCGGACTTGAGCGCGTGACCGTTAGGCTCGCCGGATGCGGCCAGCTGCAGCGCGCAAGTCGATAGGGTCTGGTATGTGCCCGTCGTGACACCGCTGTCGATCAAGGTTTGGTTGACGGGAATCAATGTGACGATAACGAACGTCTTCGCGACAAATCCTCCAACGCCATCGAGGGTGAGTGATCCAGAGAAGCAATCGACTTCATAAGCAGCCGGGTACTGGCAATACGGATAGGCAACGTTGTCGCGCCGCTCGAGATCGTAGCCTCCGTACACCGCGGTGTCCCTGACTACGGTCACGCCGACCGAGTCCCTTGCATCGCCGCTTCGTCCTGCGACATTTGCGCGCCCGGCCGCCACAGCGTGTATCACGACTTGGACCTGTCCCGGCGCCACCGGCGGGTGCCCAGGGCCCGCGTCGCTGACCGTCACGACCAGCGGGTCGGACGATGACCATTGAATCGCGCTGCTCGGGACCGGATTACCCAGGCGGTCGTTGACGCTCGCGAGGATTCCCAGACTGTCGGAGGGAATGATCCAGGCCGGGCCCTGTCTTACGAGGAGTATGCGGACCCCACGGCCTGCCCGCACCGTCGCGGTGAAGGTGTCCCTAAGCGTGACACCTGGGACGGAGACGACTACCCGCGCAGGCCCCGGGTATAGACCTAGCGTCCAGCGGCTCCTCGCGACGCCCGAGGGTCCAGTGGCGGTGGTCTCCGGGTACACAAAGCCCCCGTCTGGCTGCCAGGCAACCGGCACCATTCCCAGACCAGTTCCGGAGCCGGTCGTAACGCGCACTACGAGGGACTCTGCGAGAATGGCCCCGATGCTGTCGACCTGGTTATTCCCCGACACAATGGTCAAGACGGTGGGAACCTGAGGGCTCGATGTAGTCTCGGCGGTGCACGCCGCGAGCTGCGCGACCAGCGCGAGACACATGAGCACCAAGCGAGACTTCAGAGCGACGTGAGCGGTTTCCATAAGCCATTCCGTGGCCGCATCGGCCGTGTGTGTCACATCTGCTGAAATGTGCGAATAAGGTGGGGCGGCCGATAGCCCGAAGAGAGCAATATCTTTATGGACCAATACTTGGGTATCAGGGCGGAGTGCGTCTGCTTGGGAGCGAGAGGCGGATCCGAAGCCGGACCAAGCGGGCTCGAATGGAATTGGCTTCTATAAGGGGGCGGCGGTTCCGCCAGGAGGGTGCGCCTTGAGCTGCACAACCGTCATGACGTCGTCAGTCGGGTTGTTGCTGGTTCCGATCCTCGCCACGGGACAGCAGTTGGCCTTTCGAGACTCGGCTCAAAGTTTTGTTGTCACCAACCGCTATTACAGGGCCTCTGTCAGCAAGCAGACGGGGGAATTGTACTCCCTCGTTGATCGCTTGCGCGGTCGAGCGGTAGTCTCGGGAGACCGACTGATTGTGCGCGTGAAGGCTCGACGAGACTCAATTGGTCTCACCGACTTCTCTGATGCCCGATTATCGATTGCTGACGGCTTCGATTTCTACATCCGAGCCGTTTGGCAAGGCACCCTAGCCGGAAGCGCCGGCCGTCAGCGGATTGAGCGCACCTATGAATTCACGAACAGCCCCCACGTCTATGAGCAGGTTGTGATTCTTGTGGCGGGAGTGCCCGCTGAACCAGCTGAGGCAAAATTGGGCTTGCACGAGGTTACATGGGAGTTCCGGAGGGAGAGTGGGAGCACGGTTATTCGCCAGAACGCCGAAGATCTCTGGACGGAGCTGCCCGGAGGGCCGATGGGCGGGCTCGAGCTGAAGCTAACCGGCCACGCTTTCACGACCAGGTTTGACGATGACGCAGCCAATCCGCGGCGCCACATCGTGGTCTCGGGAAGAGTGCAGGATGCAGCGTCAACCTCTGCCGAGCTTAGTGGCGGACACGGCCTCGTTGCGGCAAGTGTGATATCGATCGTCGGCCCCTGGCCGGAGGATCCCACGCTGTATCAGCCGCTGCACAGGTTCTACCCCGGGTATGGTCTTCGTCAAGTCGATTCCGAGAGCACGTTCACGTTTGTCAATTGGAACACCTATGACGTGTCGAACCTTCTGATCCCGCTCCGCAGGAAGTACGTGGACAGTCCGACAGCGAATGATTGGCTAAACGAAGATGCCCTGATCCGGATCACCATGCACTTGGCGGATCGAATGAAGCTTGACGGCGGATGGCCCCAATGGCCCGCGTGGACTGGTGCCGTAACCTATCCGCGAGGTGACATCTTCACCGCCCACTCCCGCGCATTTCCCGCCATGGCATATCTCTGGTCCTACCTCACGATTGAATGGGAAGCAGGTCGGTGGGTTCATTCGCAGAAGGACGCAGATCTCATATACAACCAACTGCAGCAGCTCCGACGGTTTTATGGCGTGGGTCCCGATTCCTCCAGCGTCAACTTCAGAGACCGTCACGAAGGCGTTGATTACATTGCTTATTCCGCGAGCAGAAAGGAAACGCTAGGCAACGGACCTAGGGGGGTGCTGAACACCCACGCCCAAGCTCTACTCTTCGCGTGGATCATGAAGGAAGCGAGCGACCTAAGGGGAAGCTCCGAGGATGCCCGTAAGTGGAGGGCGATTGTCGAGTTGTACCAACCTGGCAGCAAGACCCTATACCGGTTGCTCTACCCAGGCGCACGAAACTGTCGCGTGGTAGGGAAGCCCGGCACTCGACGGGCGTCCGACTGCGACTTCGTGAGTGGACATGTTGCCTACAGCATCGACAATCCATGCATCTATCCTGGGTGCAGTGCGGTGGGGGCTCATCCTTTGTACAGCCTCATTAGCCATGAAGGGATAGCGCCAGGGTACCTCGAGGCTGGAGAATACGAACCGGAGTTCGTTGACGCCGTCGAACGGGCCTCACGTCCCGATTACAACCCGTACGGCCCACGCTCACCGTCGCCGCTTGGACCCCTCGTGGCCCGGCTTTGTAGGGTTCTACCACTTGCTCTGGCCTTCACGGGCGACAGCGTCAGCATGGTCATCCCAAGCGACGGGACCGGTGGCACCCCACACCACTTACAGTACGACATCTCTGTCGCCGGTCTGAGAGAGGTGAGTACTCTTGCTCGGCTGCGATTCCAACAGCTGCTGGATACCCGAGGAGAACATGATCCCCAAAGAGTGATAGGCGAACAGGCTGGTCAGGGCTTGAGAACAGTGATTTGGACTAACAAGAGGTTCGTTACTGACTGGATTCCCGGATTTTGGGAAGAGAAGGATACCGCGGACGTCCCCCCCAATCTCCGATTCTCCGTGGATGTGCGACCTTCTCATGGGGGTAGAGTTGGCGTGTGGGCCGCGTACCGAACCGCCAAGCGAATCGAGGTCATGGCTGATTTCGACGACGCCTCGGTAGTCCTAAGGATCCCGTCGACAGGACCCGAGACTGCCTACCTGACTGGGTATCGCGACTATGACGCATCTACTCTTCGCTGGAAGGATCCGGTCAGCGACATTTGGAAGCCGTTGCCGCCCCGAGGGGAGCTCGTGCTTCCCGGCCTCCTACGAAAGAGGCTTGTTTTCGTTGATCTGCGCTAACGTAGGGCTCCGGGTACTTCGTCGTCCGGTGAGTGTTGCGAGTCATGTCTTCAGTGATTCCAACAGGTCAAAACAGCTCTTGGGAATTCGCAGCCACACGGACGATGCCCCGCGCTTTCGCGTCTGCAACGAGGTCGAGGAACCAATCGAGCTGATCCCGACTCTTGAGGCGAAACGTGTGCACCAGGAAGACGGTCGCGTGATTGGGACGCAGGGCGACTTGCCACGCTGAGCGAATCCACGCGTCGCTTGAGCCGTCAGAGATCGTCGCGTGGGACAGACCTAGCTCTAGACTGTCCGCGCGCCGAACGTAGTACGGGTACACGTAGCACTCTGCGACCGTCGCAAACGTCCTAAGCAAGGCACCACGCCACGTGCGGATCTTTGATGGTGAATCGAAATAGATCGAGTCGCGCCAGGTCCCTGGTTGAACAAATACAGTCGACGGCAACCCGTGCGCCGCCAACTCAGCGAAGCCGCCTACAGTCTCTCCCATGAAGTGTTGCGCACCCGCCCCGGTCCAGAGATGGTAGCGTGAGTGCAGTGCTACCCCCATGCCCTGGGCACCCCAGTAGCGGATGTCTTGCCACGTCATACGATTCAACTGTCCCACTAAGCGAGTGGGAACCGCAATCTCCGCAGTCAGTCCGCGAGCGTTGAGGCGTTGAAGAAAATCACGGTCAGTTGCGGCAGCATCGTCGACGCGAATCATGATGACGGGCTGCGAATCGTGGTGAGTCGGGAAGAGAGTCGGTGCGATCAGATTGACCGCCGTGGAGTCGAAGCGGACGCCGAACGCCGGATAGCGGCTGCCATCCGAAAGCGTCAGTTGGCCGATACCTGTGTCACCGACGACGGTGTAACTGAGCGAGACGGTGTCTCCCGTCGAATTGCCCATGGTCCAGTGCAAGCGCAGAAGATCGACTGATGTTACGTGTAAGTTAGCGAAATCATTCACGTCCCTGCCGTCCCACGTGCGTGAGGCTAGGGACCGGAAGACGGGCTGCCCCTTCGCGTCATCACCCATGGTGAACAGTTGAATATGCTCGGTATATCTGCCCCCGGCGATGTGGAATACCCAAAGATGCACATCACCGGGGTGTGTCGAGGTAGGGGCAGTCAGAGGACTTAGGCAGGCAGAGGTCAGCCCTACTGCGAAGATCAACCAATGGCGGAGTGCCACGTAGGCGAGACCCTGCTAGACAATTGGGCGTCACTGGGACGCTGAGTGTTGTCCAGACCGGTCGTCGCGCCGTGTCGGTGGCCGCCTCCACGCCGTCCCGCACTGAACCGGGGGCGCGCCCACCGCACCGCCTCCCATAGCACGAGCTCCCAACCGGACCCCAACGCGCGCCGATAAGCCTTCCGTGCTAGCTCGCTGGACAGCCTGAAGGCCTATCTCATCGCGTCCCCCCGGGCCTACGGTCAACGCCTCTCCCCTATGTGGATTGGTTTAAGAGCTTGACCGAGCGTTAGTTAGAACTCATGTTAGTGCGCCGGACTTCGTTTCGCCTTGGGGAAAGCCTGTCACCAGAAGCTGGGGCGCACCCCGTCGCTGTTGGGCAAGGCGGGATTCGCTTCTCCATTGTCCTTGGTCCCTAAGGGTGTCAGCGGCCGAAGATGGTTTCCCGTTGAACCGAGCCTACTCGCTTTGCTCTGGCGATTCTTTGCGGGTCGCGATTCAACTTGGATACTCGTGTAGAGTGGGAACCCACCTTCGCAAAAGGACACGCCCGTCCTGTACGACTCGACCGATGATATACCCAGACATTGTCAGCCGACGAACACGCTGTTTTTCTTCCCCCTACCCTGTCGCTTCCGTCGTTAAGTCGGGGGATGTCGCCTTGCGTGAGATAGCACCATGAATCGCGCAGAGGAGCCGAGATTCACGACACCAGTGCGCGCATTTTGGGGCGTGATGCAGGAGTCATGGGCGGCCCCCTATCTCCAGCACGTCGCTAGGAACTGGCGAATCGTGGTCCGCTACGCACTGGTGGCGGGAGTTGCTGGTGGCGCGGTCGCATTTCTTTTTCCAAACGTTTACATCGCGAGAGCGAGCTTGGTCGCCGAGGCTCCGAGCCGGAGCACGCCGCCCGGCGGTCTGGCTCAATTTGCCGGCCAACTCGGGTTGCTCGGGCTCGAGACCAGCCGCGGTCCGGAGTTCTACCGAGACTTAATACGCAGTCGGCGAGTGTTGACTGAATTGGCTACGACCCGGATCCATGATGGCCAAGGGGGTGGCTTACAGCCGGTGTACTGGGTCTACAGTGGAGGGCGAATCGATTCGCTAACCCCCCGCAAGACGGAGGAAGTGCTTCGCCAGCTGAACAAGTTCCTCCAGACCACTGTCGACATCCGAACCGGCGTAATCCGAGTCGCACTGGGCGGGCCATCCGCCATTCAGGCTGCTGAAACGCTGGATTCACTGCTCTCCCTGACAAATCAGTTCGCCGTAATCAATCTCAGGAGTCGTGCGCGGGCCAGACGACAGTTCGCTGAGAATCAAGTTACCCAGGCACGAGGGAGTCTTGAGCAAGCCGAGGACACCTTGCGCAAGTTCTACGAACGAAACCGCCGGCTCGCGGATTCTCCGAATCTTCAATTCGAAGAGGCGCGACTGCGGAGGCGGATTGATCTCCGGCAGGAGATCTACGTGGTCTTGAACCGCGAGCTTGAGCAGGCACGGCTCGACGAAGTGCGAGATACGCCCATCCTGAATGTGATCGATCCGCCGGTGCCGCCGGCTAACCATGAGAAACCGCAGCGTCGAGTACTCGCTGTGCTCGCAGCCTTTCTGGGCGCCTTGGCGGCCGTGGCCGGCCTTGTTATTCAGCGAGCTCAGGCCGCTCGTTCAACGTAGTCACGTTCCGATGGAGTCAACGCTCTCAAGGGATCGCCTCGCCGCTGATGCCGTTGTCATCCAAGCAGGCCGCGCACTCCAGATGGGCTTTGGTCTTGCATCTATTGTGGTCCTCGCGCGCGCGCTAGGGCCCGCGGAGTTCGGCGTTTTCAGTACGATCGTGGCCGTCGAGACAGCGGGTTTCGCACTCGCAGACTTAGGCTTGGGACAACTGAGCGTGCGGGCCATCGCGCAGAGGCGAGCGGATGAGGCATCGACGATTCGCAAGGCACTACCATATTTGCATGGTGCCGCTTCGATGGTCTTGGCGGTTTCGTGCATACTGAGTCTGGCGCTGGTGGGCGGAACCTTTAATACCGCCGCGGTATGCCTCCTTCTGGGAAGCTCGTACGTGCACGTGCCGGCCAGGATCGCCGTTGAGCGAGGGTTCTGGTTAGGCGCGCTCCGGTTTGGTAGGGCCACTATGATCGACGTGACGGCTGCTGGACTACGTGCAATGGCCGTCGCTGCGGTCTGGATGGCCGGCGGCAAGTCCCTGGTTGCATTTGCGGCGGGACTAGCAGTTGCAGCCGTCTTGACCCTGCTCTTCGTGAAGGCCTGGTTCACCTACCCATTCCCGGAAGCGCCATCCGCTGGTCCAAGCACAGTGAAGCTTGTCCTGAAAGAAGCGGTACCGTTCGCTCTCACGTCACTGACCTGGAACAGCTTCACCGAGCTGCCGAAGATGGTTCTCGCGCCCACGGCTGGTACAACGGCCGTCGGCCAGTTTGCCGCGGGCGCTCGCTTTCTAACAACCGCGTATCTACCGCTCCAGTCTCTGTTGCTAGTGATCACTCCGCGGCTGTTCGCATTCGCCCGAGAGCCTCGAGGGAAAATGCCCGCGACGCATCCGTTAGCAAACGCCGCGGGAGTTGCAACGCTAGCCGGGGGGGGCCTCGCTGCCCTACTCATCGCGTTTGCTCCGCTTGTCCCGCTTCTGTTGGGTGAAGCGTACCGTCCCGCAGTATCGGTGTTGCGAATCCTCGCGGTCAGTCTGCCATTTCAAGCCCTTGCCTTCGCGACCGGCGATTGGCTCAGCGGGGTGGGTAGGCAACAGGTACGGTTTGTTTTGACCCTGGTCATGGTGCTATTGGCTGTGCCGGCGTTGATAATGGCATCGAAGTTCGCAGGACCGCGCGGTGCCGCCGCGGCCTACACTGGCCTGACGGCTCTGCTCGGACTGAGCACCGCGGTCGCCAGCCGCCGCTACCTTAACCCGTGAAGATCCTTGCCGTCATCGATTCGTTGGGATTTGGCGGAGCGGAGACGCAGCTTGCCGACGTTCTGCGACTGATGACCGAACGGCTGGGACACGAGTGTTTGCTATGCTCGGTACTGCCCCGCCAGAACCTTGAGGTGCTTATCAGCGGTCACATCGAACGGGTGTACCTCAACAAGACGTCCCGCCTGTCCTTGCCACGCGTGACCAGAGAGCTTGCGCGCGTCGTTCGGCGCTATCAGCCCGACGTTGTCTATTCTCGCCTGCCCCTTGCCAATGGCCTGAGTCGGATCGCGACGAAGTTCCCTGGGTGTCAGGTGCGACATGTTGCGGGAGTGGACACGGCACCGGAACTGTACACCTGGTCCCATGCGCGCCAGCATCCAGGAAATGTCGTCTTTCGTTGGCTCGAAAAACGTGCCGACCGGGTCATTTGCAACTCCGACGGCACGGCTCGCGGAGTTATCGCAGTGGGCTACCCCAGCGCAAGAATATCCGTAGTTCCTAATGGCATCGATCTGAACCGTTTCCGCCCACCCTCCCAGCGCACATCGCACCACCCGACCCGGCTTGTTTGCACCGCGAGCTTGCGCCCTGAAAAAGGCGTCGAGCGCTTGGTCCGCATGCTCGCGCCCCTCCTGGCTCAAGGCCAGGTAAAGCTTGCTGTGGTCGGCGACGGTGCGGAGCGCGACCGTCTCGAGCAGGTTATCTCGAACCTGAGTCTGGGACCCACGGTTGAGCTCTTGGGCGCGCGCCAAGATGTCGTGTCGATACTTCAGAACTCCGACCTTTACGTTAGCGCAGCGTACGTCGAAGGCTTTGGGATCGCAGTAGCGGAGGCGGGTGCAACAGGGATACCGGTTGTCTGCATGGCTGCACCGGGCGGCCTCGATGAGGTGATTGTTGATGGCGTCACGGGGTATTTGATCCCTCGAGATCGCGAGGACCTATTTCGAGAGAGGGTGCATCAGTTAGGCAGCGATAGTGCGCTCCGGGAACGGCTTGGCGCAGCCGCACGCGCGCACGTTGCGACGCGGTACGATATTGAAGACATCGTCAGGCGAGTTGAGCACTGCCTCGTTGCGACATAGACCGATGGTGCGCTCCTGGGTCGTTGTGGTGGTTCTCATCGTCACCGGCGCCGTCGTGGGCGCGCTGGGGCCGATTGGGGTGCTAGGGATTTTTGCTCTCGCCTACTGCGGCTTTTCCTTGGCCCATCCAGGCGCTGGTCTTGCCTGGGCGTTTGTCTTCCTCCCGTTGGCTACTCCCAAGTTTCAGGTCGCTGGCATAAACATTCAACCCTTCGAGCTGCTAGTTTGGCCCGCGTGTTTCACGGCTCTTGTTTCGGCACGGGCGAACCGACAAACTCTGAACGCGGCCGACCTCTGGAATCTCGCCCCCCTCTTAGTCGCTGGTGGGTATTTCGTTATCGCGAGCCTCCTGCTCTGGGGAGAGAGTGCCCCGCTTGAGATTCGCATGTGGAGCGGCGCGCTTGTGTTCGGCGTAGCCTGCTATCTGATGGCGGAGGATCCTGAATTTCGGCGGAACCTGCCCCGTGCCGTCATTTTTTCTGCCATAGCCTTGTGCCTCCTCGCCCTCTCGCAGCACTACTTCGGGTTGCCCGCCTTCCTGGGCGTAGAAGAGCCTCGCGATCTCGTCCGCCTGTTGCTGCTCGACGATCCGGAACCAGTGAGACTGGCAAATCTCACGTTTGATCACTTCAACTCGGCTGGCGCCTACCTGTCGTTGGTAGTAGGAGTGCTATTTGGGATGTCGCTCAGCACCGAGAGATCCGGGCGTCTTTGGACTGCGACGCTTGTTGGGCTTGTTGCCCTTTACCTGACGTATTCACGTGGAGCCGCGATCGCGACAGCGGCCGGCATGGTCGCAGCAACCTACCTTGTCGTCCGCGCCCGCTGGCGATTCACCCTGGCCGTCTGCGCGGTAGGAGCAGCGGGGGTCGCGGTCGTCGTCTTGGTGCCGCGCCTTATTGCTTCCGATTACGCCGCGACAATGAACCTGAGCACACGTGCCCTGATCTGGCAGGGTTACGTGCAGGCGTGGTCAGCGAGCCCCGTTTTCGGACTGGGACCTGGAAACGGGTTCATCGCGGCGCAGTTCCTGTCACCGTTCGGTGACGAGTACGCTGCTCATAGCAATTTCTTGTATCTCGCAACGGACTACGGCCTTTTGGGGGTAGGCGCGGCGGTATATGGCTTCGGTGCTGTAGTTGTGCGTGCGCTGCGAATTGACCCGACCAACCGGCGGGCGCATCCCTATCTCCTCGCTGCCGTAGCAGCGATCACCGCCCTGATCGTACATAGCGTCGTTGATCACACTCTCGTCATCTTCTCTTACAGAGTAGCCCTGTTCGCTATCGTTGCCGTGGGCCTGAGGAGCTCAAGCCAAGAATCGGAGGACTTCCCTAGAGAGGATCCGGACAAGCACTCATGAGGTGCGATCGCTGAGCTTCCAGACGAGCGCGCGTCGGCGCGCTGCGGTTGTACGTGAGCTACGCCTTTGCAGAATGGGTGGCACCCGCGTGCTTGAGATCGGCTATGCGCCAAAGCCCCAGCGATTTGTCTCGGTAGGCACCGTCAGAATCTTCGCACTGTTCATTGATCAGCCTGAGCGGACTCGGGAAGTCAAAGGGCGGCCGCTGTAGATTGATGGGATGGAAGTCTCCCGTGACAATATTGCCATTGTGCGGGCGCGCGGTGAATGTCGTCGTTAGTAGGTACTCGGACCGACTGTCACAAATGTTCGCTAAGCCGCTGGAGATGTCTGCATTGCAAAGGTGAACGAGGCAGTCCCGACAAAGAATGAGATCGGCCTTGGGCAGCCAATCAGTGACCAGATTTATATGGCGAAACTCAATCCCAGGGCCACCGTAAGCGTCCCTGTTTCGCTCCACTAACGCCTGCACAATATCAGCACCGATGTAGTGGATTCCTTCGAGGTTGACGGTCCGCATCCAATGGAAGTCACCGCACGGGATATCCAAGACGGTGCGCACGTTTAGCTCGCGGAATAGAAGCGGAAGCTCATGCGCAACGACCGTCGTCTGCTCTAGCGCAGACCCTGGGCCAGAGACGGACGTCCTGCCCCCCCACCGGTTGTGCACGTAAATGTCCGTGAAGATTTCCTCCGTAGGAGTGTTTCGAAGTCGGTAGACGTTGTAGGCACGCCGAAATGAGCGGTACACCGAACGCAAACCGGGGATCTGCTTAGCTACACGCCTTATCGCGTCGACAACGCGATGCCTCAGCATCGGGACGATGAGATGGGGCCGCTATCCCTTACGCGGCGACTCCGAATGGAGCTTCGAAGGCAACGTGCCGGTCGGCTACAGATCAAATTCCGCTCGAATCTTGGCGAATTCTTCGTTGGCAGCCTCGTAGTCCTCAGGCCGACCGATGTCTCGCCAATACGCTTCGGAATGGTAGGTCGCGACGCGCGCTCGCCGCTCAAGCAAGCGGGTCACGAGTGTGGGAATGTCGCACCGCTCGGCCCGCCGCAGACTATCTCGCGCCTCGGCGCCCACGAGATTCACCCCGGCACTCACGACGTATCCAAGCACCGGCTTCTCGCGATAACCCAGGATGCTCCCATCGCCGTCCGTCTCCAGAACGCCGTAGTCGATCCGCACCTCTCGAGACTGTGTGGCGACGGTCATGGCCGCCCCGCGCTCTTGGTGGACACGGGCCATGGCCGCGATGTCCATCGTCGTCAGCGTGTCGCCGTTCATCACCAAGCACGGATCGGGAAGCTCCTCGAGCATCGATAGCACCCCGACCGTCCCGAGCGGCGTTTCTTCGCGATAGTAGTCAAGCTCAATGCCTAGCTTCCTGCCGTCGCCGAAAAATGCGCGGATGAGCTCCTCCAGATAGCTCACGGCGAGTGTAGCGCGGCGTACGCCTTGGCGCCTAAGCCCCCGCAGGACGAGCTCCAGCACGGGCTTGCCGCACACTGGCATGAGCGGCTTAGGGAACACGGTCGTGTACGGCGCCAATCGTGTGCCCAGCCCGCCCGCTAGGATAACCGCGCGCTCGGGGACGTCGATATTGCTCAAACGCGATACCCGCCTGCGAGCGAACCGAGCTCTGAGGGTTGGGAGCGCATGAAGTCCACGACTCGACGAACGCCATCCTCAAGCGACACCTCGGGCTTCCAACCAAACGAACGGGCGACGCTTGCGTTAGCGCGCAGCTCCATCACCTCGCTCCGCTCAGGCCGGATCCGCTCCGCGTCCTGAACGACATGAAGCTCGCGCCCCACCACACGCCCCACGACCTCCACCAGCTCTCGGACGTTGTGCGACGTGCCGGTTCCGACGTTTACGGCTCGACCGATCGCCTGCGGGCTCCCCGCGATGGCCAAAAAGCCTCTTACGGTATCAGTGACGTAGAGGAGGTCACGACGCGGCTCGAGAGACCCGAGCCGCAATGGCTCCGCGTTGCGCAGAGCCTGCACCACGATTGTGGGGATGATCGCTCGCTCGGACTGCCGGGGGCCGAATGTATTAAACGGGCGTACTACGCATACCGGTGTATCGAACGAACGATAGTAGCTCAACGCCAACTGGTCCGCGCCGATCTTGGTAGCCGCGTAAGGAGACTGCGCCACGGCTGGGTGTACCTCATCAATGGGGGTGTACTGGGCCGTCCCATACGTCTCGCTTGTGGACGTGACGACAAGGCGCTCCACCCCCTCCGCCCGTGTTGCCTCCAGGAGATTCAGCGTGCCCCCAATGTTTGTCTCGACGTAGGAAGCCGGGGCGACGTAGGAGTATGGGATCCCGATGAGCGCCGCCAGGTGAAACACGGTCTGCGCTCCGCGCACTAGTAAGCGCATGGCGTATGGGTCGCGGACATCCGCGGCCACGATCTCAATCGCGTCAAGCGTGCGACGGTCGACATGACGGAGAGAGCCGATGGACCCTTCCGCGTTGTAGTGCACCAATGCACGCACCCGCGATCCTTGCGCCACCAGCGCCTCGACCAAATGACTGCCGATGAATCCGCCAGCACCAGTGACGACCACGACGCGTCCCTTTGAGCTCACGACGCCTCCGCCCGAGCGCGGGTGCGCCAATCGGTCAACATGTCCAGAAGCGTTTCGCGCCACTTGACCTCAGGTTCCCAGGCCACTGCCTTCCTAATTGCTGCCCTGCTCCCACACTGATAAGGCACGTCGAGGCCGCTTGGCGTCCCTGCACCGGGTCGTTGTCGAATCGTCGCCATGACACCTGACAGAGCCACCATTTCGCCGAGCAAGTCACCCACCGAACGAGGAATCCCGCTGCAGATGTTGAACGGGCCGCGTCCTGTTCGACGGTCTAGCAACGCCACGTACGCTCGAACCGCATCGCGGACATCTGTGAAATCCCGCACCGTATCCAAAGGGCCTGTCTCGATCAGAGGCTCCGCCCGACCAGCGGCAATCTGAACGATCTGCTGAGCGAACCGACCGGCCACGAACGCCGCTCCTTGACCTGGGCCCAGCAGGTTAAACGGTCGCACCGTGACGACGTCGAGGCCGTGTGCGGTGTATACGCTCGCCACCGCCTCGACGGCGGCCTTGCTCGCACCATAAGGCAAGATCGGTCGAAGCGGCTCCTCTTCAACCACGGGGTTGCGCTCAGCCGGCACGGGACCGTACACCGCGCTCGAGCTGGCTATGATCACTCTGGCCCGCGGCGCCAGGCACCGGACTGCTTCGAGCACACCGTGCGCGGCCCGGACGTTGTTGTCAAGCAGCGCCTGGACTGAATCCAGACCCGCTGGTCGCGCCCGCGCTGCGAGATGGATCACGGCATCCGGCCGTGCATCGGCCACCGTCCGCGTGGCCGCATCAGCATCTGCAAGATCGACCGCGATCCGCTGGCCTGCGGCGTGACGAGGAGAAAACGCCGGCACGACGTCGTGTCCCCCACCCTCCAGGGCTGAGCGAAGATGCACCCCGACGAAGCCCCCAGCGCCGGTCACGAGGACGCGCAAGGTCCATCCTTCGATCCCATCGCAACTCGGATCAACGCCCGCCATTCCTCGCGGGTGCGCGTGGGATCATGCTCTCGGCGCACGTGGTCTCGTCCCCGGTCCGCCATCGCCTTGCGACGTGGCTCATCGTTTAACAGTGCGATAACCGCATCCGCGAGCAACGCCACCACGGTCTCCTCGCTCCCGTGTAGCGGTGCTGTAATACCAGCCCGGCCGTCGTCGAGAGCTTCTCTCAGGTCGCCAACGTCAGTCACGACGGGAACAGTGCCGCAGGCCATCGCTTCTAGCACGGCCAGCGTTCGGCCTTCAGTGTCCGAGGTGAGCAGCAGCACCTTGGCACGGGACAGTACGTCGCTCACGCTATCGACGCGCCCCAGGAGATTCAGTCCCCTCCCCAGGGCCGCGCGCGCGGTCACCAACTCCGGGTAGTTCATCAGCTCCGCCTCTGTGACGCTGACGACCGCAACCTGGGTGCCCGGTCGGCGCACTCCAATCGCAGCGAGCGTCCTCAGCAATCGGTCAATGCGCTTGTCCGGATCCGCCCTTCCCACATAGACCACATCGATGTCCCTTGATACGGCATCTCGAAACCAAGCGTCGTCGAGGGCGGCATGCAGGGTCATAAGTGTGGGCCGGACCACCCCTGCCTCGCGAAGCCAATTGCTTGTCGTGCTACCTGTGCAGCTGATCGCGGCAGTCGCGTTCAACCGGTCCCGCTGATAGCCCTGCGCCCAACGCTTGAGCGCTCGGGGCAAATGGCTCAGGGCGACGCGCCTGCCACCGTCCATGAGTTCCGCGCGACCTCCGATGATATTCGCCACGACAGGAACTCGGATCCGTCGAGCCAACCGCAGCAGGCCGGGTCCGTCCGGGAACCAATGCACGGTCATCATGACGTGCGGTCGGGTCCGCGCCACCTCCCGTCGCAGCAGGTACGCCCGGCTTAAGAGCTTCGTGACAGTCGTGTGCGGCCACCACGGCGGCGGGGCGGCCACGCGCACCTTGCGACCGAGCTCGACGTCCGGCCGATCCCGCACAATCACAACCTCGGCCACTTCATCCAGAGCAGCAAGCGGCGATACATAAGCCGCGAGGATCGGCTGGCGCACGTTCGTCACGACCAGCACGCGCAGTCCCTGCGGCGAGCTGGCTCTAGGCACGCGCGACGACGACGCTTGCATCCACCTGCGCGAGCGGCCCGCTGGGTCCAGGCAGCGCCGCACGTAGCCAGGTTTCCAGTACGTAGAGAGAAAGGAGCTGCCGCGTGCGAGGAAGGCCGTGACCTCGGACGCCTGCGAGCAGCGACCGGACTCTCCCCGTTTCAAGGAATGCGGGACTGCGTGCGTCTCTCCCGAGCAGGTACGAGTCGGCATCGGACTGGAGCCACCTGGTAAACCAGTCGTCCAACGGCGTACTGAATCCAAGCTTCCGGCCTATGCGCGAGCGCCACCCTAAGAGGGGTGCCCGCAGTGACCTTGGAAGCAGTCTAGCGACTGCCTCTCGATAGAGCCATTTCGGGCCGCGGACCAGGGACACCTTGTAGCGACTCGGCATCCTCTCGGTCAGTCCCAGCAACTCCAGGTCCAGGAAGGGTACCCGCAGCTCAACTGAAGACACCATGGACATGTGATCAGCCACAAGCAAGAGATCGTCTGCGAGAGAGAGACGACTGTCGACCTGCAGGAGCCGATTGAGGGAGTCTCCTTCATCCGATGAGGGTAGCCACCGCCGAACCGGATCGACGAGTGCGGAAGAGTCCAACGAGTGGCGCGTCAGTTGCACAGCCTCGCGCGGGCTGAACACCGCCAAGATCTCCGTGAACCGTCGCGCCTCATCCGCCTCGGCCGCCACCCGCCTCATCCGCGACACGCGATCCGACGGCAGGGTACGTTCAGGTATCCTGTCCAGCAACCGCGCGAACCGCCGCGCCAAGGGGAACCATCGTTCGGCATTGTGGCGAGCGTACCCGCCCAGCGGCTCGTCGGCGCCCTGACCCGTGAGGACGACCTTGCGGCTGCTCCGCACCAGGCGGCACAACATCCCCACCAGGAGCACCCCGCTGTTAGCGATGGGCTCGGCCAGACCACTGATCTGGCCGGGCCAAGCGTCAATGAATCCGTCCCGCGTGATTGTGAGCTCGGCAAGCGGAACGCCGAGAGCGGCGGCCGCCCGCCGGGCCGCCGGCAGCTCTCCACCGTCGGGGCCATCGGCGAACCCCACGGCAAACGCCTGAGGGGCATCGTCCGACGCCTCACCCATTAGCCGAGCGACGACGCTGGAATCAACACCACCTGACAGCAACACGCCGAGCGGTACGTCCGACATCAATTGCCGACGTACGGCGGAGCGGATCCCGTCGCGCAGGGCCTCCGCCCATTCCCCCCGTTCTCGTGGGATGACCGCAGGCCGAAAACGGGCCTCGAACGGAATGAACGCAGGGGTGGCGCGTGGCCTGTCCAGTGGCAGGAGGCAGCTGTGGCCGGGCGGCACTTTCCACGCCGTCCGGTAAAATGTGCCGGGGGATGGCACGAATCGGTAAACGAGGTACTCATCGAACGCTTCAGCGCGCAGCCCTGCCTCCAGCAAGCCGCATCGCCGCGCGGCCGCGAGCTCGCTCCCGAACCACCACAAATCGCCAGCCACGCCCACGTACAAAGGCTTGATGCCCGCGGGGTCCCGCGCCAGCCACACCTCTCCCGGTCCGTCTCCTCGACCGTCGAACAGGGCAAAGGCGTACATCCCATTCATTCGTTCCAGGATGCCTCTTCCCCAAGCCTCCCAGCCGTGCACGACCGCTTCAACATCTGAACGAGTCCGAAACCGGTGTCCCAGGGCCTCTAGCTCGCGACGCAGGTCGAGATGGTTATAAAGCTCTCCATTGAAGACGACCCAGACGCGCCCATCTTCGTTGGACATCGGTTGGGCGCCGCCCTCCAAGTCCACGATGCTAAGTCGCCGGTGGCCGAACGCCGCCGATCGGCCTCGGAAGAATTGATATCCGCTCCCATCCGGCCCGCGGTGGGCATGAGCCTCGGTGAGACGTTCGACGAGAGCAGTGACGTCGCGCCGGCCATCGTTCGCCAGAACTCCGGCGATGCCGCACATCAGGCGCGTGCCAAGGTCGTAAGGTTGACGGCGCGAGTGGACAAGGAGACTGCCTCGGTCATGGAGTCGTGCCGGGGCGCTACGCACGCGCTTCCCAGCGGAGAGTCTAAACTAGCGGTTAGCGTCCTAAGAACCACATCGGGCCCCGGGGCGGGGCCCTCACACCTTCAGGGCATGGTGACTGTCGCAATCGCGAGCCGCTTCCGATCTCCGTCGTCCTCCCTAATGAACACGAGACGATCATCCACCAACGAACCATACCAGAGGCGGGTCTGCTGGCCTCCCATCAATTCGCCCTCCAGTTGCCAAGAATGTTCGTCCGTGCTCACGGCACTCCAGATTCGCCCCCGCCAGCCCGGCTGAAATCGGTTGTCCCCGTTGAATATCATGCGCCAGAGGCCCGGCGCGATCTGGCGGATGGTTGGGCTGTAGATTGTGCCTTGGCCTTCAGGCGGCATGTCGCGGGTCGTGAGTGTCGGCCCGACGTAAGACCAGTTCACCTGATCCGGGGAACGCCACTCGATGATCTGAAACTTATTTTCGGCTGGCACGATGTGCTCGTATGCCCCGACGATCATCCGCCACTCCCCGGATGATAGTTGCTCCGTGACCATTCCTTCTCCTGCAGGCCACAACGGGGGCGCGGAAGGGTCTGCGGGAATGGACCCGCCGTTGGTGAGCCGGACGCCAGGCTCCTTGACCCAGGTGCGCTCGTCCGTGGACACTGCGGAGAACACCTGCCAGCCGTAGCAGATGAAGCTCCCGGAGGAGAAGAACATGCGCCAGCCAGGCCCGTCCGCCCGCGGGACGATACTGACGTTCTCGATGCCGCTGCCCTGAGGTGAGCACACAGTTGAGTCGCGCTGAAGGACCACTCCGTCGTAACGGAATGTGATGCCGTCAGACGAAACCATTCGGTTTAGGTCACTTCGGAGCTCCGCCGTGGTGCTACCAACAAAGGCTGCGAAGTAGATCTCAAACTCCCCCCGGGAATTCCGGCGGGCCGTGGGCGCCCACGGTGTCCCGCCGGTAGGGAGGCTGTCGAACTGCACGAAGTCGCCTGTCGGCGAGGACACGATTGGGCGGACCGCAAGCACGATCGGGACTTGTGCCTCGAGTCCGCCGGCCTGGACCCGCAATGTATCGAAGCCCGAGCGCTGAGCCCGTATCGTACCACAATTGTCTCCGGTCCAACGACCGGCGGCAGAGGACGCCACGCGTGGCAACGTGTCGATGATGTTCCCGTTTCGATCGAGCACCTGGCACGTCAGTGGGATCAGCGTGTCGAGCGGCAGGCTGACGATGGCAGCTTGTCCCAGGAGCCTGGCGTGAATCGTCGCCGGCGTCGGACTCACCGCAGCGACAACCTGGCCCGACAATCCCGCCGCCGTGAATGCGACGACGGCGGTTCCGGCGGAGCGAGCCCGGATCGTCGCCGGCCCCAGCGCCCCCACGATGGTCGTGTCAGATATAGACCCCAGCGCCACCGATCCCGTTACGGGAGACCCGAGCGAATCGACCGGCGTACCGGGAATCACCGCCGTATCGCCGATGGCGGTGAAACGAATAGTGTCTGTGGGGACCACTAGTCTCACCGGGCGCTGGGCGACTCTGATTCCGACCAAGGCCGAGTCTGCTCCAGCGTGCATCACGAGCCACGTGCTGCCATTCCCGCGAGCCCGAATCGTACCATCGGCACCTGCCGTCGCGACGGTTGTGTCTCTGACGCGATAGCTTGGCGTAACGTCGACCAGGGAGAAGCCCAGCCGGTCGCGCAACGTGGTTCGGACTGCGCCGACGGCATTGAGGGCGTCGAACACGAACGAATCTGGCTGAACCGCGAGGCTGGCGACCTGTTGAGCTACCGTGACTTGTACGCTGTCAGCCGAGTAGCTGCCTGTACGCGCGGTCACCCACGCGACGCCGTTCCGTCTCGACCTGATCAACCCATCACCGCCCACGACTACCGTAGCCGAGTCGCTGGAACTGTAGGTGAGCGGCGGACCCACGAGCGGGACTCCCAGGCTGTCGCGTACCACCGCCGCCACGCGAACGGTATCGTTTAGCGCATCGAAGGTGATCGGCGCAGGGGTGAGCTGGACCGAGCTCGCCTGCTGAGCGACCGCAACCCCGAGATCTTTCACTACCGTACCAGCCTGCAGCCGCAACGACGTCGTCCCGTTGGCGTTGCTGCGCAGAACAATGGGATACACCTGGACGAGGCGCGCTACCGAAGTATCAGCCAGTTGAACCTGCGGCACCGAGTCCTTGACCTCGAGGCTCCGGTCGTCGATCAATTTGACAGAATCGGACGCGACCTGACCGATCGCATGAAACCGGAATACGTCGACGCTGGTGACGATACGCTGGACGACCTGAATTGCGCTGAACCGCATCGTGTCGGCGACGCCCGCAGCCGAACCCACGATGAGGCCGGTGCCGCGGCGGAGGACGCGGACTCCACCCAGGGTATCCACTCTGAAACGCGTGGTATCGGTGGACACAAATGACGGGCGCGGCGCGGGAAACCGGTTGCCGAATGTGTCCTCCGCCTGGAGGACGCACCGCACGGTATCACTAAGGCGAACCGTGTCCATTCCGCTACGGAGCAGATGCACGCGTGTCACCACATATGGAACGGCGATTGCTCGGAATTTGGCGCGAGCGGTGTGCGTGCTGGTACTCACCTGCACGTCAAGAGTCTGCGAGTCGCGAGCCTGAGTACCGAGAACCCACGCGGCGGAGGCATAGCCGTGGGCATCCGTTTCATTTGAGACGTGCTGTATGTGCGATCCGGTGCCCGATGGTGTCCATTCGACCCTCGCCGCCCTGATCGGCGTGCCGGCAGAAGTGACGGCACGGATCCGCACCGCTTGTGGGAGAGCCTCGCCCGGATGACCGGCGATCAGACTATCTGTGGATAGGTCCGAGACAACCCGCAGGGCCCCCGGGCCCACCGGATCGTCAAGGCAAGCGGCGCTGATGCCTCCGGCAAGGAGGAGTGGCAGAACTCGGCGAAGCATCGGCCGTCAGCCCGGAAGCCGCACGACATCCGTCATTGCTCGAACCGCAGGTCAAAGGGCAGCCCTGCCCAAGGCACCCCTCGTGCCCCATCTCACAATATTTATGGTTGGTGATAAGCTCTTAAGGATAAGTTACTTAGGACGACTAGCGCCGCGAACGTCCGCACCGCGGGCTCGGCCATCTGTTGCAGATATGTAACAATTTCGGCGCGTGTTTCAGCGCGCGACCATACCGGAAGCGAGCGCGACTCGAAGGACGGCGACGACCGTGTCGACTTGGGTCTCGGTGAGGTGCGGGAACATGGGAAGGGACAAACCGTGATTGGCGACGCGCTCGCTCACGGGAAAGTCACCGGACCGGTGTCCCAGCGACGCGTACGCTCCCTGCAAGTGCAGCGGGACCGGGTAGTGCAGTCCCGTCTGGACGCCAGCCCTGTCCAGCGCGCTCCGCACCCGATCCCGCTCATCCAAGAGCACGACGTAGAGATGGTACACATGCGCTGCCCATGGCATCTCCTGAGGCAGGGTCACTCCCAACCCTTCAAGACGGCTCGCGTACCACGCAGCCACCCGCCGGCGAGCTTCATTCCACGCCTCGAGGCGTTGCAGCTTTGCGCTCAGGACAGCAGCCTGCAATGCGTCGAGGCGGGCATTGCTGCCCTCTCCGGTTATGTGGATGTAACGCTCCTGCTGGCCGTGATCTCGGAGCACCCGGCACCGCTCGGCAACGGCGGCGTCCGCGGTCGTGATCGCACCGGCTTCGCCCATGGCCCCGAGATTCTTGCCCGGATAGAAGCTGAATGCCGCAGCGTGTCCAAACGTGCCGCACCGCGCGCCGCGGTACCGCGCGCCGTGGGCCTGACACGCATCCTCGACGATCTTGAGTTCGAATTTCCGGGCCAGCGCCACGAGGCGGTCCCAATCGGCCGGATGGCCATACAGATCCACCGGCACGAGTCCCGCGACGCGTCTGCCACTCTTGCGCTCGACGAAGACTCCGTCTTTCAATCTGCACCCGCGCTCGAGGTACTCTTCGACCAAGACAGGGTCCATCGTGTAGCTGTCGGCCTCGATGTCAATAAACACCGGGCTGGCTCCGGCCTGCGTGATCCCTTCCACCGTCGCGATGAACGTGTGAGGCACAGTGAGAACCAGATC
>Ga0075424_100000775_pt1 | contig 26111 bp, 30 predicted proteins | sample SoiMethybrSBSTD3_FD_75301 | JGI IMG/M metagenome (GOLD analysis project Ga0075424, IMG submission 75301) | Bulk soil microbial communities from a Populus tree surrounding site in Tennessee, USA - Soil MetaG P. TD hybrid SBSTD3 | ecosystem: Environmental > Terrestrial > Soil > Tree plantation... | reverse complement strand
TACCCGTCCATCGGGTGCATCCCGTGCACGACGCCCATCGACGGCAGCACGCCGGACGAGCGGGCCGGCAGGTGGCGCGGGACCGGCAAGGTCGAGTGCGGCCTCCACGGCAACTAGACCGCTACTACTTCATCAGGGCACGAACTGAGAAAGGAACGATTACGCGTGCAGAACGACACCACCGGCTTCACCCTCTGGTTCACGGGCCTGTCCGGCGCAGGCAAGAGCACCATCGCCCAGATCATCGGGCCCGAGATCGAGCGTCGAGGCATCCTCGTTGACCACCTGGACGGCGATGTCGTGCGTACCCACCTGTCGAAGGGGCTCGGCTTCTCGCGGGAGGACCGCGACGCCAACATCCTTCGCATCGGCTTCGTCTCGAAGCTTCTGACCCGCCATGGGGCGGCGGTCATCGTGGCGGCGATCAGCCCGTACTCGGAGACCCGCGAGCTCGTCCGCGAGATGGTCGACGACGTCGGCCGCTTCGTCGAGGTGTACGTGGCGACGTCTCTGGAGGAGTGCGCCCGCCGCGACGTGAAGGGCCTCTACGCCAAGGCATTCGCCGGCGAGATCAAGGAGTTCACGGGCGTGAGCGATCCGTACGAGGCGCCCGACCACGCCGAGATCGTGGTCGAGACCGAGGGCCGCGATCCCGAGGCCTCGGCTCTCTTCGTCCTCGAGGAGCTGGAGCGGCTCGGCATCATCCCCCCGGTTCTCGAGGAGGCCGTCGCGTGACGGAGTCCTCCACCGCGCTTCGCAAGAACACCGGCGTGATCGCGCCCCACGGAGGCGAGCTGGTGAGCCGCATCGTCATGGGCGACGAGGCGGCGGCGCTCGAGTCCGAGGCGCAGGGCCTGCCGCGGCTGCGGCTGACCGAGAAGCAGACCGCCGACCTCGACATGATCGCGTCGGGCGCCCTGTCGCCGCTCACCGGCTTCATGGGCCAGGGCGACTACGACCGGGTCATCGACGAGATGCACCTCGAGTCCGGCCTGCCCTGGGCGATCCCGGTCACGTTGTCGGCGCCCGAGAGCCCGACCGGCGACCGGCTGGCGCTCGAGGGCTACGACGGCGACCTCCTGGCCGTCATCGACGTCGCGGAGGTCTACCGTGCCGACCGCGAGCGGGAGGCCGAGAAGGTCTTCCGCACGACCGAGGAGGCCCATCCGGGCGTGGCCCAGATCTACGCCGAGGGCGCAACCCTCGTCGGCGGGCCGATCACCGTCTTCCGGCGACCCGCGCCCGCGTTCCCGAAGCTGCATGTCGACCCGGCCGAGACCCGGGCGGCGTTCGCGGAGCGGGGCTGGAGCCGGATCGTCGGCTTCCAGACGCGAAACCCGGTGCACCGGGCGCACGAGTACATCCAGAAGTGCGCGCTCGAGACCGTCGACGGGCTGCTCCTGCACCCGCTCGTCGGCAAGACAAAGGGCGACGACGTGCCTGCCGAGGTGCGGGTGCGCTGCTACGAGGTCCTGCTCGAGAAGTACTACCCGGCCGACCGCACGATGCTCGCGGCGTTCCCGGCCGCCATGCGCTACGCCGGGCCGCGAGAAGCGGTCTGGCACGCGATCTGCCGCAAGAACTACGGCTGCTCGCACTTCATCGTCGGGCGCGATCACGCCGGCGTGGGGTCGTACTACGGCACCTACGACGCGCACCTGATCTTCGACGAGTTCGAGCCCCACGAGCTCGACATCGAGCCGATGTTCTTCGACCACACGTTCTTCTGCCGGACCTGCGGGAACATGGGCTCGGCCAAGACGTGCCCGCACCCCAGCGACGACCACGTCCACCTGTCGGGGACGAAGGTGCGCGAGATGCTCGGCCGCGGCGAGGTGCCGCCGGTCGAGTTCAGCCGCCCCGAGGTCGCGCAGGTGCTCATCGAGGCCTACCGCACCGCGTAGCCAACTCAAGCGCCGGAGGCCCTGCCTCCGGCGCTTGTATTCTCCACTAGTTCGCTTAGACTGGTCGGGATAGTGGGCATCGAGCTGATCGTCGCGGGAGTGATCGTCGGCATCCTGGTCGGGGCGATCGGGACTGGGAGCCGGGACTTGCATTGTCCAGTATTTCAGTTATATTTGTCGGGATAGTTGGGAATACGGCAGGGAGTGGGAGGCACGATGGATCCAGGATTGGTGGCAGCAGGGCTCGGAGTCGGGCTCCTCGTGGGCCTGACGGGCATGGGCGCGGGATCGCTCATGACCCCGATTCTCATCACGGTCTTCGGCATCCCGGCCAGCACCGCGGTAGGCACCGACCTCGTCTACGCCGCGATCACGAAGGCGTTCGGCGCGGCCCGGCACCATCAGCTCAAGAACGTGAACCGCGAGCTCGCGCTGTGGATGGCGACCGGCTCGGTCCCCGCGGCGTTCCTGGGCACGTTCATGCTCTACAACGTATTCGGCAACGTCAACGCCTGGCTGCCTGACGTCATCGGCTTCACCCTGGTGCTCGTCGGAATTGCCGTCGCGATCCGCACGTTCGTCACTATTCGCGGCCTGTGGGACGCCTCCAAGCTGCCCACGGACGGCCCCCTCACCACCCGCCATAAGACCTATGCGGTGATCATCGGCGTCGTGTTCGGGTTCATCCTCGGCCTGACGTCGGTCGGATCCGGTGTCTTCTTCGGCATGACCCTCGTCACGCTCTTCCCGCTCTCGGCGCGGAAGGTCGTGGGCACCGACCTCCTGCATGCGTTCCTCGTGACGATGTCCGCCGGCCTTGGCACCGTCCTCTTCGGCGTGCCGAACTACGCCTACGTGGCAACGATCCTGATCGGCTCGATCCCGGGCATCCTGATCGGGTCGCACTTCACGAGCCGCGTCCCGGAGCGGGCGCTGCGCGGCTCCATCGCCGGCGTCCTCGCCCTCTCCGGCCTGAAGCTCCTCGGAGCGTTCTAGGCACCACGGACTCAGACGTCTCACATGGGCGGCGACCTACAATCGCCGCCCATGTCGAGCGTCCGCATCGCCACCGTGGTCGTCGGCGTCCTGATCGTGGCCGCCGCGGCCGCGTTCCTTCGCGCCGAGCACCTGAAGCTCGAGCGCTCGCCCGTGGCGCGCCCGTCGATCCAGAAGTACTTCTCGGCGACGTGCACCGCCGGCACCCGCCACTGCAGCCCGTCGCACCGCGCGACCCTGTCGTTCATGCTCCGGCGCCCGGCCACCGTGGCGCTCTCGATCGTCGACGCCGGCGGGCATGAGGTCCGCCGGCTGGGTGGGCCGCAGGCGCGCGCCAAGGGGGTCGTCACGACGTCCTGGGACGGCCGCACCGCGTCCGGAGCGCTCGCCCCCGACGGCGACTATCACCTGCGGGTCGACCTGCGCTCACTGGGCCGGACGATCACCGTCCCCGACCCGCTGGTGCTCGACGACACGCGGCCCGTCGTGACCGTCGAGAGCCCGCCCGGCGCCGTGCCGGTGCGCTACGCCGTGAGCGAGCGGGCCCGGGTGTGGGCGGTTGCGAGGATCGCCGACTACGCCGGCACGGGCGATGCACCGCGGGCGTCCTTCCGGGGTCGAAACGGCGTCGTCAATTTCCAACGCGCCAGGCAGATCCCGCCGGGGACGCCGATCAGCCTCGTCCTCGTCGCGCTGGACGCGGCCGGGAACTCCTCCACGATCGTCCCGGTGCCGGGGTTGCACATGCCCGCGGGGTGAAAGAGAATCCCGGGCGATGAAGGGAAGGGCTCCCTGAACACGGTCGTCTGGGTCTCGGGCGCGCTGCGGGCCGACCATCTCGGGTGCTACGGCGCCCGTCGCGTGCGCACCGGAACGATCGACGCGCTGGCCGCCTCGGGCGTGCGGTTCGACCAGTGCATTGCCGCCGCGCCGCGCACCTCCCTCGCCACCACCTCGATCGCCACCGGCCGCTACCCGCATCGCCACGGCGTCCTCGACTGGGGGAGCGAGATCGCCCCGGGGACGGAGACGCTCCAGGGCAAATTCGCGCGCGCGGGCTACGAGGTCGCGTCGTTCGTCTTCGACGAGGGGTTCCTCTTCCGCAACGTCACCGATGCCATGGTGCGCGGCCGCAGCGACTCGATCGACCCGATCCTCGGCTGGCTCGAGGCGAACGCCGGCCAGCCGTTCTGCCTCTTCGTCCACTCGTGGGCGACGCACCTGCCCTACAACGCGCCCCATCGCGCCCGCTCGGAGTGGAGGGAGGGCAAGCGCCGGCTGGTCGAGCGCGTGCAGTCCGACAGCGCCCTGGCGCTCGAGCACTCCCGTGAGGCCTACCGGCGAGCCGTCGAGCACCAGTCCGAGCACAACATCTCGGCGCTGCTCGAGACGCTCGACGAGCTCGAGCTGCGCGACTCGACGGCGATCGTCCTGACGGCGGACCACGGCGAGTCCTGGGGCGAGCGCTTCGCCGACAAGGCCGAGGTGCGCGGCGTCTACCACCTGCACGGTGCCGGCCTGTGGGACGAGGTGCTCCAGGTGCCGCTGATCGTCACGGCCCCCGGCCTCGAGCCTGCGGTCGTGTCGTCGCAGGTGCGCTCGGTCGACATCGCGCCGACCGTGCTCGAGCTGGCAGGGCTCGACCCGCTCGACGCCACCGACGGCGCGTCGCTCCTGCCGATCGTCGACGGGCGCGAGCGGCGCGACCGCCCCGCGCTCGCGATGACGAGCGACCTCGGCAACCTGAGCCAGATGGCCGTGCGCCTGCCGCCGTGGAAGCTCGTGCGGTGGGTGCCCTCCGACGACGAGGAGGCCTATCGGCTCGACGTCGACCCGCGCGAGCTCACCGACGTCCGCGCGCAGGTCCCCAAGCGGCTGCGAAGGATCCTCGACGACGAGCTGGCCGGGGTGCGCCGCGACGTCGTGATGTCGGTCGAGGAAGAGGCCGCGGTCGCCCGCCGGCTCGAGGACCTCGGCTACCTGTGAGATACGCGGACGGCGACCGGCTCGCGCCGGCCGAGTACCGGCGGCTGCGGGCCGCGGCGGCGTGGTCGGATCCCGACCTCGACGACGCCGGCCTCGAACGGACGCTCGCGGCGACGTGGAACGTCACCGCCCGCGATGACGACGGCACGCTCATCGGGATGGGCCGCGTCCAGGATGACGGCCTCTACGCGTCGATCTGGGACATGATCGTGCTGCCCGACCACCGCGGGCAGGGCATCGGCCGCGAGCTCTTCGACCGGATGCTGCATCACTGCGGCGGGCGATCGCTCGTCTCGCTGGTCGCGACGCCGTACGGCGCGCCGATCTACCGCGCGGCCGGCTTCGCCGAGGAGAGCCGCGGCTCGATCGCCCTCTTCCTGAGAGACGCCTAGATCGTTGATTCCCACCAGGGGATCGGCTGGGCTACGTGGCCGGCGCGCACGCGGACGCCCTCGGCCCGGAGGCGCTCGGCGTGCTCGGTCTCGTGGCCGGGCACGAGCCGGCCCGCGACCGTGACGACGCGATGCCAGGGCAGCCCGTCGCTGCGCGCCATCATCGACCCGACGGCGCGGGCCGCGCCGGGGCGGCCCGCGATCTCGGCGACGGCCGAGTAGGCGACCACGGCCCCCTCCGGGATCGATCGCACCACCTCCTCGACGCGGGCCTCGAACTCGGAGCCCGAGGCGATGACGCGGAAGCCGACGGGCGCGTGCACCCCTTCAACCTACACTCTGCCCGTGCGACTGAACCGGCTCGACTGGCTGCTGCTTGCAACCCTCGTCGTGCCGACGTGGGAGAAGATCCGCTGGGAGACGCCGGCGGTCAGCCTGACGATCACCAACCTGATCGCGAGCGCGTTCATCGCGGTCTTCGTGCTCGACCGGCTGGCCCGCCGCGACGCCGCGCTCCCAACCGCGTCGATCGCGCTGCTCGGGTTTATGCTGGCATTCGCCGCCGTCTACCTGGCGGGCTACTTCGACCTGCGCGATCGCGACGCGTTCGAGTTCTGGGTGAAGGGGATCGTGACCTGGGCGGTGCACTTCGCCTTCCTCATCTGCGCCTGCGCCCACGTGGTGCGGCGCGGGAGAGACCTCTTCATCCGCTGCGTATGGGCGTTCGTCGCCGGGATGGTGGTGAACTGCGTCTACGGGGCGGTGCAGCTGGCGCTCCAGGTGGGCGCCGGCGTCAACCTCGACACGGTGGTCGTCGGCCCGCTGACCGCCGGCCAGGGAAAGCAGGGCGGCCTGGGCGTGTTCGGCCAGGTCGCCGGCGAGAAGACCGTCTACCGGATCAACGCGCTCACGGGCGATCCGAACCACCTGGGCGTCATGCTGTGCGTGCCGATCTTCATGCTCCTCGCCTGGTGGCTGCTCGACCCGCGGGCGCGGCGGTGGGCTGCTGCGGTCATCGTCCTCATGCTCGTCGTTCAGACGCTGACGCTGTCGCGGTCGGCCGCTCTCGGCGACGTCGTCGGCCTGCTGGTGCTGCTGCCGGGGCTGCGCGGCCACCTGCCGTCCGGCCGCCGGATCGCGATGGCGGCCGGGGTGCTCGCCCTCGCGGCGTTCGCCGTCTACGCCTCCTCGACGTTCGTGCAGACCGTCATCTCGGCCCGCACCCAGCTCTCCGGGAGCGGTGTCCTCACCCACCTCCAGTTCTACCAGCTCGTGCCGCCGGCCCTCAATCCCAACCCGTTGTTCGGGATGGGCTACAACACGTTCGCCGTCTTCTATGAGTTCCTCACGGGCCGCACGGACTACGGCCCGCACAGCTCGTGGATCGCCACCCTGGTCGAGACCGGCATCGTGGGGTTCTCGCTCTACCTGGTGTACTTCGGGTGGCTCGTCGCCAACTCGGCCCGGATGCGCCTCGCGGCCGACCCCGACATCTCGCGGTTCGGCTGGGGGATTCTCGCCGGGCTCGCCGGCACGGCCGCCGCGAACCTCTTCTACCTGACGATGTCGCTCGAGTACTTCTTCGTCGTCGCGCTCCTGGCGGTGGCAGGGGCGGCGCTCTTCGCGCCGGCGCGCGTGCCCGTGGCGCGGATCGCGTCCGTAGGATCTCCAGCGTGACCCTCGCGATCGAGATCGTCTTCTGGGCCAGCCTGGCCGCGCTGGTCTGGACCCACCTCGGCTACCCGGTCGCCGTCGCGGCGCTCGCCCGGACGCGCCCCCGGCCGCCGCGGCGCGCGGACATCCTGCCGTCCGTGACCCTCATCGTCCCGGCCCACAACGAGGAGGATGTGATCGAGCGCAAGCTCGAGAACGTGCTGGCCCTCGACTACCCGCCCGAGCAGCTCGACGTCGTCGTCACCTCGGACGCGTCCACCGACGCCACGCACGCGATCGTCGGCCGGTTCGCCGACCGCGGCGTGCGGCTGATCGAGTGCGAGCGCGGCGGGAAGGTCGCCGCCCAGGACCGGGCGGTGCGCGAGACGGCCGGCGAGATCGTGGCCTTCGGCGACGCCAACGTGGAGTGGGAGCCGGGAGCGCTGCGCGAGCTCGTGGCGCCGTTCGCCGACCCGGCGGTGGGGATGGCGTGCGGCCACGTGCGGCTGGTGAACCCCTCCGGCGGCACGAACCAGGAGGGCGTCTACTGGCGGTATGAGATGTGGCTGCGGGCGCGCGAGTCGCTGGTCCACTCGATGACGGGCTCGAACGGCGCCATCTACGCCGTGCGCCGGGAGGCCTACCGCGAGGTCGACCCCCGCTTCGGCCACGACCTGAGCTTCCCCTATCTGATGGTGCAGAACGGCTACCGGGCGGTCTACGAGCCCCGCGCCCACGCCACGGAGAACATGACGACCGACATCGAGGACGAGTTCCGGCGCAAGGTGCGGATGTTCGAGCACGCCTGGCTCATGCTCTTCCGCGGCCGGATGTTCCGGCTTCGGGTCGGGCCGGTGTACTGGGTCGAGCTCGTCTCGCATCGGCTCCTGCGCTACTGGAGCGGCCCGCTGCACGTGCTGCTGCTGGCGTCGAGCGCCCTCCTGGCGGGGCACGGCACGGTGTACGCGGTGGCGCTCGGCGTCCAGCTCGCGGGGCTCGCGCTGGTCGGCGTCTCGATGCTGGCGCGCGGCAGGATCCGCGTCCTGCGCGTGCTGCACTACTACCTCCTCGTCACGCTGGCGACCGTCATCGCGCTCGGCGGCTATCTGCGCCACGGCGTGCCCGCGACGTGGGACAAGGCGGCCGGAACTCGCCTGTGAGCTTCTACGAGCGGCACGGCAAGCGGGCGTTCGACATCGCGGGCGGGGCGGTGCTCGGGGTCGCCGGCGCGCCGTTCATGGCGGCGGCCGCGGCGCTCCTGTGGCGCACGCAGGGCCGGCCGATCCTCTTCCATCAGGATCGAGTCGGCCGTGACGGGCGCGAGTTCACGATCGTCAAGTTCCGCACGATGGTGCCGGGTGCGGCCGGGCACGGCGCCGGCATGTGGTTCGAGCCCGACGACCCGCGCGTGACCCCGGTCGGACGCTGGCTGCGGGCGAGCTCCATCGACGAGCTGCCGCAGGTCTGGAACGTCCTGCGCGGCGACATGTCGCTCGTGGGGCCGCGACCGAAGCCGCGCGAGATCGTCGATCGCTACATGAGCCGCTACCGTGAGACGCTGCGGGTGCGGCCGGGACTCACGTGCCTGGCCGCGGTCGAGGGCCGAAACACGCTGCGGCGCTCGCAGATGATCGACGCCGACCAGCGCTACGCCCGCCGGGTCACGCTGCGCTCCGACCTCGCCATCCTCCTGCGCACGGTCGCCGTCGTTGCCCTGCGGCGCGGCTACCACGCCGAGGACGAGAGCGAGGAATGGGTCGAGGACGTCCAGGCGGACGAGGTGGCGGGCTGAGCGGCTGGCTCGACGCCGCCGGGTACGAGCGGGCCTGGGAGGCCGGCGGTGATCGCGACCCCTACTTCCACCCTCGCTACCTCGAGGCGGCGGCAGTGCTCGAGGATGCCCAGCCCGCCGCGTTCGCCCACGACGGCGTCCTCCACGCGTTCCTGGTGCGGCCGCTCCCCGCCGGAGCCTGCGACCTGACGACGCCGTACGGCTACGGCGGGCCCCAGGGGGCCGGCCCGGGCTGGCGGCAGGCGTTTCGCGCGGCCTGCGCCGAGCGCGGCGTGGTGAGCGAGTTCGTCCGTTTCCATCCGCTGCGCGGGAACCAGGCCAACGCCGGCGCGGACGTGACCCTGCGCCACGTGCAGGACACCGTCACGGTGGACGTGGCCCAGGACGACGACGCACTCCTGGCGCAGATGGCGTCGGCCGGCAGGACGGCCGTGCGCAAGGCCGTGAAGGCCGGCGTCGATGCGCGGCACTCCCACGACCTGGGCCGGTTCCGGGACATGTACCTCGACACGATGCGGCGAGTGGGCGCCGACGAGAGCTACCTCTTCCCGACGGCGTTCTTCGAGGGGCTCGACCGCATGGGCGACGGCGTCCTGATGCTGGACGCGGGCTGCGCCGCCGGGCTCTTCCTGGTCGGCGGAGGCGCGATGCACTACTTCCTCTCAGCCTCGACCGACGAGGGCCGCGCGCTCTCGGCGACGAACGGCGTCCTCTTCGCCGCGATGCGCCACGCCCGCGACGCCGGGCTCGCGACGCTCCACCTCGGCGGCGGCCTGGCCGACGGCGACAGCCTGCAGCGGTTCAAGCGGTCGATGGGCGCCGGCCGCACGCCGTTCTACGTGGGGACCGCGGTGCACGACCCTGCCGCCTATGCGGAGCTGTGCGACGCGGCCGGCGGAGCGGACGGCGAGCGGTTCCCGGCCTACCGGCGCTGAAGCCGGCGGCGGATGACGTGCGGCACCTCGCGGCCGCGCTCCTGCCAGACGTGAAGGCGAGCGAAGTTCCAGAGCTTCACCGTCCAGTTGTGCGCGGCGTAGGCCGCCGTGGGAACGCGCCGCGGCCGGCCCGCGTCGGGCAGCTCGTAGCCGTGCCGACGCAGCGCCTCGCCGGCCTCGGCCGCGAACACCGCCTGCTGGGCCCGGGTCATGCCGGTGCGCCACTTCCCGACCGACCGGGTGCCGATCCCGGCGAAGAGCTCGCCGAACCACGCCTCCTGGCCGGCCGCGAGCTTCCCGGCCGCCGACTCCTCGATCGCCAGCATCTCGGGCCGGTAGGCGATCTCGCAGAACGCACATGCCCGGCGGACGACCGGCTCGGGGTCGGCGACGAGGTCCTCGTAGCGGACCGTGAGCACGTCGTCGCCGTAGCGGGCCTCTGCAGCGTCGCCGGCGTCGACGGCGGCCCGCCACTGGCGGGCGGCGGCCCATACGTTCGACGGGCCGAAGGGGACGCGCAGGAGCGAGAGCGCGACGTCACGGCCGTCGCGCACCAGGTTCACGATCCGAGCCTCGGGGAAGACGGACTTCACCAGGTCGAGCTCGCCGACGTAGTAGGGCGTCTTGTCGGCCCAGCGCGGCTTCCCGTGGAGCGCCGCGTAGGCCAGGAACGGCGCCTCGAGCGCGGCCCGGTAGGCAGCGGCGCCGGTGCGCCCGGCGCGCACCGGCGGGTCGCCGGGAAGGCCCCACTCGCGCACCTTCGGATGGCGCCAGACGGCTCGGGCCAGCCGGTCGAACTCGGCGTCCGTCTCGATTGGGTCGCCGGCCCGGGCGGCGAAGTCGACGAGGACCATCGACTCGGTCGGGATCGCCACGTCGGGGCTCCCGTCCAGGATGAGCCGCAGCATCGTCGTCCCCGACCGGTCGCAGGCGACGATGAAGAAGGGCGGCGGAGTCACCCGGCGAGCTCCCGGTAGACCTCCTCGTGGCGGCGGGCGACGAGCTGCCACGAGAACGGGCCGGCCGCCGCTCGCTCGCTGGCCGCCTCGAGCTGGGCCCGGCCGGCGGCGTCCTCGAGGACACCGGCGACTGCGGCGGCGAGCTCCACGGCGTCGTCCGGCGGGACGAGCACGCCGATCCCGTGCTCGTCGTGGAGCTCGCGGAAGCTGCCGACATCCGACAGCACGAGCGCCCGCCCGAACGCGAGTGCGGCGAAGAGGACGCCCGAGCTGTCGATCCGCCGGTAGGGCAGGACGACCACCTGCGCCCGGCGCAGGAGCGCCGCCAGCTCGGCATCGGAGAGGAAGCGGTCGAGGATGTCGACCCGCGGGCCCGGCGCGCCCAGCGCGGCGACGTCCATCATCGCCCGGCCTGCGATGACGAGGGTCGCATCGGGGACGAGCGCACGCACCGCCGGCCAGGCCTGCACCAGGACGTCGGCGCCCTTGTAGGGCCGCAGGATGCCCGGGAGCACGGCCAGCGGGCCGGCGTCGGGGACGGGCGGCGGGACATGGGGGAGGTCGCACAGGTAGGTGAGGGCGCCGTGCGGGATCACGCGCACGCGCTCGGGCGAGACGTCGCAGTGTTCCACCAGCGCCCTCCGGCCCCACTCGCTGTGGCAGATCACGCGTGCGAACGACCTGGCCGTCGCCGCCACCGACCGCCGCCGGGCCCTCCCGCCGACGTTGGGCAGGGGATCGTGGGCGGTGAAGACCACCGGGATGCCCGACGCGGCCAGGCGGGCGTAGAAGCGGCGGTCGAGCGCGCGGAGCACCGCCCACTGGACGTGGACGACGTCCGGGCGGTCGCGCGCGAGCGCCCGCCGCAGCCCGGCGAGGCCGGCGACGTGCTCGAGGGCCTTGGCGGGGCCGCGCAGGCGTGCGCCGATTGGCATCCGGTTGGAGCGCGGATAGAAGTGCTCGACCACGTCGTAGTCCACCGCCTCGGGCGCGGCGCCGTGCACGAATCGCGCTGTCCACAGCGTCACACGGTGTCCGCGGGCGGCGAGCGCGTCGGCCAGCTCGTGGTCGTAGGGGCGCGAATAGCCCGACGGATCGACCAGCGCAACGTGCAGGGATCGGATGTCTGAGCCTGCGCTCAAGTCCGGTCACTACACTACCCGCCCATGTCGTCGACCCCCCCGACGCCGCCCCGTGAGGTGCGGGTGACCGACTATGCGCGGCGGGTGGTGCGACGCTGGTACATCGTCGTCGCCTGCGTCGTCATCGCGATCGGATTGGTGTTCCTGCACAAGGTCAGCGGATCCACGAACCAGGCGACCGCCACGGCCAGCGTCTACCTCGGCCAGCCGCTCGCGGCCGGCGGCGGGCCGATCCCGCAGACACCGCAGTCGAACTCCGGCATCGCGGTCACGTTCGTGAAGTCCACCCCGACCCTGGCCAACGCCGCGAAGGCCTCGGGCCTGACCGCAAAGCGGCTGCAGGGCCACGTCAGCGTCCTGGTGTCCAGCGCGTCGGCCGGCGGCACCGCCGGCAGCGCGTCGAAGGCGACGGGCGGAGCGCCCACCATCTCGATCACGGTGGAAGGCCCGTGGAGCCGCCAGCGCGTCCAGGCGGCGACGGAGTCACTCGCGAACAGCCTGATCGGCTTCGAGAACCGCTACACGGACATCAAGCGCCGGCAGCTGAAGGCCCGCATCACGGCCGAGCAGGCTGAGGTGAAGCAGCTCCAGGCCGCGGTCGATCGTGCGAACGCCGCCCTTCAGGAGGTCGACCGGTCCAGCCTGTCGTCCACCGAGAAGGTCGCGGCGTCCGCGTCGTGGGGCCAGATCCTGGCCACCTCGACGCAGCAGCTGGGCGACGTGTCGACCCAGCTTCCGAACGATCAGATCGCGCTCGCAGGCGTCGACGCGATCGAATCTGCCCAGATGATCAGCGACGCCCAGGGCCGCCAGGTGAGCGCGGTCAGGCGGCGCAGCTCCTTCGTCGTAGCAGCGTTCATCGGCTTCATCGTCGGGGTCGGCCTGGCACTCCTGTGGGATGAGCTTCGTGCGCGCCGCGGCGCGGGCGGGGCCGCGGCGTAGAGTTCACGTATGGCGACCAGATCGTGCCCCGATTGGCCCGACCTGCTGGAACGCGCGCCGGACCTGCATTTCAAGCACTACACGGCGGATGAGCTGCAGCTTCCGCACGATGTGGTGCTTGCGTTGGGAGATGTCCGCCTGACGAGCCTCGAGGTGTGCGCCGACACGAGCCGCAACGTCTTCAACCCCGCGCACACCGATCCGCGGGTCGCTGCGGCGCTCCGAGCCAGCTTCTGGAGCGATCTGGACGATCGGGGGGATGGCGGCGCCACCGGATCGGGGTGATCCGGGGTAGCCGGAATGGGGGTGTCCATCCCCGGCTTGCGGTGCCGATAGGTCCTGTGAGTCCCACACGACAGCTCGACGAGGGGATGGGCACGATGCACGACCCGATGCGCGCGTCCGACGACGCGGACGACACCCTGGCGGAGGCCGAGGAGCACCTGCTCGCCGCCGACGCCGCCGACATGCACCGCCTGCTGGCCTGGTACTACGGCGCCGACGAGCCCGACGGCCAGCACCGGCCGTACCCCCAGATAGACGAAGAGGCCGCCTGAGACAGCGCCGCCCGGCGCCGGTGGTTCAGCGGCGAAGGCCTGAGAGCGCGAGGTCGACGAGCTGGGCGGGGTCGCGGCGAACGCGCTCCCCTGCGCCGGCCGGCTTGCGCTCGAGCGCGATGTCCGACACTGAGCCGAGCGGCCGCAGCCGGCCCTCGGCGACCAGGCGCTCGTCGACGCCGCCCAGCCGGGCCGCGAGCGCCGTGTAGACCGGCGTCCCGAGGACGGCCGCCTCCCGGTTCATCGTGCCGCCTGCGCTCACCACGACGTCGGCCCCGGCGACCAGGCTGGCGCCGTCCACGGCGTGCTCAGGGACGACCACCGCGGGCATGTCCAGGGCCCGCAGGCGATCGGCCTGCGCGGGTGTGCGCGGCAGGACGACGGCCCGGACGCCGTCGCGGCGCCCGACGTGCTCGAGGATCTCGTCGAAGAGCGGGTTTGCGAACCGGTGATAGAGGGCGACGTCCGCCGGCGGGCGCAGGACGACCCCCACGGCCGTCCCGTCGAGCCCGAGCGCGGCCGGCACCGCCGGGTCGAGGCGGACGTCCGCCAGCGAGTACTCCTCCTTCAGGCCCGGGTAGCGGACGAGCTTCGCCGGACGGGCGCCGAACCGACGCAGCCGGGCCGGGGGGATCGCGTCCGGCACGAGCACGCGCGAGGCCAGCCGGCAGTTGAGTGAGTGCTGGAGCGTCGCGAACTCGTAGTCGAACATCGTCGTGTTGGGAATGCGGAGCGCCGCGCACGCCATGGGCAGGTCGGTCGACCCGTGCGCCAGCGCGGCGTCGAACCGGCCGCGACGGCCGAACCGGACCATCGCCGCCACGCGGCCGCCCGCCGCGCGCGCCTTGCCGGGCCGCGAGCGGCCGCCGTGGTGGCCGATCACGGTGTGCGGTATCCCGTGCAGCTCGAGCAGCTCGACCGTCTGCGCGAACGCCCGCGCCGTCACCGCGACCTCCCAGCCGCGGGCCTGCATCCGCTCGATCATCGGGGCGAACACGACGACGTGCGGGGAGTTGGTGAGGTCGATCCAGACTCGCACGAGCGGCGGCTGCTCAGGCCGCGGCCGGCGCCGCCGCCCGCACCGCCGCGACGACCTCGCGCTGGGAGGCCTCGTCGAGCGTCGGGAACATCGGCAGCGCGAGGCTCTCGCGGGCGGCCCGCTCGGTGTGCGGCAGGTCGCCCGGCCGGTAGCCCAGCGACCTGAACACCGGCTGGAGATGAAGCGGCGTGGCGTAGTACGGGACGGCGCCGACGCCGGCGTCGCGCAGGCGCGAGGCGAGCACGTCGCGCTCCGCGGCCCGCACGACGAAGAGGTGGTAGACGTGGGTGGTGCAGCGCGCCTCGCGCGGGAGCTCGACGAGCTCTCCCAGGCCGAGCTCCGCGTAGCGGGCCGCGGCTGCGCGCCGGGCCTCGTTCCAGCCCTGGACGTGCGGCAGGAGCACGCGCATGATCGCGGCCTGCATCTCGTCGAGCCGCGAGTTCATGCCGATGTGCTCGAACACGCGCTTGTCGCGCGAGCCGTGGAACCGCAGCATGCGGACGCGGTCGGCGACGTCGCCGTTTCGCACCAGCACCATGCCGCCGTCGCCCATCGCCGGGAGGTTCTTGCTCGGGAAGAACGACAGCGTCGCCGCATCGCCGAACGTCCCCACCGGGCGGCCGTCACAGCGGGCCCCGTAGGCCTGGGCGGCGTCCTCGACAAGGGCCAGCCCATGCCGGTCGGCGATGTCGCGCAGCGCGGGTAGGTCGGCCGGCTGGCCGCACAGGTGGACGGCGACGATCGCCCGAGTGCGGTCGGTCACGGCCGCCTCGACCGCGGCCGGGTCGACGTCGAACGTGGCCGGGTCGATGTCGGCGAAGACCGGCCGGGCCCCCGCTCGGGCCACGGCCTCGGCGGTGGCGTAGAACGTGTGCGACGGGCAGATCACCTCATCGCCGGGCCCCACCATGAGCGCCTCGAGCGCGAGCACGATCGCGTCGGTGCCGTTGGCGACGGCGATCGCATGGTCGGCGCCGACCGCCTCGGCCACCTCCTCCTCGAGCGCGCGGACGTTCGGGCCCAGGATGAACCGGCCGGAGTCGATCACGTCGCACGCGGCCTGCTTCACGTCGTCGAGGAGATGGGCGTACTGGCCGCGGATGTCCATCAGAGGGACGGGCATCGAAACAGGTTATCGAGCGGCCGAGCGGCGTCGGCGCAGTACCCAGGCGGCGACGATCGCCAGCGCGGCGGCCACGACGACGTAGTCGAGATTGCCCAGCCGCCGGTGCCACGTCTCCCAGTTGGCGCCGGCCGCGTCGCCGATCGCGACGAGCATGAACGACCACGGTACGCAGCCCAGGATCGTGAGCACCGAGAAGCGCCCCAGGGGCATCCGCGCCACGCCGGCCGGGAGCGAGATGAACGTCCGCACGATCGGCACGAGGCGCGAGAAGAAGACGACGGGCGTCCCGTGGCGCTCGAACCAGCGGTGGGCCTGCTCGGCGTGACGGCGGTTGCGGTCGCTGCGGTAGAGCCAGGCGTCGACGCCGTAGGCGCCGACCGCCCACGCGATCCACGACCCGACCAGGTTCCCGAGGGAGCCGGCTGCGACCGCGCCGGCGAAGCTCATGTCGCCCTGGGAGACGAGGTAGCCGGCGTAGATCATCGTGACCTCGCTCGGCACCGGGATGCAGGCGCTTTCGAGCACCATGAGCAGGAAGACAGCCTCCAGGCCGTGGGCGGCCACGAAGGTCTGGATGGAGTGCGACAGCGAGTCCACGGCGGCTCCCTATGCCTCGGTCGCGACCAGCGTGGCGAGGTTTCGCAGCTGGTCGCCGAGAGCGCTCTTGATCGGCCCCGACGCGACGGCGGCCGCGAGCATCGAGAGCTGCACGTCGGCGGTGAGCGTCACCCGCGACGCATGGTCGCCCTCGGGCTCGATCTCGAAGACCGTCGTGCCCTTGCGCTTGCCGTCGACCCGCTCCTCGACGAGCCGCCGGGGCGGGTCCTGCTCCACGATCCGAACCGTCATCGGCTCGTGCACGCCGACGGTCACGAGCTCGCAGGCCATGTCGCCGTTTTCCAGCACTCGCGCGTTTCGGATCTCGTCGGGCAGCATGCGGATGTGCTTGTGCGGGTCGGCGATCCACTCCCACACGACCTCGGGGGGCGCCGGGCAGGTGGTCGAGACCGTGACCTTCACGCCGCCGCGTACTCGCGCACGGTGCGGTAGAGCGTGTCGCGCTGCCTGGGCTGGAACCCTGCGTTTCGGATGTAGTGGACGAAGTCCTCGGTCGTGGCGCGATAGGTCGTGCCGGCGGCCGAGACGACGTTCTCCTCGATCATGATCGAGCCCATGTCGTCGGCCCCGAACCCCAGCGCCACCTGGCCGATCTTCGTCCCCTGCGTCACCCACGAGCTCTGGATGTGCTCGACGTTGTCGAGGTAGATCCGCGTCACGGCCTGCATGAGCAGGTAGTCGAAGCTGGTCGGGTTCCAGGTGACCTGCGGTGCGAGCTCCGTGTTGTCGGGCTGGTACGTCCACGAGATGAAGGCCCGGAAGCCGTGCATCTCGTCCTGGAGGTCACGGATCACGCGCAGGTGCTCCACCCGCTCCTCGAGCGTCTCCACGTGGCCCCACATCATGGTGGCGGTGGTGCTCATCCCCAGGCGGTGGGCGGCGCGCATGATCGAAAGCCACTCGCCGGAGGTCGTCTTCTTGGGCGAGATGATCTTGCGCACGCGGTCGACCAGCACCTCCGCGCCGCCGCCGGGCAGCGAGTCGAGCCCGGCGTCGCGCAGCCGGGCCAGCGCCTCAGAGGACGAGAGCCGCGCCTTGCGGGCCACGTGCTGGATCTCCGACGGCGAGAGCGCGTGCAGGTGGATCGGGTAGCGGGCCTTGATCGCCCGGAACAGGTCCTCGTACCAGTCGAGGCCGAGATCCGGGTTGTGGCCGCCCTGCATCAGGATCGCCGTGCCGCCGAGCGCCAGCGTCTCCTCGATCTTCTTGAAGATGACCGGCCGCGGCAGCACGTAGCCCTCGCGGGCGTCGCCGGGCCGGCGATAGAAGGCGCAGAACGAGCAGTCGGTGTAGCAGATGTTCGAGTAGTTCAGGTTGCGGTCGACGATGAACGTGACGACGCCCGGGTCGGAGCGGCGGTTCCTGAGCTCGTGGGCGGCCCGTCCCACGGCCACGAGGTCGCGCGAGCGCAGGAGCTCCGCGGCGTCGGCGTCGGAGATCCGCTCGCCGTCGAGGGCGCGGTCGAGGATCTCGGGGACGCTCACCCGGCCACCTCCGCCAGCTCGACGAAACGCAGCTCTGGCACCACGTCCAGCTCGCCGGCCAGGTGGGCGAGCTCGAAGAACCTGACGACGCCCATCCGCTCGCGCGGGCCGAAGTGGTAGCGGAGCTTCTCGAAGTAGCGGGCCAGGAAGCCGGCCGGCCAGCCGTACTCGACGGCGGCCTTGCGGGCCAGTGCCTCGGGCTCCGACCGGGCGACGGCGAGCGAGCGCAGGTGGGCCCGCTCCAGTTCGCGCAGCCCCTCGGTCACCTCCTGCCGGCAGGCCCAGACGGCGTAGACCATCGGCAGGCCCGTGCGCTCCTGCCACAGCCGGCCCAGGTCGTAGTGCGGCGTCGGGTCCTCGAAGGCGCTTCGGAGCGCCGCGTCGCCGATCAGCATGCGCGCGTCGGCGGGATGGTCGAGCGGCACCAGCTCGACATCGCCCAGGAGCACCTTCGTCAGGACGACCGACGTCGCGCTCTCGGGCGTGACTGCGACTGTCCGCACCTGCTCGAGCGGACGGCGGGTGATGAGCTGGATCGAGTCGACCGCGCCTTCGGTCGAGACGCACAGCTCCGGGAGGAGCCGCAGCTTGCCGGCGTTTCTGGCGTACTCGATCGACGAGATCGGGGCGACGTCGATCTCACCCGCGACCAGGCGGCGGTTGAGCTCGGTGGGGACGCCCGGAACCTGCTCGACGTCGACGCCGGCCAGGTCGTAGAAGACCGGAGCCATGTTGGCGTAGGAGATCCGGCCCAGCCGCAGGGTCACGCGAACGTCCTGACCGCGTTGTAGAGCGTGTCGCGCTGCACGGGCACCCGGCCGGCCTCGCGGATCAGCGACACGAGGCTCTGGACCTTCTCCTCCTGCGGCGTGACGGCGCCCGCGGCGTGGGCGATCTGCTCCTCCATCACCGTGCCCTGGATGTCGTTTGCGCCGAAGTGGAGGGCCACCTGGGCGAGCGGCGTCGAGATCATGATCCAGTAGGCCTTCACGTTGGCGATGTTGTCGAGCATGAGCCGCGAGACCGCGATCATGCGCAGGTCGTCGTAGCCGGTCGAGAAGCGCCAGCCGCGCCGCTCGAAAACGGTGTTCTCGGGATGGAACGGGAGCGGGATGAAGGCCAGGAAGCCGCCGGTCTCGTCCTGGAGGTCGCGCAGGCGCAGGAGGTGGTCGACCCGCTCCTCGTAGGTCTCGACGTGGCCGTAGAGCATCGTGCAGTGCGTGGGGATGCCCATCCCGTGCGCGGCCCGGTGGGTCGCGATCCAGTTGTCGGGGTGCTCCTTGCCGGGCGCGATCAGCTTGCGAACGCGATCGGCGAACACCTCGGCGCCGCCGCCGGGGAGCGATCCCAGCCCGGCCTCCTTGAGGTCGGCCAGCACCTCGGCATGGGTCATGCCCGAGAGCTTCGTCATGTGGTGGATCTCGGAGGCGGTGAAGAGCTTCAGGTGGACGTCCGGCAGCGCCTCGTGCAACGCCCGGGTCACGTCGGGGTAGTAGTCGTAGCCGATGTGGGGGTGCTCGCCGCCGACCATGTGGATCTCGCTGTAGCCCTCGCGGCCGTACACGTCGACGGCGTGGGCGACCAGGTCGGGGATGTCCCACGTGTAGGCGCCGTCCTGGCGGCCTGTGCGCGCGAACGCGCAGAACTTGCACTTCACACGGCACACGTTCGTGTGGTTCAGGTAGAGGTTGTTGACGAAGAAGACCTCGTCGGTGCCGCCGCGCAGCCTGCGGGCTGTGTCGGCAAGCTCGCCGAGCGCGAGCACGTCGTCGCACTCGAGCAGCGAGACTCCGTCGTCGAGATCGAGCCGCTCGCCCGCGAGCACCTTCTCGCGGATCGGGGCGAGCGTGTCCAGATGGGCGGCCACGGCCATTAGCGGGGTGGAGTCTACCGCCGCAGGTAGTGTCTGCCGCTCGTGCGGTGCGTGTCGATCCAGGGGATCAGCGGGTCGGGGAAGACGACCCTGGGGGCCGCGCTCGCCGCGCGCCTCGGCGTGCCCCACCTCGAGACCGACGCGCTCGTCCACGGGCCGGACTGGGCCGAGACGCCCGACGCCGAGCTGCGGGCGGCGATCGAGGAGTTCATGCGCGCGGACGGCTGGGTGATCGACTCGGACTACCGGCGCAAGCTCGGAACGCTCGTCCTCGAGCGCGCCGACACCGTCGTGTGGCTCGACCTGCCGCTCCGCGTGTGCATGCGGCGCCTCTGGGGGCGGACGGTCCCGCGGATCAGGCACCAGCAGCCGCTCTGGAACGACAACCGCGAGAGCTGGCGGGCCGCGTTCTGGGGGTGGGACTCGCTCTTCGTGTACGCGATCCGAAAGCACGTCGGCCACCGCCGCCGGTTCACCGAGCTTCTGGCCCGGCCGGAGCTCGCGCACCTCGAGCTGGTGCGGCTGCGCTCGCCGCGAGAGGTCGAGCGGTGGCTGGGAACCATCCCGCCCGTACCGCCATCTGACGAGACGTGACGAAGCTCGTCCCGAGATCCATCCCGCCGCGGACGTCTACGGCGACCCGGGCATCACCGTGGGGAACGACACCGACGTGGAAGGGCGCGTGTTGCGCAGCGGCCGGACGGCTCCCTGTACCCGACGGTCCTCACACGTCATTGACGTCGCCGGACAACCGGTGCCGGCCGCTGAGGTTACGCCCGCCGCTCGACCGCGCCGCGCACCACCGCGCTGAGCGCGGCCGCGTCGACCCGGCCGTCGAGCGCTTCGAGCGCAGAGACCGCGGCCGCAGCGTGGCGCTCGGCCTCGGCGCGGGCGTCCGCGACGGCTCCCGAGGCGGCCACCCGGGCCAGCGTCGGCAGGACGTCTGCGGGCTCGGCGCCGCGGGCCACCACCTCACGTACCTCGGGATCACGGCGGGCGGCGAGCAGGAGCGGGAGCGTCACCGTGCCGTCGAGCAGGTCCGTGCCGAGCGCCTTCCCGGTCGTGTCCGGGTCGCCGTCGCAGTCCAGGACGTCGTCGGCGATCTGAAACGCCAGGCCGAGCGCGACTCCGAACTCGGCCATCCGCTCGGACTCGTCGACCGAAAGCCCGCCGAGGCGGGCGCCGAGCGCGGTCGCAGCGGCGAAGAGGCGACCGGTCTTGAGCCGGCAGCGCGCCAGGTACTGCTCGGGCGTCGTCGCTGCGTTCCCGGCCTGCTCGCGCTGGAGGATCTCGCCGCGCGCCAGTGCCAGGCACGCCTCGGAGAGGAGCGTGACGGCCTGCATGTCACCGGTCGTCACGAGCTCAGAGAAGGCGCGGGCGAAGAGGTGGTCGCCCGAGGCGGTCGAGACCTGCGGCCCGCGCGTGCGCCACACCGTCGGCCGGCCGCGGCGGAGCGGGGCGGCGTCGATCTGGTCGTCGTGCACGAGCGTCGCCATGTGGACGAGCTCGACGGCGCAGCCCGCCGAGACGAGGCCTGACCGCTCGCGGCCGGGGGGCGGGGCGCACAGGTAGACCAGCATCGGCCGCAGCCGCTTGCCGCCTGAGGCGAGCGTCTCGGCGCCCGCGGCCGCCACCTCGCCGCCGTCGCGGGCCACGGTCTCGCGCAGCCGCTCCTCGACGGCGTCCAGGTAGGTCGAGACGCCCGGGACCTCGAGCACGCCGGCGACGGTGCTCATGCCGGCACCGTCCCGGCGTGGAGCGCGACGGCGCCGCCCGAGAGCCGTTTGTAGGCGACGCGCTCGAGGCCGGCGGCGCGCATGATCTCGGCCAGCTCGTCGGCCGGCGGGAAGCGGTGCACCGACGCCGGCAGGTACCGGTACGCGTCGGTCTCGCGCGCGATCAGCCGCCCCAGGAGCGGCACCGCGCGGTCGGTCCACAGGCGCGCGAACGGCGCGACGAGCCGCGGCGGCTCGGTCAGCTCCAGGCACACGACCCGGCCGCCACCGCGCACGACCCGCGCCATCTCGCGAAAGCCGCGCTCGATGTCGGGGAGGTTGCGGACACCGAAGCCGACCGTCGCGGCGTCGAACTCGCCGTCGGCGAACGGCAGGGCGAGCGCGTCGCCGCACACCCATTCCACCTGCGAGCTCTTGGCCTGAGCCGCCTCGATCATGCGCTCCGAGAAGTCGAGCCCGACCACCCGGCCGCGGGTCGACACGGCGTCGAGGAGCTCGATCGCCATGTCGCCGGTGCCGCAGCAGACGTCGATCGCGCTCCCGCCGGGCGCGAGGCCGGCGCAGCGTACGGCCCGGGACCGCCAGGAACCGTCCATCCCGGCGCTCATGACCCGGTTCATGCGGTCGTACGCCGGGGAGATCCGGTCGAACATCTCGCGCACCTGGTCGGGTTGGAGGGTCATCGTGAGCCCCACCGTTCGAAGAGGGTCGCCTCGACTCCCGCCGAGTCGAGGACGCGGCCGGCGACGAAGTCGACGAGGTCGTCGATGCTCTGGGGGAGGTGGTAGAAGCCGGGCATGGCCGGGACGACGGATGCTCCTGCCCGCTTGATACGGAGCAGGTTCTCCAGGTGGATGTCCGAGAGCGGGGTCTCGCGCGGCACGAGGACGAGCTTTCGGCCCTCCTTGAGCTGCACAGCGGCCGCGCGGTGGATCAGGTTCGCCTCGGCGCCGCCCGCGATGGTGCCGACGGTCGCCATCGAGCAGGGGCAGACGATGACCGCGTCGGTGCGGCTCGACCCTGACGCGTAGGGCGCCGAGTAGTCGGACTCGCCCCAGATGCGGACGTCGGGGTCGCCGTGGTCGGCGACGAGGCGGTCAACGGCCCCCGCCGGGTTCATGTCACGGTCGCCGTAGAGCTCGAGCGCGATCACCTGAGCCCCGGCCCGCGACACGACCACGCCGACATCGGCGCCGGAGCTGACGAGCGCGCGCAAGATGCGTGCCGCGTACGGCGCGCCGGACGCGCCGGTCATTCCGAGCATCACCTGCACGGTGAGAGCCTAGAGGATTGGTTCCACGGCCCCGTGGTGACCTGGGCGGCGAGAACCGAGCCTCGCAAGGACGCAGGGAGGGTCAATATCACTGTGATATTGACCCGACCGAGGACACCGCGAGGAGAAGGTTCCAGCCGCAACCCCGCCACCAGACGGCAACCCACGACAGCCGGATGTCCGGGCGCGCGGGGGCGTGGAACCAATCCTCTACCCAGACGGCGGAGTGCCCGTACCGAGCCCGACGATGAAGTCGACGATCTGGTTGATCTCCGCGTCGGTGAACGCATCCTTGAAGGGCGGCATGCCGCCGCCGCCGTTCTCAATCTGCGCCTTGATCGCCGCCGGGTCAGGGTTCGGTGCGCCCTTCGACAGATCCGGGCCGACGCTGCCGCCACCCGCACCGAAGTTGTGGCACGTCGTGCAGCCGTGCGATGAGATGAGCGCTGCCGCCGGCAGGGAATCGAACGCCGGGTTCCCGGTGATGTTCGACCCGGAGACGGCGCCGGGCGCCACTCCACCGGCGATCGTGAGCGCGATCAGCACCGCGGGCACCGTCAACCCGACCGCCATGCCAACCGGCCGGCGCGAGATCCGGCGATCGCGGCCGCGATCGAGGAACGGCCACACGACGAGCAGCACCATCAGAATCGTCGGGATGATGATCGTGGCGAAGATCAGCTCCCACGGCGACTTGAAGATGCGCAGGAGCTCGAAGAGGAACAGGAAGTACCACTCCGGTCGCGGCTCGGTCACCTGCACCGCCGGGTTGGCCTTGCCCTCGTACAGCGCGCCAAGCCAGCCGTTCTGGCCGTCGGGATGGTGCGCGTCGATCGGCCCCGCCGTGGCGTGCCAGATCACCGCCATCGCCACGATCATGAGCACGATGATCAGGTTCACGACCGTGTCGTGGAACATCGCGTAGGGGAAGAACGGGTGCCCCTCCTTCTTCTGCGCCGCGAGCTCCGTCTCGTAGCGGACGCGGCGGTTGATCACCTTGCGGGGGGAGGCGACGGCCATCAGTCGCCGACGGCCTCCTCATGCTCGATGGGCCGCCCGGGCCACGGCGTCACGCCGAGCTTCACGACCAGCCACAGGTGCACGAAGATCAGGCCGGCGATCAACCCGGGTATCAGCAACATGTGGAGCGCGTAGAAGCGCGAGATCGTCTGCGCTCCGAACACCGGGCCGGCCAGCAGGAACTTCGAGATGAACGGGCCCAGCACCGGCGCGGTGCCGTTGATGTTGACGGCCACGACCGACGCCCAGTAGGCGCGCTCGTCCCACACCAGCAGGTAGCCCGTGAGCCCCATGGCCATCGTCGACAGGAAGATCAGCGAGCCGGTGAGCCAGGTGAGCTCGCGCGGATACTTGTACGCGCCGTAGAAGAACACCCGGCCCATGTGCAGGAAGAGCAGGATCACCATCATCGAGGCGCCCCACTTGTGCATCCCGCGGATCAGCCAGCCCAGCGTCTGCTGGTCGGTGATGTAGCGGATCGACTCGTAGGCGCCGTTCGGAGACGGGTCGTACGACATGGCCAGGAGCGAGCCCGTGAGCGCCTGGATGATGAAGACGGTGAGGAGCGAGCTCCCGAGCGTGTGGAACCACCCAGTCGGCGGCACCTTGCGGAACAGGAACTTGCGGACGAGCGTTGGGAAGCCGCTGCGGTACTCGATCCAGTCCTCGGTCTGGAGGACGAGCTGCTTGGCATCGGGGACGGGGATCGGCATCGGCTACTTGGCCTGTGGAACGGCGCCGTGGTCGTAGGTCACGTTCGGGTAGAGCACATCGGCCACGACGCTCGGCCCCGGAGGCGCGACAGGCTGGCCCGGCATCTTGACCGGGAAGTAGAGCACCTTGCCGTCCCCGTTGAAGTCGACCGACCACCGCTGCGTGATCCACAGCTCGTCGGAATTCCGAATCTCCCATTGGAACCGGTCGAGCGGGCGGATTGGCGGGCCGGCCGTCCGCTGCCCCTCCTTGTTGTACTGGCCTCCATGGCACGGGCAGGCGAAGCCGACGCCCTGGGCGACGGCGACCGGGCATCCGAGGTGCATGCACCGGTTCGAGAAGACGATGAACATCGCATCCTGCGCGAGCCAGTCGGTGTTCGACTTCCCGGTGTTCTGCACAAACGCGAGCCCCGGGCTCGTGGCGGCGTTGTTCGGATCCTCGACGTACGTCGCAGCCGTCGGCTTGAAGCTGGGGTCCGCCGGGAATGCGTCCACCTTGCCGAGGAAGACGGGCTCGAACTTCACCTCGTCGGTGACCGGGGCGAGCATGTAGGCGGTTATCGGCACTCCGATGATGCCGCCGATCGCCGCTCCCATGCCGACGGTCGTGAGGCTGAGGAATTGACCCCTCGTCGTCCCGTCGTCAGCCACGCAGGTCCCTTCGCTCGCACATCTCTGCAGCGGTCATCGCCGCATCGGCCGGGAGCATAGTCCCCTCCGCGGCGGCCGTCGAGAACGTTTCGAACGTCGCGTTCACCGCTCTGGGAGTCCGTATTCGGACCAGCGCCGGTCGACGAGCGCCCGCACCTCGTCGCTCATCCGGATGACGTCGGGCCACTCGCGCTCGTAGCCCTCGGCCGGGAGCTTCGCCGTGGCGTCGATTCCGATCTTGCCTCCCATGAACTGGCGGGTCGGGGCGTGGTCGAGATGGTCGAGCGGGCCTTCGGAGCGCAGGACGTCGCGCGCCGGGTCGACGTTCGCGCCCACCTGCCACATGACCTGGCCGTAGTCGTGCACGTCGACCCAGTCGTCGACGACCACGACGCCCTTCGTCAACGAGAGCAGGCCCGTGCCCCAGACGGCGTGCATGACCTTGCGCGCGTGGCCCGGAAACGCCTTCTTGATCGACACGATCGCGAGGTTGTGAAACGCCCCCATGAAAGGCAGGTCGTAGTCGACCACCTCGGGCAAGGTCATCCGCACCGCCGGCAGGAAGAGTCGCTCGGTCGCCTTGCCGAGCCACACGTCCTCCTGGGGCGGGACGCCGACGATGATCGACGGGTAGATCGGGTCACGCCGGTGGGTGACGCAGGTCACGTGGAGCACCGGGAACGGCTCCCTGGGCGTGTAGTAGCCGGTGTGGTCGCCGAACGGGCCCTCGTCGCGCAGCTCGCCCTTCTGAATGTAGCCCTCGATCACGATCTCGGAGCGGGCCGGCACCTCGAGGTCGACCGTCTTGCACCTCACGAGCTCGACCGGCTCGCCGCGCAGGAACCCGGCCAGCATGAGCTCGTCGATGTGCTTCGGAAGCGGCGCTGAGGCCGTGTAGCACGTGGCCGGGTCGGTGCCGAGCGCGATCGCGACATCCATGCGCTCGCCCATGCCGCGCCAGTCTGCGGCGGCGTCCTTGTGGATCTGCCAATGCATGGCGGTGGTCGTCGAGTCGAACTTCTGCACCCGGTACATGCCGACGTTGCGGATGCCGGTGCGCGGGTCGTTCGTGATGACCGCGGGCAGCGTGATGTAGGGGCCGCCGTCGTCGGGCCAGCAGGTCATGATCGGCAGCGGATCGAGCGACGGCGGGTCGAGCACGACCTCCTGGCACGGCCCCGAGCCGACCACCTTGGGCCGCGAGTCGGCGATCGACTTCAGCTTTCCAAGCGCCCGGATCTTCCCCACGAACCCCTCCGGCGGGGTCATCTCGAGCACGTCCGAGACCTTCGCGCCGAGGTCGTCGAGCCGCTCGAC
>Ga0075424_100000774_pt1 | contig 26129 bp, 31 predicted proteins | sample SoiMethybrSBSTD3_FD_75301 | JGI IMG/M metagenome (GOLD analysis project Ga0075424, IMG submission 75301) | Bulk soil microbial communities from a Populus tree surrounding site in Tennessee, USA - Soil MetaG P. TD hybrid SBSTD3 | ecosystem: Environmental > Terrestrial > Soil > Tree plantation... | reverse complement strand
ACGTTTTCCCTGGCTCTGGCCCTGCCGCAGATCCTCAAGTATTTCGAGCACTGGACGGGGGGATCACAGGGCATCGTGCTCTCCAAGCCCAAGGCGCCCTGGCGCCTGCCCCTCAACGAGGACCAGTGGCTCTACTTCCTCAGCCTGGCCATCCTCATCATCCTGTTCGTGCTCGCGGCGAACCTGCTCCGGGGCCGCACCGGCCGCGCCATCATGGCCATCCGCGACAATCACCTCGCCGCGGAGACGATGGGGATCAACAGCGCGCTCTACAAGTCCGTGGTGTTCGGGGTGAGCGCGGCCTACACCGGCATCGCGGGAGCCCTCAGCGCCATCGCCATCGCTTTCGTGGCGCCCGATTCCTTCGACGTGTTCCTCTCCGTGACGCTCCTGACGGGCATCGTCATCGGCGGGCTTGCCACCATTTCGGGGGCGATCTTCGGCGCCATTTTCATTCTCTTCGTGCCAAACTGGGCCCTGGACATCTCCAAGGCGGCCCCCTGGGCCATCTTCGGGGTCTTCCTCATCGTGTTCATGTACGTGATGCCGCGCGGGATCGCCGGCTCCCTGCGGCTCCTGTGGATCCGGTGGACGCGGCCGGCGGTTGTGAATAGGCAGGTCCAACGGGACGTCTCTTGACGGAGCAGGCCATATCCAACCTGATGGGAGGATCTCCATGAGTTTCACCAAGCGGTTCGTCGCGCTCTGTGTCGCGCTGGGGGTGGCGTCACTCGCCGGCCCCGGCGGGGTGACCGCCCAGACCGTGGTCGGGGTCACCGCCACCGAGATCAAGGTCGGTAATACCAACCCGTACAGCGGTCCCGCCTCGGCCTATGGAACCATCGGCAAGGTCATCGGCGCCTACTTCAAGAAGGTCAACGACGAGGGCGGCGTCAACGGACGGAAGATCAATTACATCAGCTACGACGACCAGTACAGCCCGCCCAAGACGGTCGAGATGGTGCGCAAGCTCGTGGAGCAGGACCAGGTCGCCTTCCTCTTCCAGACGCTCGGCACTCCGCCCAACAGCGCCATCCACAAGTACATGAACGACAAGAAGGTGCCGCAGCTCTTCGTGGCCACCGGCGCCACCAAGTGGAACGACCCCACGCACTTCCCCTGGACCATGGGCTTCCAGCCCAACTACCAGACGGAAGGGCGGATCTACGCGGCCTACATTCTGAAGAACGTGCCCGACGCCAAGGTGGGCATCCTCTACCAGAACGACGACTACGGGAAGGACTACCTCAAGGGCTTCGAGGACGGGCTGGGTGACGCGGCCAAGAAGCTCATCGTCATGAAGCAGAGCTACGAGGTGACGGATCCCACCATCGACTCGCAGATCGTCAACCTGAAGAACAGCGGGGCCAACATCTTCTTCGACATCACCATCCCGAAGTTCGCGGTCCAGGCCATCAAGAAGGCCAACGACATCGGCTGGAAGCCGCTCCACTTCCTCAACAACGTGTCCTCCTCGCTGGGCACGGTGCTCAAGCCCGCCGGGCTCGAGGCCTCCAAGGGGCTCATCACCGCGCTCTACATGAAGGAGATCACCGATCCGCAGTGGAAGAACGACAAGGGCTATCAGGACTGGGTCGCCTTCATGAAGAAGTACTATCCCGAGGGCGCCCTCGACGACCAGTCCAACGCCTACGGCTACAACGCGGCCATCGTTATGACCCAGGTCCTCAAGCAGTGCGGCAACGACCTCTCGCGCGAGAACATCATGCGCCAGGCGGCCAGCCTCAAGAACGTCGAGCTGCCCCTGCTCCTGCCTGGCATCAAGGTGAACACCGGCCCCGCCGACTTCGCCCCCATCGAGCAGGAGCAGCTCGCGAAGTTCGACGGCGAGCGGTGGGCGATCTTCGGGGAGATGGTGGAGGCGGTCCGGAAGTAGCTCGGCCTCGGCGGAACGAGCGCTTAAGCGCGACGGCCGGCGGGAGGGATCCCGCCGGCCGTTGTCATGTTCGCGAGACGGAGGCTACTGACCCGCCGACGTGGCCGTGTTCGACCGATCCGCAGGCTGGACTTCCAGCTCCAGCGTGGGCGCGGGCGGCGGGGGCGGACGGGTGAAGGGCTTGGCGCCCGTGGGCAGATCGGGCGATCCCTCGAACCCGCCGTTGTGCGGTTGCCAGCAGATCTGCGGTATGCCGTCCTGGAGGCCGCATGGTGTCCCGTTGGGCATCGCGATACCCTGCTTGTTGCCATCCATGCCTATGCCGAGACTGATGGCCGCGGCCACGCCGGTTGCGAGCTGGATCCCCCCCATGATCAGGCTCATGGTTATGGGATCGAACTGCGCGCGAGCGGGAGCGGCGAGGGACAGCAGGAGGGTTGTGCCGACCAGCAAGCCGACCAGGCGACGGGGGAAAGCCGGGCGCCTCATGTCAACCACTATACTGTGACCTCCCCCGGAAAGGCCAGATTCAAGTTACCTCCCTAGCCCGCCGGTCCCCTCCTCCTGGGGTCCAGGCCGGGCGTGGTGTATGGTGACGGGGACATGACCTGGGGAGCCCGAGCCTTGGAGCGGGGTGCCCCTCCGGGGCGCAAGCACCTGCTGCTCCTCGCGGTGCTGATCCTCCTTCAGATAGGACAGCCGCTGCTGGAACACCGGAGCGTCACCACCCGGGTCCTGTCCGACAGCGTCTTCGTGGCCATCTGCCTCTACGTATTCTTCATCGTCTGCACCCAGCGCTGGCAACGCGTGGTGGGGGGCGTGCTGTTCACCCTCGTGCTGGCGGGCAATCTCACCCTCTATACCCAGGAGCCGTCCTTCCACCGGCTGGTGGGCGCGCTGTTCCACTGCGCTCTCATCGTGTTCCTGGGCTTCGCCGTCGGGGTGATCCTGCAGGATCTCTTCAGCAAGACGGTGATCAGGGGCGACGACGTCATCGGCGCCATCTGCGGCTACATGCTGGGGGCCATGGTGTGGGGGAACCTCTACGCCCTCACGTATCTCTTCGTCCCCAGCGCCTTCAACGTGAATCCGGCCATCGCGCGACAGCTCGAGGACTGGCAGCTCAAGCGCTCGCTCTTCGACTACCTGAGCTTCACCACTCTCACCAGTCTGGGCTACGGTGACATCACGCCCGTCGGTCAGCCCGCCTACTCGCTGACGTGGCTCGAGGTGCTCTTCGGGCAGTTCTACATGGCGGTGGTGGTGGCGCAGCTCGTGGGTCTGAAGCTGGCCCAGGCGATCAGTCGACGCGGTCAGGGCTAGGCGGGACGGCCGCCCTCCGCGCGGGCAGCTTCCTTGGCGGCCATCTTCTGCTTGAGCTCCTCCGGCGTGAGCCGGACGATGTCCTCGTTCTGATGCGCGTAGACCTTGTGGGCCGAGGTGTCGGCCTGCTCCAGGACAAGGCGCCCGTCCAGCACGGCTGACTTCCAGCGCTGGTGCTCCGCCTCGCGCGCATGGAACTCCGGCATGACCTCATGCGCGAAGAGCTCCAGGCTCGAGCAGATGTCCTCGTGAGGCGTCCGCCCCGTCTGGTTGAGCAGGATGACCTGATCAACGTGCGCGGCTTCGAACTCGCGGAGGCGACGGCGAATCGTCTCGGGCGAGCCGATCAGCCCCGCGCGCAGCGTCTCCTGGGCCTTGGGAGTGTGGCGCCATTCCTGGTAGAGCGCCCACATGTCGCCGCGTCCCGGAGCGGCCATGCCGTGGCGCCCATAGTGCGAGAGGCAGAACACGAAGAAGGTCCATCCCGCCGCCTTGGCCTGTGCCTCCTCGTCGGTGGAGGCGCACATGAAGGCGCTCACCATGGCCACGTTGGGATTGCTCGGATAGTCGGCGAGCTTGCCGAGGCGCCCGGTGAGGTTGGCGTAGTACTCGGCGACCCAGGCCTTTGCCGCCTCCGGGGAGACGAACTGGAAGCCGAGCGCCCCCATGCCCCACTGCCCGGCGCTTCCGATGGTGGCGATGTTGGAGCAGGCGACCCACAGCGGCGGATGCGGCTTCTGCAGCGGCTTGGGGATCACGTTGCGCGCCGGAAAGTCGAAGAAGCGGCCGTGGAATTCCACGGCCTCCTGGGTGAAGCACTGCACCATCACCTGCACCGCTTCCTCCCACACCTCCCGCTTGTCGCGCACCCGGCGTCCGAAGGGATGGAGCTCGATGGGTCCCTGCCCTTCGCCCAGGCCCAGCTCCACGCGTCCCCCCGAGACGAGGTCGAGGGTGGCCACGCGCTCCGCCACGCGGATCGGATGATTGGTGGGGAGCTGGATGATGCCGTGGCCGAGACGGATGCGTGAGGTGCGCTGGCTCGCTGCACCGAGGAAGACCTCGGGGGCAGAGGAGTGCGAGTACTCCTCGAGGAAGTGGTGCTCGACCTCCCACGCGTAGTCGTAGCCGAGCCGGTCGGCGAGCTCGATCTGGCGGAGCGACTCCTGGAGGAGCTGGTGCTCGCTGTCCGCGCCCCATGGCCGCGGCAGCTGATGCTCGTAGAAGATTCCGAATCTCATGGCCCGAGAGATTAGTCCGGGCTGCCCACGCGGTCAAGGACGCGATGACTTGCCGCGGGCGCCCTCGCGATCTATCCTCGGCGGCGCGCGATCCTGTCGGCTCCTCTCACGCTGGAGACACCATGGTCAAGGTGATCACGTTCCTCAAGCGCAAGGTCGGCATGCCCGTGGAGGAATTCCAGCGCTACTGGCGCGAAAAGCATCCGGCGGTGGTGACCCGTCTACCGGGCGTGCGCCGCTACGTGCAGTCCCACACCCTGCCCGCCGAGTACGCGGCGGGAGAGCCAGTCTACGACGGCATCGCCGAGGTGTGGGCGGACAGCACGGACGCGCTGCGGGCCATGACCAGGAGCCCTGATCACGCGGCGGTGCAGGAAGACGAGGCGCGCTTCATCGATCGCGTGACCCTGGGGGTGATCATCACGGAGGATCACACCGTGGTGGACGGCACCGTGGCGCCGGAAGCGGCGAAGGGCATCTCGTTCCTCAACCGCAGGCCCGGCCTGTCCATCGACGAGTTCCAGCATCACTGGCGCGAGGTACATGCTCCGATGGCCGCTCTGCTTCCCGGCCTCCGCCGCTACGTGCAGAGCCAGACGCGACGCGCCGCCTATGCGGGCGGCCGCGTGCCCGCGTACGACGGGGTGGCGCTGGCCTGGTTCGACTCCCGGGAGGCGGCCCTGCGCGCGGGGGCGACCGACGAGTTCGCTCGCGTCCTCGCCGATGCCCCCGCCTTCCTCGCGCCGGGTCCGATCCGCGCCATCGTGGCGCGCGAGCACGTGATCGTCTCCTGAGCCGCCGTTCACGCGTGATGCGGCCTCACCGCGCCCCGGCCGACCGAGCGGGTCCTCCCGAGGAAGAGCGCCCGGAGACGGGCGAGCAAGCGGGACCGCTGCGGCCGGAGCGACTGCACGGTCAGCCGGTGGGCCGCCTCGGCGCGGAGCTCGGCCAGCCGTGAGGTCGTGATGTGTTCCAGCACGTAGGGATCGAAGCACATGGCGTCTCCTCCTCTCTCAGGCGGCGAGGGGCCGCGTGGTGGTGGAGCGGGGCGCCGGCGGATCGAGACTCAGCGGCGCGGCGCTCCGCGCGGCGGGCCGCAGCACGATCTCGAGGGGCTCTGCGGCCGGTCCGTTCCGGAAGAGCTTGGCGGTGAGACGAACTACCGCGCCCACCTCGCCCGCTCGATCCAGCGGAATCGCCATGGAGACTCTCCACCCGCGAAAGAGGCGATGGCGCACCACGGGCGCCGCCACCGCGCCGAGCTCCCAGTGGATCGCGTCGGTCAGCTCGATCTGGCGCTCCCGCGCCGCCTCCTGCCGATCCTGGAGCCGCTCGGAGAATTTGAGCAGCGCGCTCACCGCGAGAAACGGAATCCCTATGGTCACCAGGGCTGCGAGCAACACGGTCATGATGTCCCTCCCTTTTGCTGGCTAGGACACCGGAAGGGCGCGCGTGTGAAACGCGCGCGGAGACGTCGCGGGAAAGAAACTAGGCGGGAATCGGATGCAGATCGGGACGGCAGCTCTGGCACGGCTGGAGTCCCAGCGCCTCCGCGTGGGCGCGCGAGCCGAAGAGGGTGAGTTTGGCGAGCGGCATCTTGGAGAGCTCCCCGCAGCTCGGCACGCAGTACTCCTTGTCCGGGTCGATCCACACGTACATGTGATTGCGGTCGATGCGGTGCGTGTCACCGCCCACGTGCACGCCCTCGATGGACAGGAGCTGCTCCTTGAGGCCGATCCGGGTGCCCGCGTAGCCCGTGAGATCCCCCGTGCTCCCGACCACGCGATGGCACGGGATCACGATGGGGAGCGGATTGTGCCGGAGGGCCTGGGCCACCGCGCGCACCGATTCCGGCGCGCCGATGCGCTTGGCGATGCCACCGTAGGAGGCCACCGCGCCGTACGGCAGCTGGGACGTGGCCTCGAGCACGCGGCGCTGGAACTCGCTGCCCGCCCAGCGAAGGTCGAGCGGCCAGCGCAGGCGCGTGTCGCGCGCGCTCAGATAGTCGAGCAGCTCGCGATAGAGGGGCTCGACCACTGCTTCGTCCTCCACGATGCCCTCGTCGCCGCCCAGCCGAGCCATGTGGGATCGCGCAGACGCCTCGGAATCGATGTAGCGCACCATGGAGACGCCGAGCTCGGAGCGCGCGATGAGAATCTTCCCCAGGGGCGACGCAAACATGCCGTAGGTGACGAGCCGGGAGCGGATGTCCGCGAGCTTCGACTCCAGCTCGGCCCGGGCCAGCGTCGGATCGACGCCCGGCATGGGTGCGCGACGAAGATCCGTCACCATGCCCTCCAGCACGCGATAGCGTCCCAGCTCGTCGCGGCATTCCCGGCAGATCGCCACGTGCCGCTCCACGCCCTGAGCGGCGGCGGGCTCGGCCTCGCCAGCGGCTACCGCCACCAGATCGCGCTCGACTTCACGGCAGGTCGGGATCTCGCTCATGGCTATCGCTCCGTCTGGACGCCGTCGAGGTCGTTCAGCCCCTGGCGGATTTTGCGCAGGGCCTGGAAGACGTGGGCCCGCGCGCTCTCGGCCGAGCATTCGAGGCTCTGGCTGATGGTGTCGTAGTCGAGTTCGTGCACCTTGCGCATGGTAAAGGCAGCCCGCTGCTTGAAGGGCAAGGCCGACACGAGGCGGTCGATCCGTGCGCTCGCCTGGTTGGCGATGGCCTCCCCCTCGGGCCACGACGGCCCCTGCTCGGTGGCGCCCACGGCGGCCATGGCCATGGCTCGCCGCCGCCGTCCCTCTGCCCGGAAGTGATTCCGGGACAGGTTGGTCGCGATCGTAAAGAGCCACGCCCGGACATTGGCGTCCGGCGGTAGCGCTCGATATGCCTTGTACGCTCGCACGAAAGTCTCCTGGGACAGATCGTCGGCGTCGCCCGGACGCAGGGTGGCCCGCACGAGATACCGATGTATCTCGGCATGATGCGTGGCCACGATAGACTCGAATGCGTCCTCTGTCATGTCCCTGCCCATGAAACACCGTAGCCTCGATGGCGTGAAATGGCCAGGGGTCCCGCCGGGTCAGAACTTCCCGGTCTTGGGCGAGGGGGGATAATGGGTGTCATGGAGCGGCGACCCGCGGCGGCCCCGGCCATGGCGGCCGGACAGGAGAGAAGGACGAGCGTGTCCTGGCGCCTCCACCGCGAGGTCGTACTCCTCGCGGGCTGGGGTCGCGCCATCCTCCTGCAGCTCGCCCATCCCCTGGTCGCCCAGGGCGTGGCCGACCACAGCACGTTCGCCGACACCCGCTGGGGCCGGGCGACCCGCCTCCGGCGCACGCTCAGGGCCATGCTCGCCCTCACCTTCGGAGCTCCCGAGGAATCGGCGGCCGCGGTGACCGCCATCAATCGGATCCACGATCGGGTCCACGGCCGCCTCACCGCGGAGGCGGCATCGATTCCCGCGGGCGCGCGCTACAGCGCGCACGACCCCGCGCTCCTCGCCTGGGTTCACGCGACGCTGGTGGACACCTTCCTCACCACCTACGAGCGTTTCGTGGCGCCGCTGACGCGCGAAGAACGGGATCGCTACTGCGTGGAGGCGGCGGCGGCCGCGCCAGGGCTCGGCATTCCCCACGAGATGGTTCCCGAGACGACGGCGGCCCTGGACGACTACATGCACCGCATGCTGGCGGGCGGCGAGATTGCCGTCACCGAGACGGCGCGGCGGCTCGCCTCCGATGTCCTCTCGCTTGGATTGCCCGCCGTGGTGCAGCCGCTCGTGGCTCCGGCGCGCCTGCCTGTGGTGGGCATGCTGCCCGCTCACCTTCGCGCAGCCTACGGGTTCACGTGGACGCGGCGGCACGAGCGCGCGCTCGACCTCATATCAGCGATGAGCCGGCACGGGCTTCCCCTGCTCCCGCCCATCCTTCGTCACTGGCCCGCGGCGCGGCGGGCCGCGCGGCGCGAGAGCGAGAGCTCCGCCTAAGCGCCCGGCGCCTCGGGCGCGGTGCTGTCCGCGGGCGAGAAGTCCGCGAGCTCGGCGAAGGCGGCGGCCGACGCCGCGCTCCCCAGGATGGAGGCGAGCTGGCGCTCGTCGAGAATCGGACCGTGCTCCGCGCGGAACTTCACGATGGCCTCGGCCTCTCGTGCCCCCACTCCGGGAAGCTCCTGCAGCTCGAAGGGATTGGCCAGGTTGACGCGCACCTTGGTGGGCATGGGCGCCTCCTTGGAAAGGGCGTTCACGTCCAGTCTAGGCCGAGGGTCAAGCCGGCCGCCGCCTCGACGCCAGCGCCGGACTGCTCTATCATCGGCACGAGTTGAACGGTCGCCCGACAGGAGCTCGTCCGGTCTCCCCCGACCTTTCACATCGGAGGTACTGATGCGTACTCGCATGCTGGTCTCGCTCATCGCCGTGGTGCTCCTCGTGTCCCCCGCCTCCGCCCAGGTCGAGCAGCTCCTCAAGGGTCTCGGCGGCAGCGGCGTCACCGATAGCAAGGCCAGCGCCGGCCTCAAGGAAGCGCTGGAGGTCGCCACCGAGAAGGCGGTCAGCCTCACCGGGCGAACCGACGGCTACTTCGGCGACGCGGCCATCAAGATCCTCATGCCCGCCAAGCTCCAGACCATGGAGCAGGGACTGCGCGCGGTCGGCTACGGTCCGCAGATCGACGAGTTCGTGCTGAGCATGAATCGCGCGGCGGAGCAGGCCGCCCCCGCCGCCAAGCAGATCTTCACCAACGCCATCACGAGTATGAGCTTCGACGACGCCAAGAAGATTCTCACGGGCGGCAACACCGCGGCCACCGACTACTTCAAGGCCAAGACCACGGACCAGCTCACCACGGCCTTCCGTCCCGCGGTCGACAAGAGCATGAGCGAGGTGGGCGTGACCAAGCAGTACCAGGCCCTCGTGGGCAAGTTCGAGACCATCCCCTTCGTCAAGACGCAGAGCTTCGACCTCGACAACTACGTTACGAGCAAGGCCCTCGACGGCCTCTTCCACGTGGTGGGCGAGCAGGAGAAGATGATCCGGACCAACCCCGCTGCGCGCACCACCGCCCTCCTCCAAGAAGTCTTTGCCAAGAAGTAGGCCTCCCATGCGCGTGGGATTCATCGGGCTCGGCAACATGGGAGCGGGCATGGCCCGCAACATCCACGCCGCGGGCTTCGCCCTCACCGTCCACGACGTGCGGGAGGCGGCGGTGGCGGAATTCGAGCGGCTGGGCGCCGCGCGCGCCGGCTCACCGGCGGAGGTCGCGCGACGCACCGACGTGATCCTCACCTCGCTGCCCGGCCCCGAGCAGGTGGCCAGCGTGACCGTCGGTGCACACGGCCTGCTCGAGAGCATGGCGCGCGACGCGGTGCTCATCGAGACCTCCACGAGCCGGCCAACCCTCATCCGGGAGGTAGCCCGGCGCTTCGCCGAGCGCGGCGCGCACGTACTCGACGCCCCGGTGAGCGGCGGCAAGGAAGGCGCGGAGAGCAGGAACCTCGGCGTCATGGTGGGCGGCTCCCGCGAGACCTTCGATCGTGTGCGCCCTGTGCTCGACGCCTTCGGGGACAAGGTGTTCTACGCAGGGGCCATCGGCGCGGGCAGCGTGGCCAAGCTCGTCCACAACATGATCGGCCACGGGATCCGCCAGGCCCTCGCGGAAGGCCTCACCCTGGGCGTGAAGGCCGGGGTGGAAGCGGAGGCGCTCTGGGAGTGCGTGCGCCGCGGCGCCGTCGGCCGCATGCACTACCTCCACGAGGCCCTGCCCGCCACCATGTTCCGCGATTCCTACGCGCCGGCCGCCTTCACCCTCGCCCTCGCCCGCAAGGACCTGGGGCTCGCCACCGAGCTCGCGCGCGACGTCGGAGTGCCCGTGCCCGTGGCCGACCTCGTGGAGCGGCTCGTCCTCGAGGGGCTGGCGCGCGGCTGGGGTGAGCTCGACAACAACGTGGTGGTGCGACTCCAGGAAGAGGCGGCCGGCGCCCCCGTGCGCGCCCCCGGCATCGATCTCGCCCGCGCCGCGCGCTTCATCACGACCCATCCCGGATCGTGAGCGGCGCGACGAGACGGATCAGAACACCGCGATCGGATTGACGGGCGACCCCGTCACGTTCTTGAGTCGCAGGGGGGCGAGGGTAAGCAGGAACTCCCAGCGCGAGCGCTCGCCAGCGGCGCGTGCCACGTCCTCGAGGTTCGCGTTGTCGATGAGCCAGAGGCCCATGGCCACCAGCGAGACCACATGGAAGGAGTTGCCGAGCGACGGATACGGCAGCGGCGCGATGTCGTTGTGCGTATCGGAGCCGACCATGGCCACCCCGCGCTCGCGCAGCCACGGGCAGCAGGCTACGTGGAGGGACGGCGTGCCCGCCTCACTCGGATTGACCGGCCCCTCGGCCAGTCGCCGCGCGTAGTAGCCCGTCCGCACGAGCAGGATGTCGCCCGGCTCCACGCGGACCCCCTGCGCCTGCTCGGCCGCCTCGAGATCCTCCGGCATCACGCCTTCGCCCGGGCCCATCCACTTCACGTTCTTCGCGCGCGCGACGTCCAGGAGCACCCCGCGGCTCACCACGCCGTCGCGGAGCACCTCCACGGAGTTGACGGTGGCCCCCTCCCGCGAGGTGACGAGATTCGAGGAGCGCCCGTTGTAGAACTGCCCCTGCCAGAAATAGTGCGGGGGCGCATCGACGTGGGTGATGGCGTAGCCGTGGAAGACCATCCCGATGAACTCGGCCGCCCCGCGGCGCTGGAGGATGCGCTCGTTGCTGTCGTGGTCGCGCCCCTCGCCGGAGTCGACCATGAAGCGCATGCCCTGCACGGTGGTCTCCGCGGTGATCTCGGTGCTCCAGGGACGGGCGCAGGTGACGGAGACCCCGTCCTTCACGAGGCGTGCGGCGGCCGCGCGCTTGGCCGGCGTGATCAGGTTGATGGTGCCGAGCTCATCGTCCGTGCCCCAGCGTCCCCAATTGGACAGCGTGCGCATGTACTCGCGCACCTGCGCCTCGGTGGGAAGGGTGGCCACGAAGCGCCGGCTACTTCAGCTCGCCCGAGTAGATCTTCATCACCGTGTCGAGGAACTCGAGCGCGCGCGGCTTCGCCCGCTGGAACGAGTTCCGCCCGATGATGGAGCCGAAGCCGCCGCCGTCGCGGATGGCGCGATACTCGTCGTAGAGCGCCTCCTCACTCTCGTTGGTGGCACCCCCCGAGAAGATCACGATGCGCCGGCCGTTGAACGCGGATTGCACCACGTGGCGGACGCGTTCGGCCAGGGTGGAGATGGGCACCGCGGCCTTCTCGTACGCCTTCTTGGCCTCCGCCTGCTCGATATGCTGAGTGGGCGGCTTCACCTTGATGATGTGCGCCCCGAGCTGGGCGGCGATCTGGGCGGCGTAGGCGACCACGTCGATGCCCGTCTCCCCCGCCTTGCTGATGGACGAGCCGCGCGGATACGACCACACCACGGAGGCGAGGCCGTTGGCTCGGCACTCCGCGATCATCTCGCGGCACTCCTCGTACATGGTCTGCGCTTTGGCGGAGCCGGGGTAGATGGTGAAGCCGGCAGCCACGCAGCCGAGCCGCAGTGCGTCCTTGACCGAACCTGTGACGGACGAGAGCGGATCCTTCTCGTCGTTGAGCACGTCGTGGTTGTTCATCTTGAGGATGAGGGGGATGTCGCCCGCGAACTCCGCGGCCCCCGCCTCCAGGAAGCCCAGGGGCGCGGCGTAGGCATTGCAGCCCGCGGCGATGGCGAGCTGGAAGTGATAGGTGGGATCGTAGCCGGCGGGATTGACGGCGAAGCTCCGCGCGGGTCCGTGCTCGAAGCCCTGATCCACGGGCAGGATGACGAAGCGGCCGGTGCCCGCCAGTCTACCGTGATTCATGATGCGGGCGAGATTGGTGCGGGTGCCGGGATTGTCGCTGTCGTACCAGGAGAGGATTTCCTTCACGCGCGCTTCCATGTGCGGCCGCCTTTCTTCCGAAAGGTTATCGGCGATAGAAGTCTTCGGCGAGGGCCACGTCCTCGGGGCTGCCCACGAGGATCGCCACCCGCTGGTGGTACTCGGTCGCCGTGATGTCCAGGACCCGCTCCGTCCCCGTGCTCGACTTCCCGCCCGCCTGCTCGGCGAGCATGCTCATGGGTGCCACCTCGTAGAGGAGCCGGAGCTTGGGCTTGGGCTTGGCGGGGTCTCGCATGTCGGCGGGGTACATGAAGATGCCGCCATCGAGGAGGGTGCGGTGCACGTCCGCCACCATGGCCCCGGAGTAGCGCAACGAGTAGGGACGGCCGCTCGCCTTGTCGGAAGCGCGCAGGTATTCCACGAAGGCGCGCTGTCCCGGATGCCAGGTGGAGACGTTGCCCTCGTTGATGCCGTAGACCTTCCCCTTCTTCGGCACCCGGATGTCCGGATGCGTGAGGAAGAACTGCCCGCTCGCGCGGTCCATGGTGAAGCCGTGCGTCCCCTGCCCCGCCGTGTAGACGAGGGTGGTGGCGGGGCCGTACATCACGTAGCCGGCGGCGATCTGATCCGTGCCCGGCCCCAGCGCCGCCGGTCCCGCCGGATCCAGGCCGCGGCTCGGCCGCACCGAGAAGATGGTGCCCACGGTGCCGTTGACGTCGAGATTCGACGAGCCGTCGACGGGATCGCAGGCGACGACGAGCCCGTTCGGTCCCTTGCCCTCGGCCATCTCGATGGGATCGGGTGACTCTTCGGACACGAGGGCCGCGCACACGCCGGTCTTCCGCAGCGCGGCCGCCATGATCTCGTGGCCCCACAGGTCGAGCTTCTTGACCTGATCACCGGTGAGGTTGGTGCTGCCGGCGTAGCCGAGCTGATCGCGGAGCGCGGCGTGGGCCAGCTCCTGCGCGATGACGGCGGCCACGGCGCCGATCCGGCCGACGACCGCCGACATGCCGCGAGCCTCGGCGGAGCCGAGGCGGGCCTGCTGAGCGGCGAGATGCTCCTCCAGCGTCGTCCTTGACGGGGCCATTTGCAGATGCTAGGCGATGGCCTGACGGTAGTCAACCGTCGGAAGGATGGTATCCTCGGGTGCTATATGACCTTTTTGCTACGCGGACTTGCGGCGACGCTCGCCGTGTGGCTCCTCGCCGCGGGATGCATCAGGAACGTCCCCCGCTACATCGTGACCCCCGCCAAAGGACAGACTGACCAGCAGATGAACAACGATCAGTTCGACTGCAATCTGCAGGCACAGAAGCAGACAGGCTACAACCCTGACAAGTCGCTGACCGAAGGCGCCATCGCGGGCCTCCTGATCGGGGGCGCGGCGGGCGCCGGGCTAGGAGCCGCCGCGGGCGCGGCCAGCGGCATCGTCGGCACGGGCGCCTCCATCGGCGCCATCGCCGGCGGCGGCACGGGCGCCCAACTCGGCGGCCCATATCTTCACGACAAGAACCTCAACGAGACTCAGCGCGCCTACTACGCCTGCCTCGAAACGCGCGGCTACACGTTGACCCAATAGATCGTGGCCGATCCCGCCCCGGGGCGCTGGTGGGCGCTCTTCTTCCTCTCCCTGGCCGAGCTGGGGGCGCTGTCACTCTGGTTCAGCGCGGCGGCCGTGCTGCCCTCGCTCTCGCGGGAATGGCATCTCGGCGACGGCGGACGCGCGGGCCTCACCATCGCCGTCCAGGCCGGCTTCATCGTGGGCACCCTGGGTTCCGCCCTCGCCAACCTGCCCGACATCGTGTCCCCGCGCGTCCTCATGCTGTGGAGCGCGGTGGTGGGCGCCGTGCTGAACGGCGTCCTCGCGCTGTGGGTGGAGAGCCTCACGCCCGCCCTCGCGCTTCGCTTCGCCACCGGCCTCTGCATGGCCGGCGCCTATCCACCCGCCATGAAGATCGTGGCGACGTGGTTTCGCTCGGGCCGCGGTCTGGCCATCGGCATCCTCGTGGGCGCGCTCACCCTCGGCTCGGCGGCGCCGCACTTCTTCCGGAGCCTGTCCGACCTGCCCTGGCGCGCCACACTCCTCGCCGCGTCCGGGCTCTCTCTTCTCGCCGCGCTCCTCCTCTGGCTTCTCGTGACGGAGGGACCCGATCGATTTCCGCCGGCGCGCTTCGATCTGCACATGGCGGGTGCGGTCTTCCGCGAGCGCGGACCGCGGCTGGCCTGCTTCGGCTATTTCGGCCACATGTGGGAACTCTACTCGATGTGGGCGTGGCTCGGCCTCTTCCTGGGCGCGAGCCTCGAGGCGCACGGCGGCGGCAGCTATCTCGGCCTCAATGCGCCCGCCGCCACCTTCGTTACCATGGGCGTGGGAGGCGCGCTCGGCGCCTACGCGGGCGGCGCGCTCGCCGATCGCTGGGGCCGCACCACCCTCACCATGGCCGCCATGGCCCTCTCCGGATTGACCGCGGCCACCATCGGCTTCACCTTCGGCGGCCCCCCCGCCGTGACCTTTTTTCTCGCGCTCCTGTGGGGCATCACGGTCATCGCGGACTCCGCCCAGTTCTCCACCGCGGTGACGGAGCTCTGCCCGCCGGCCTACGTCGGCACGGCGCTCACCGCGCAGACCTGCGTGGGCTTCGCGCTCACCATCATCTCGATCTGGCTCATCCCGCCCGTGGTGCGCCTGGTCGGCTGGCACTGGGCCTTCGCCCTGCTCGCACCCGGGCCGGCGCTGGGCGTGCTGGCCATGGCCCGTCTGCGCGGCTCGCCGGAGGCCGTGCGCATGGCGGGGGGCCGTCGCTGACCGGTTCTTGTCAAGCCCTTCCGCCGGCGTTAGCATGGCAGAGACATGTCGATGAACCCGCTGGCGCACACCCTGCTCGCTCCCATCTTCCGTGACGCCCGCGACATGCTGCTCCTGACCTGGGCCGGAGTGCGCGCTCCCTCCGTGGCCGCCCTCGACACCGCGGCCGCCCTCGGCCGCGGCATCCACAAAGCCGAGAAGGACCTGACAGAGCGCCTCGTGACGGAGCCCGCGGAGACCGCGTCGCTGCGCCTGGTGCCCGCGCACGTGGAGCGCATCGGTGATTCCATCGAAGCCCTCATCCGCTGCTGCCAGCAGATGGCCGCGGAAGGCACGGTGTTCACCTCGCGCGGCACGCGCGAGGTGAACCTCTTGTTCGAGCGCGCGGTGGAAATGCTCGAGTGCGCGGGTGACCTCACCCTGACCGGCAATCGCGTGCTCGCGCGCCACGTGGAGATCGAGAGCCTGCGCTTCGAGGACATGGCCAACGAGTACGCGCGGGCCCACGAGGAGCGGCTGGTGGAGGGCGAATGCCGTCCCGCCGCCTCCAGCGCCTTCCTGGCCATCCTGGACTACCTCCGCGAGATCACGCGCCACGCCCGTCTCATCGCCGGCCGCATCACGCCCCGCCCCGCTCCGGGCGAGGGCCCTTTCTCCCGTCTCTGAGTCCTCGGCGGGGAACCTTTCCCCCCGTCGGGCACTTCTAAAGGGCGTGGAGGTGTCGGCATGAGGACCCTGGCGACCATCGGCGCATCGCTCGCCTGCTCGCTGTGGCTGGAAGCGGCGTCCAGCTCGGCGCAGGCGCCGCCCGCTTCCCCACGATCCGGTAGCTCGACCCAGGTCGGCAACGCGGGCACCATCACCATCGACTGGCAGGCGACGCAGGACAGCGCGGGGCGGCCCCTCATCGTGGGACGCGTCATCACCAAGGGGGGAAAGGCGAGCTACTGCATCCCGCGCGTGCTCGTGGAGACGCTCGACGCGCAGGGCCAGGTCACCGCGGAGCGCATGGGCTTCATCCCCGGCACCATCGGTCCCTACGACAACGTCTACTTCGAGGAGCCTATCCGCGCGCCCGGCCCCGCCTATCGCGTCACCATCGCCTCCTGGGACAAGTGTGCGGGTGGCCAGTAAGCTCGGCGGTGCGCTGGTCCTCGCGGGCTGTCTCGGGCTGAGCGCGGAGATCGCGCACGCCGATCGCGTCACCATCGCCGGCAACTCCGGCACCATCACCCTGGACTGGCAGGCAACCAAGGACAGCAAGGGGCGCCCGCTCATCGTGGGGCGCATGATCACCTACGGCGGCATGTCGGGTTACTGCATCCCGCGCCTGCTCGTGGAGACGCTGGATGCGCAGGGCCAGGTCATCGCGCAGCGCATGGGGTTCATCCCGGGCTTCGTGGGCGGCTTCGACAACGTGTACTTCGAGGAGCCGATCCGTGCGCCCGGCCCCGCCTATCGGGTCAGCGTCGTGTCCTGGGAGAAGTGTGGCGGCGGCCAGTAGACCGCTGGCGCTCTTCCTGGCCCTGCTCCTGGGGGCCTGCACCGGGCCCGTCGCGCAGAGCCGGGCGCCCAGCATCACCGCCTCGTTCGAGGACGGCCGTTTCCGCGTGGAGTGGGGAACCGCGCAGACACGCTCCGGCCAGCCGCTCATCGCCGGCTACGTCACCAACACGCGCGGCGGCGGCGTGAACAACATCCGCATGCAGGCCCAGACCCTCGACGCGCAGGGCCAGGTCATCGACACCGCCACCGCACTCGCTCCCGGCTACGTCGGCGGCTTCAGTCGTCTCTACTTCGAGGTACCGATCGAGAAGACAGGCCCCGGCTATCGCGTCAGTGTGCTGAGCTGGGATCCCGCGGGCAACGGACAGTAAAGCCTAGCGGCCGAGCAAACGCCGGAACTCGTCCAGCTCAGGCCGCGAGACGTCGGGCTGGCGCCCGAGCTCGGCGAGGACCTCGTCGGCGCGCAGCTCCAGGTGCGTGGAGAGGCGCGAGAAGACCTTGAGAGCATGCCGCGCCTCGCTCGTGGCCTTGGCCTTCGCCACGGAGCCGGCGACGCTCGCGAGCATCTTGCTGTCGAGCCAGGCGAAGACCTCCATGGAGGTGGCGAGGGCGGGCGGCCTCCCCGCGGTGCTGCTCTCGCCGTAGTGCACGAAGATGATGGCCTGGCCCCGAATGTCGGGCAGCACCTTCTGCTGATAGCTGCCGCGCGCGTACACCACGCGCAGGCCTTTGTCTCCATAGAACGGCGTGATCACGCCCTTCACGCCCCATCCATCGTCGAGGTTGAGACCGTCGGGGGCGACCCAGATCCGATAGCGCGCCAACTTCAGGGCCCGGGTGACCTGGGTGGCGAAGTCGGGGTGATTGAGCAGGTAGTCGAAGACGTCGAGGCGCAGGGGATAGGGTTCGATCTCCACGCGCGTGGAGATCGTGGCGTGCGCGAGCACGTTCTCGATGCGCGCCCGTTCGGCGGCGGGCACGCCCGCGGGCAAGGCGGGCGCCGCCGCGCCTCCCGCCCACGAGACGGGCCCGAGCAGGAGCCCCGCGGCGAGCAGGAGCGAGCCCGTGACGGCGCGTCTCAGGGCATCGTCCCCAGCACGCCGAAGCCTCCACCTGGCGTCTCCGCGTCGCTGCCCTTCCACGAGATCACGACCTCGAACGCGGTCGGCTCGGGCCCCTGGGAAACGATGATGTAGATGAGATCGGGCTCGATGGCGTTGTTGTTCGTGCCCACCACCACGCCCACTCCGTGACTGAGGTCGAGGCTCTTCGCCACGTACTTGTCCCAGATGTCGCCCCGGCTCTCCTGGAAGGCCATGAGCGGAATGGGCATCCGCAGGGCGGGCAGGCGGATCTTCCCGCAGTCCGCCGAGTACGCCTGATAGATGCTGGGAGGCGTGAGGCCGCCGAGCACCACGTGCCGCACCGTCTGCGGCCGCATGCGACCGTCCGCCTTGACGATCCAGATACTGCGCTCGCCCGGACGGCCGTCCCAGCGCACCTCGTCCCAGTACGACACCACGCCTCCCCGCGCGATGGGCGCGGTCACGGACACGCCGCCCCACGCGCGTGCGATCGTCTCGGGCACGGAGCGGAGCGGGCGCTGCGTCACGATCATCCCGCGATCGCCGCTGCCCTCCGTGAGGAAATTGTCGAGCCGCTGGAAGCCGGGCCCGCGCGAGCCATCCTCGAGCTCGCCCGGGCTGAGGAAGGAGGTGAGGGATGCGTCGAAAACGTTGGCCACGCGGAGTCGATATTCGATGGCGGCGACGGGTACGGCGAGCGCGAGTACGAGCAGTACGCTGGCCGTGGCCAGCATCCGGCGACGGGACGTGGACATCGGACCTCCTGGATTCGGGATGTGCAGCGATGCGCGAAGTATGCCATTCGGAGGCCCGTGCCCGCGAGGGAATCGGGCTACGACGTCAAGTGTAGAGATCCTCGCGCGTGGCGGGCGCCGTCCATCCCACGGTGTCCCACTGCTTGCGCAGGAGGAACTGATAGAGCCCGATGGAGCCACCCGCGAAGGCCATGGAGGAGCAGGCGAGGTAGAGGAGCCAGGTGCGGTATGTCCGTTCGCCCACGAGGGCCCGCGCCTCGTCGGCGCGCGCCTGCAGGCGCTCGACCCACTGGCGGCAGGTGCGCGCGTAGTGGAGGCGGAGGTTCTCCACGTCGTAGACTTCCCAGCCCGCGCGCTCCATTTCCGTCATGGTCTCGGAGACGCCGGAGAGATCACCGTTGGGGAACACGTGCTCGTAGAGGAAATCCGTCTGGCTGGTGCGCCGCCAGTGGAAGTCGTGGTGGATGCCATGGTTGAGGTAGAGCCCGCCGTCGTTGAGCATGGACCGCACGCTGGCGAAGAAGCTCGGATAGTTCGCGATGCCCACGTGCTCGATCACCCCGATGGCCGCGATCTTGTCGTAGCGCGCGCCCGGGGGCAGGTCGCGCAGGTCGCGATACTCGACGAGGCAGCGCCCCTCGAGGCCCTCGCGCCTGATGCGGGCCCTGGCCCAGTCGGCCTGGGCCTTGGAAAGCGTCACCCCGTGCGCGGTGACCCCGTAGTGCTGCACCGCCCAGATGCTGAGGCCGCCCCAGCCGCAGCCGATGTCGAGGAGCGTCTCTCCGGGCTTGAGGCGGAGCTTGCGGCAGACGAGATCGACCTTGTCGGCCTGGGCCTGCTCGAGCTTGCCGTCGGGCTCGCGATAGTAGGCGCAGGTGTAGAGCATGAGAGGGTCGAGGAAGAGGGCATAGAAGTCGTTGGACACGTCGTAGTGATGGGAGATGGCCTGGGCGTCCCGTCGCTTGGACCGCTGCCTCATGACTCCGCCTCCTTCATCCCGAAGATCCCGTCGAATACGATGCGCCGGCGCGCCAGGCCCAGGCCGAGCACGGCGCGCACCGCGAGCCGGGCCAGCCCCCCGGGCAGCCGGTCGAGCTGACGGCCGAGCCAGCCCGGCTCGCCGCGGCCGTACAGCGTCTCGATCTCGCGCACGTAGCCCTCGAGGGGTACGCCGCGCCGCACGAAGGCCTCGGCGGCGGCGGCAGCGAGGAGCCCGCTCCGGATGGCAGGCCCGATCCCCTCGCCCGAGAGATCACGCGCGAGCCCCGCGGCATCGCCCACCAGCATGAAGCGCGGCCCGGCGAGGCGGCGGGGCGCACGGCGGCGCACCACGTAGGCGTGGCCCTTGAAGGGCTCGATGGGCATGGCCGCGGGCAGGCGTCCGGAGGCGCGCAGTGAGGCGACGAGCGCGTCGCGCCGTCGGGGCAGGCTGCCGTCGCCTGCGCCCGTGCAGCCGATCCCGATGTTGAGGAAATCCTGCTTGGGGAAATACCAGCCATAGCCGCGGAGATCCGGTTCGACGTAGAGCTCGGGGGCGCGCATGAAGCCACCGAGGCGCTCGACCCAGTCCGCGGAGAGCCGCGTCTCGCTCTCCTGGGCGGCCACGACCTCCTCGTGCTCCGAGACCTCGCCGAGGGCGTGCGCGACCGGGCAGCGATGCCCGCCCGCGCCGATGACGAGACGCGCCTCGAAGCGGCCGCGCTCCGTCGCCACGGCCACGCCATCCGGGCGCTCCTCCACGGAGGTGACGCGGATGCCCCAGCGCACGTCGGCGCCCGCGGCCGCCGCGCGCTCGAGGAGGTAGTGGTCGAACTCGCGGCGGATGATGCCGTAGCTGGCCGCGCTCGACCACGCCGTCTCGTGGCGCGAGCCCTCGAACTCGAGCACGCAGGCCTCGAACGGCTTGAGGGTGAGCGGATACTTCTCGGGATCGATCTCCAGATCGCCGAGCGCCTCCGGCGTCACCCAGCCCGCGCAGATCTTCACCCGCGGAAAGACGGCGGCGTCGAGCACGAGCACGCGACGCCCGGCACGCGCGAGCCCCCAGGCGGCCGTGCTGCCCCCGGGTCCGCCCCCCACCACGATGACCTCGAAGGTCGTATCGTCCGGCCGCGCCGTCGGCGAGAGGCTCATGGGCTCACGCCTTCCAGAGGGAGAGGAGGAAGCGGGCCTTCTGGTGGAGCGGCACGCGTATGTCCTCGATCTTGTTGGCGATCGGCATGATGGCGAACATGTCCCCCTCGAAGTCGAGCCGCCCGCTCACGTAAGCCTCGGCGAAGTGGTAGGGCGTGGGGTCTCGCATCAGGTCGAGGAACACCTCCGGCGACTTGAAGATGACGGTGCTGAGGGCCTCGTCGCCGGAGAGCCGCACCTCGTGGCCGTCCCAGAGCCGGAAGGCCACGGGAGCCGTGATGTGCCCGAAGAGCTCGCGAAGGATGCGCGCGGCGCGGGCCGGCGTGGGGCGGGGAAGGAGGCTGGCCATCGTCGATGGTCTCTCTCCGACGATGTTCTAAAGGGCGCGCCCGGCCTTGTCAAGAGGACCTTGCGCCCGGACCCTTCGTCATCCACGAATGGTCTTCATGACCTCCTGGTTCTCGAAGGCGCGGGCGGGCGGCCCTTCGAATATGATCTCACCGCGGTCGATGGCGTAGAGCCGGTCGGCCACGCGCGAGGCGGTCATGAGGTTCGACTCCGCGATGAGGAGCGACACCCCCATGGCCTTGATGCGCTGGGCCGCCTCGATGAAGCGGCTCACCACCACGGGGGCGAGTCCCTCGAAGGGCTCGTCGAGGAGGAGGATGGAGGGGCTCAGGGTGAGGGCCCGCGCGATGGCCACCATCTTCTTCTGCCCGCCGGAGAGGAAGAGGCCGCGGCGGGCGGTGAAGGTGCGCACCTCGGGGAAGAGCTCGAAGACGCGCGGGTCGATGCCGCCCCCCTTGTGCGCTTCCTTGGCCAGGGCCTGGCTGATCTGGAAGTTTTCCGCCACCGTGAGATCGGGGAAGATCCCCGCGTCCTCCGGCGCGTAGCCGATGCCGCCCAGGGCGCGCTCGTGCGCGGGCAGCTTGCTGATGTCGCGCCCGTTGAAGATGACGGTGCCGCTGCGCACGGGCAGGAGGCCCATGATGCTGTCGATGGTGGTGGTCTTCCCCGCCCCGTTGCGCCCGACCAGGCACACCGTCTCCGCATCCCCCACCCGGAGGGCGAGGTCGCGGAGCACGTGGGCGGGGCCGCGGAAGGTGTTGAGGCGCTGGACCTCAAGCATGGCGGTCCGTCCCCAGCATGTTGGCGGTGACCTGCTCGTTGTTGCGGATCTCGTCGGGAGTGCCGTCGGCGAGGATGGCTCCCTGGTGCATGGCCACGATGCGAGGGCAGTAGGTGAACACCACGTCCATGTCGTGCTCGATGATGACGGCGGTGATGCGCTCGGCGCGCACCACGTGGCTGATGATGTCCATGATGGGCGCCTTCTCGCGCGTGCTCACCCCGCTCGTGGGCTCGTCGAGGAAGAGGAGCTTGGGGCGGAGGGCGTAGGCCACCGCCACGTCGAGGAGCTTGCGCTCGCCCTGCGAGAGCCCGCCCGCGAGCACGCCGGCCTTGGGGAGGAGGCCGAACTGCTCGAGGATCTCCGCGGCCTCTCCCCGCACGGCGTCGTCGGCGTCGGCGAGAGAGAAGAGCCGGCGCGTCTTGCCCTGGCGCGAGAAGATGGACAGGGCCACGTTGTCCATGGCGGAGAGCTTGTCGAAGAGGTTGACGAGCTGGAAGCTCCGGGCGATCCCCACCACGATCTTTTCGTGGATGCTCGCCCCCGTAATGTCCGCCTCCCGGAAGCGGATGGTGCCCGCGTCGGGCTCGAGGAGGCCGCTGATCACGTTGACGAGGGTGGTCTTGCCCGCGCCGTTGGAGCCGATGAGGGCGAGGACCTCGCCTTCGCGCACGGAGAAGTTCACGCGATCCACCGCGTGGGTGTCGCCGAAGTACTTGGTGAGCCGAGTGGTCTCGAGGAGGCTCACGCGGCGGGCGCCTTGGCTCTCGAGGGCAGGAGGCGGGCGACCATGCCCATGATGCCGGTGGGGAGGGCGAGCACGAGGGTGACGAGCACGACGCCGAGGAACATCTGCCAGTAGACGGTGTAGCCCACTGCGAAGGTCTTGAGGTAGTTGAACACGATGGCCCCCACGATGGGTCCCGCGAAGGTGCCGAAGCCGCCCAGCACGGTGAAGAACACGATCTCGCCCGAGAAGGTCCAGTGCAGGATGTCGGGCGTGGTCAGCCCGTTGAGGGGGACCCAGAGCGCCCCCGCCAGCCCGGTGTAGGTGCCAGAGACCACGAAGGCAACCCAGCGGTAGTGCCGCACCTGCACGCCCACGAACTCCGCGCGCGTCTCGTTGTCGCGGATGGCCTGGAGCGCCTTGCCGAACGGGGAATGCACGATCAGCCACATGACGGCGGTGGCCACCACGAAGATGACGAGGACGTAGTAGTAGTACCGGTGGGCGAGGAACGTCATCTTGTCCTCGCGCGGGGGTAGGCTCACTCCCATCAGGGAGGGCGTGGGCACGCGCAGCCCGTCGCTCCCGCCGGTGATCCAGAAGAACTTGAAGGCCAAGCTCCAGAGCACCTGCGACAGAGCCATGGTCAGGATGCTGAAGAAGATGCGCGTGTAGCGCACGCACACGAAGCCGAAGAGGGCCGAGATGAGCGCCGAGGCGACGATGCCTCCCACGATGAAGGCCTCGAGGGAGGTGATCTTGAAGTACTTGACGATCATGGCCACCGCGTACGCCCCCACCCCGAAGTAGGCGGAGTGCCCGAAGGAGAGCAGGCCGGTGTAGCCTAGGAGCAGGTTGAAGCCCAGGGCGGCGATGGCCATGACGAGCCCGTACGAGAAGAGCGTCGTCTGGTACGGCTCGACCACCCAGGGCAGGACGGCCAGGACGACGAGGCCGGGAGCGATCCAGCGGAGGGCGCGCGATGGCGGCAGCGGGATCGTGCTCATGGGCGCCCGAAGAGGCCAGCGGGGCGGATGAGCAGCACCACCGCCGCCATGAGATAGAGGACGGCCAGCTCGATCTCGGGGAAGAACGTGATCCCGAGCTCGCGCACGACGCCGACCAAGAGCGCCCCCACGAGCGCGCCCTGGAGGCTTCCCAGGCCGCCGATGACCACCACCACGAAGGCCATGATGAGCGCATCCACGCCCATGTCGAGCACGGCGCCCTGGCTGGGCACGATGATGGCGCCCCCGATGCCCGCCATGAAGCACCCCAGGGTGAAGGCCTGGATATAGACCCGGTTCACGTTGATCCCGAGGGCCTGCGCCATGCGCATGTTCTGCGACGTGGCGCGAAGCATCACGCCGAACTGCGTCTTATAGACGAAGGCCCACATGCCGAGCGCCGCCAGGGCCCCAACCGCGATGACCACGAGGTTGTAGTTCGGGTAGATCGTGTCGCCGATGGTGAGGCTGCCCAGAGCCTCGTAGAGCTGGCTTGCCGAGAGGGGGTACGGTCCCCACAGCAGGCGCATCAGATCGGCCAGGATCAGGAGGAGACCGAAGGTGACCAGGAGCTGGTACTCCTCGGCGCGCCGATAGAACGGCCTCAAGAGCGTGGGCTCGAGCACCGCGCCGAGACCGGCCGCCGCCAGGGCGCCCAGCGGCAGCAAGGTGTAGAGGAGACCGATCGGCCACCGCGCGACCATCATGCCCACCGCCCACGCCGACACGTAGGCGCCGAATGCGTAGAGCATGCCGTGGGCGAGGTTCACGATGCGCATGACGCCATAGATCAGGGAGAGCCCGCCCGCGATCAGGAACAGCACGGAGGCATAGAGCAGCGCCGTCAGCACGTGAACGATCAGGGTGTCCATGCGGCTCAGTCGCTCACGGGGCGCTCTCGGGCCGGTAGGACACGGTCGTGATCTGCGGGTTCACGGCGTTGTCGGCCACGTAGAGGGCAAGGAGCACGGTGTACGGCCCCGGCTTGGCGAGACCCTTGAGCGGCACGATGAGGCGGCCGCCCTGCACCTCGCGGGAGGAGCCGACGCGGGCGACCTCGCCGTCCGGACCGAGCGCCACGAAGCGGCAGACGGGGATGTCCGGCTTGTCGCCCTCGGCGCCCACGGTGCCCATGGGCTCGCGCAGGAGACGATAGGAGCGCAGGAAGCGCTCCGCGCGCTCCACGTCGGCCTGCACCTCGAGATGGTCGCCGTGCGGGGCGGCCCGGACGATCCAGGCGCGAAGCGGCAGGGCGAAGCGGTCGAAGGCGCCCACGCCGATGGGATACGTGAAATCGCGGAACACCTCGAGGGTGACGCCGGTCTCCGACCACTTGCCGAGTTGATACGGCCCGTTCGTCACGAGGAAGTGATGGCGGCGCTGGTAGAACTGCCGCAGCGACTGCCAGCGATGCTGCGCCTCGTCGGCGGCCACGAGTTTCTTGAGAAGCGGCGGCACATAGTACTGCGCGGCGTAGGTCTCGACGAGGCCGGCGAGCTGGGCCTTGAGCTTCGGATCGCGCGCGAGATCGAGCCACGGCAGGCGCCGCCGCGTCGCCTCCTCCTGGGTGGCGGCCGCCCAGCCGCGCGCCTGCGCCTCCTCGAGGAGGGTGAGCACCGTCCACGGCACGGGGCTCCAGGGCAGCGCCGACTGGCGCTCGGCCGGATCGAGGGCGCCCGAGGTGTAGACGTCGATCACCGGCGTGACGAAGGTGAAGCTGATGTCGGCGAACTTCTTCACCTCCGTCTCGGTGCGGAGGACCTTGATGCCTCCCAGCCAGTCGCGGCCCTTGGCCGCGGAGGCGCGCGCGGCGAGCAGCACCGGATAGACGGCGTCGGCCGCCGTCATGCGCGTGCCGTCGTGGAAGGCGGAGGCGCCCACGCGATACGTCGTCTGCGCGTCCGCCGTCTTGCCCTTCCCGACCTCGCGCGCCGGTCCCGTGCCGGGCTCCGGCTTGAGCGCGTCCTCGGCAATGGCGGCGCCCGCCGCGCCGGCGGTCGCGCTCACGCGATTCGGCACCCAGTCCGACCCGTAGGGAGCGGGGAAGGCGGCGGGATCCCCGAGGGCGGCCCACAGCAGGCGCCCCGCGGGATCGCTGAAGCCTCCGATGGGGTTCCAGGCGGCGGCCGGCCGGCCTGCGATGCCCACCCGCAGCCAGCCGTTCCACGGGAAATCCTTGAGCTTCACCGTGCGGATGAACGCCGGCGCGTTGAAGCCCGCCTGTGAGTCCGCGACGATGTTCTCGATGCCCTGGGAGAACTCCGCGCTGTAGACCTCGCGACGGAGCACGTAGCCCGCCTCCACGCGCTCGCATCCCGCGGTGAGGGCGCGGACGAGGCGCCGCTCGAGCGCCGCCTGCTCCGTCGGCCCGTCGTAGGCACCTCCGGTCAGCCGTCGATAGGCTTCCGCCGCAGCCTGCCGGGCGCCGGAGTCGGCCACGCTCCCGCTGTGGAGGAGCCAGGCGTGATACCACCCTTGCTTGACCCAGGGGGGACCGAGGGAGCCGTTGAGCCCGGTCCGCTGCGCGGCGAGCAGATCGTCGAGCGTGATCTCCTCGACCGTGGCGTCCCAGGCGCCGTCCGCCACCCGGAGCTTTCCCGCCGCGCGCTCGGCTAGGGCGCCGCGCGCTCGCAGACGGAAGGTCTCGCCCGCGGACGGCTTGACGGCGGACACGAGGTCG
>Ga0075424_100000770_pt1 | contig 26175 bp, 22 predicted proteins | sample SoiMethybrSBSTD3_FD_75301 | JGI IMG/M metagenome (GOLD analysis project Ga0075424, IMG submission 75301) | Bulk soil microbial communities from a Populus tree surrounding site in Tennessee, USA - Soil MetaG P. TD hybrid SBSTD3 | ecosystem: Environmental > Terrestrial > Soil > Tree plantation... | reverse complement strand
CAGCAGCCCGAGGATTGCCCAGACGCCCACGGTCGCACGCGCGCCGCTCAGGCCGGCAAGCCCGTACCCGATCGCGATGCCGGCCGGAAACAGATGCGGGAACTGACCCACCACAGCGCCCGTTTCCGGATTCGTGATCCAGAACCCCATGAACCTGAGCGGCGGGTACGGCGAGCGCTCATCGTACGGGAAGAACAAGTCGCGCGCGAATGGCGGCACGTCCGCGACCACACGGTCGTTGACGACAATCGCTCCCCGCTGCGCGAGCTGGACGCCCTCGTTGAGATAGGTGCCCGGATCCTTGCCCCCGATGATGTACTCGGCGGGCGGGAAGAATCGCCACGCGCCGACGAGAACGATGACGACCGGCGCGACAGCGGCGAACGAGATTCGCGTCGCCGCCGGTCCGAATCGCAGCCGCCCGCGCGCCGTCGCCGCCGCTGCCGCCGCGACGCACAGATTGGCAATCAAGAGGCGAGTCAGGCTGTACCCATGGAGGGCGGCGAGGGCCAGCACAGTCGACAGCGAGACCGCGAGACTCGCGATGACGGTCCAGAACGCTCGCTCTTCTGCGGCGAGCGCCGCGCGCCTGTCGCGCTCGAGCCAGGGCAGCCGGAGGATGACGGCGCCGGGCAGCCATCCCACGATTGCAAGCTCGACGAGGATGCGCAGCAGGTTCAAAGGGCGAACGTCAGAACTGGAAATAGATGAACTCGGCCCCGCCGAAGTTCCCGAACAGCATCGTCAGATAGAAAGTCGCGGCGTAAACGGAGTATCGCACGGCCAGTGGCAGACGCGGGACGACGAGCAGGTTGTCGTAGACGGCCTCGCACGCATGCACCACGAGCAGCGGAGCCGTGTACATCACCAATGGCACGAGGAGAGCCTGAACGTTGATGGACCGCGGCGCGAATGCGGTAAAGACGTCCGCGCTCATCGCGCCGACTTGCTCCGCCGATCGCGACCGGAAGATCAGCCAGCCGTAGCAGGTCAGATGGAACATGACGAGCCACGAGGTGGCGCGCGCGACCATGCCCGGGCCGGTCGCCCAGTCGTTGAACCACTTCACGCGCTCCGCGGCGCGATAGGCAATCAACAGCAAACCCTGGTAGAGACCCCACATGACGAACGTCCAGGCCGCGCCGTGCCAGAGACCGCCGAGCACCATCGTGATCAGCAGATTGCGGTACGTGCGCGCTTCGGATCCTCGGCTGCCGCCGAGGGGGATATACAGATAGTCGCGCAGCCACGTCGACAGGCTGATGTGCCAGTGGCGCCAGAATGCCTGCGGCGTACGCACGAAGTACGGGAACCGGAAATTCTCGATCAGCTCGATGCCCATCAACTTCGACGTGCCGCGCGCGATATTCGAGTAGCCCGCGAAGTCGCCGTAGATCTGAAACGCGAACGCGTAGGTGCCGAGGAGCACGTTCACGCCGGTCGGGTGCGTTGCCGGATCGAACACCATGTTCGCGAGGCTCGCGAGGTTGTCGGCCACGAAGATCTTCTGGAAGAACCCCCACGCGATGAGCCACGCCCCGTCGCGCAGCTGCTCGCGCGAGATGCGCCGCGGCGCGTCGATCTGCGTCAGGAGCCGGGACGCCCGCAGGATGGGTCCCGCAACGAGGTGCGGGAAATAGGCGACGAAGACGGCGAAATCGACGAGATCGCGCGTAGGCGGCATCTCCCGGCGATACACGTCGATGACGTAGCTCATCGTCACGAACGTGTAGAACGAAATGCCGACGGGAAGGAGCACGCGGACGGTGACGAAGTCGAGGCGCCAGCCGAGCGCGCCGAACATCGCGTGCAGATTGTCGGCGAAGAAATTGAAGTACTTGAAGAACCCGAGCATCGTCAGATTGAACCCCAGGCTCAGGCAGAGAATTGCCCGCCGCCGCGCGGGCGACTGCGTCCGACCCAGCGCAAGGGCGCATGTGTAATCGACGAGCGTCGACCCGATGAGGAGGCCGAGAAAGCGCCAGTCCCACGCAGCGTAGAAGTAGTAGCTCGCGATGAGCAGGAGCCAGTTCTGCGCGCGATGCGGAAGTACGCGGTAGAGCGCGTACACGACGAGGAAGAACCACACGAACTGCAGCGAATTAAAGACCATCGAGCAGCCGTGAATCGCGGAGGAATCGTTCCAGCGCCTCGGCGACGATCTGGTGGCCGCGCGGCGTCAGGTGAACGGTCTGCAGGAAGAAGACGTCGGGACCGGCCGCGCGGAGCGCCGGCAAGGCATCGAATCGAGGTACGGGGAGGTCGCGAAGGACTTCGTCGATGCGATCGCCGGCCGCGTCGCGCAGCAGCGTGCCGCCTGCCTGCGAGACCGCATCCCGCAGGTTCGCGTAGTCGACGTCGTTCACCTGGAAGCGCGCCGGCATCAATGCGACCGCCGTGCGGGCGCCTGCCGCCCGTGCCTCTTCCTGCATCTGCTCGACGACACGGCGGATGATCGCGAGGCCGCTGCCGATCCTGGGCGCCGGTTTCGCGGCGTAGCTCTGAAGCGGCGGCTCGGGAGGTCCTGCCGTGCGTGTGAACCGTTCTGTCGCGGCGAGCACACGGACGCGCAGCACCTGAAGAACCATGCTGCGGCGCACCGTACGACGCAGCCGCGTCGTCATCGCTTCCCGCACGGTCTCGGTGATCGGGCGCTGGCCTCCTTCGAGCAACGCCGCGGCGCCCACAGCGTCCTCGAGGTCGTTGCCGACGAACAGCGTCTCGACGACCAGATCCGGTTTGACGACCGGCAACAACGATCGCAGGAAGAGCAGTTCCTGCACCGGACCATACCCCTGGACACCTCCATTGATCACGCGATAGTGAATGGGCGATCCGCGGCTGTTGAGACGCTGTTCGAGCAGCTCGCAGAAGGTCTGTTGAAACGGCACCTGTACAGACAGCACGAGCGAGTCGCCCAGAATCAGGATGCGCCGCTCGTTCGGGGCCTTCTCGCCAATCTCTTCGTCGTCGCGCACGCCCGCCGCATTGATCCGGATCTCGGTTTCGAACTCCGCCGTCGCGAACCTGATTCTGGCGCCCGGTTTCAGCCGGTAGCCGATCACCGGATCGTTTTCGAAGAGCCCTTGAAAAGCAGGGGCTGCCTCCGAGCTGCCCCACATGCGAAGCGCGATCTCGAAACCGGCGAACTGGACGGCGAGGATGGCCGCAAAGAGCGCCAGGCGGCGCAGGCGATCGCGGCGCACTTCAGTCGCCACGGCTACGCGGACGCGAGCGTTGCTGCAACCCGATCGATCGCGTCGGCGGAGAGCGCCGGGTACAGCGGGAGAGAGAACACTTCATCGCACACGCGGTTCGCGACGGGACAGTCGGCGGGGTTCTCTGACGCGACTGCAGGCTGCCGGGGAATGGGCACCGGGTAGTGAATGAGCGTTTCGATGCCTGCAGAACGGAGCTTTGACTGTACCGCGTCTCGTTCGGTGCTGCGAACGGGGAACAGGTGATATACGTGACCGCTGTCGCATTCGGGTGGAACGCTGACGGTACGTGCGCCCCCGAGCCGCCGGCGGTACTCGGACGCGAGCTGACGCCGCCGAGAAGTCCAGTTCGGAAGAAACGCAAGACGCGCGCGCAGCACAGCGGCCTGCAGTTCGTCGAGCCGGGAATTCACGCCGAACTCCGCGTGGTGATAGCGATCGGTCTGGCCGCCATTGCGCAAGCGGCGGATCCGTTCCGCGAGCGGCGAATCGGCCGTTGTCACCGCTCCACCATCACCCAAGGCCCCCAGGTTCTTCGTCGGATAGAAGCTGTAGGCCGCCGCGGCGCCGAACGAACCGACCGGCCGGCCATCGCACGTGCCGAGATGCGCCTGGCAGCAGTCTTCGACGATGCCGAGGTTGTGGCGCGCGGCCACGGCCGAGAGCGCATTCATATCGGCCGGTTGTCCGTAGAGGTGTACAGGCACAATCGCGGACGTGCGCGGCGTCACCGCCGCCGCCGCGGCGCGCGGGTCGAGCGTCAGGCGATCCGGATCGATGTCCGCAAAGACCGGGCGCGCGCCCGCCATCATGATCGCGAGCGCCGAGAACGCGGCCGACACAGGCGCGGTGATGACTTCGTCCCCGGGCCGGACGCCAATCGCACGAAGCGCGATCGCAATGGCATCCGTTCCGCTCCCCACACCGATTGCATGCGGAGCGCTGCACGCCGCGGCGAATTCGCGTTCGAACGCATCGAGCTCGGGGCCGAGCACGAACCATCCGCGTGCGATGACGCGATCGATGGCTTCGCGTACGGCGCCGGCATCCTCGCCGGGTTTCAGTTGCAGAAACGGGATCACCGGCGCGCCTGCGCCTCGATGCCCGGCGAGTCGACGTACTCCGCCATGTGCTCGCGGTAGAAGTCGATGGTCCTGCGCAGCCCCTCACGGAGATCGATCCGCGGTGCCCACCCGACGCGCTGCCTGAACCGCGTCGAATCCGAGTAGAAGCTGCCGATATCGATGCGTTTCTTGTCGGTGGGCCAGTCGACGTATCGCACGCTGCCGCCGCCGGCAGTCTGGATGAGCAGCGCGACGAGGTCACGGTGGCTGATGGGCTCGTTGCCGCCGACGTTGAAGACTTCGCCATCGCACGCGTTGGAGGCGCCTGCCCGCAGGAAGGCATCGGCCGCGTCCTCGACGAAGACGAAGTCGCGCATCTGCGATCCATCTCCGAAGATCTGGATTTCCCTGTCCTCGATTGCCAGCCGGATGAACCAGCCGATGAACCCTTGACGGTCGTGCTTGATCAGCTGCCGCGGACCATAGACGTTCGTGAGCCGCAGCGAGCAGGCGCGCAGGTCGAAGACGTTGTTGTACAGCAGGTGGTAGTACTCGCCCGCGGCCTTGTTGACGCCGTTGATGTCGGCCGGACGCACGAGGTGGCGCTCGTCGACAGGCAGATAATCGGGGCGCCCATAGACTTGCCGCGTCCCCGCATACACGACGCGCACGCCAGGATTGTTCGTGCGGCACGCTTCGAGAATCGACAGCTGCGCACGGCAGTTGATCTCGAGGTCCGTGTACGGGTCGCGCATGCTGTCGATGTGGCTCACCTGCCCCGCGAGATTGAAGATGACGTCCTGTTCGCGAGAGAGAAAGCCGATGGTGCTCTGCATGCGCACGTCCGCGATGTTGACGCGGACGCGGTCCTTGATGCCGGCGATGTTGAACAGGTTGCCGCCGTAATCGGGGAGCAGCGAGTCCACGATCAGGACATCGGCGCCGAGATCGACGAGTTGCCGCGCGAGATTGCTGCCGATGAATCCAAGGCCGCCGGTGATCATCACGCGACGCCCCGCGTAGTAGTCGAGGTACGCGGCGGTCACACGCGATCTCCGGTGCGGGGCACCGGGTCGGCGGCGACGGCGGCGGCCGCGGGCTCGAGGTGCTCGCGGCGCACGACCAGCGCCAGCCACAGGTTCGCGACGTCGAGTGCCGTCTTGAACAGCCGCCGGAAATTGAAGAACTGGGACTTCCCGTAGGCGCGGTGATAGTGGTGAATCGGCACCTCTGCGATTCGGAACCCGCCGTCCTGGATTTTCTTCATCATCTCCAGGCAGATTACGCCGCTGTCCTTCTCCAGCTGCACCGTCTCGAAAATCGATCGGCGCAGCAGGCGGAAATCGCAATCCACGTCCCGCACGCGCAGGCCGAACAGCAGCCTGACGGTGTGGTGATAGATCCGTCCGATGACGACGCGGTGCAAGGGATCCGAGCGGCTGATCTTGTAGCCGTTGACGAGGTCGACGTTCTCGCCGAACGCCGCCCAGAGCAGCGCCATCTCCGAAGGATCGTACTGGGCGTCGCCGTCGGTATAGAACACCAGTTCGCGCGTGGCCTCCTTGAAGCCGGTCCGCAGCGCGCCGCCGTATCCCCGATTGCCGTGATGGTGCACGACCTTGACCTGCGGGTAGGTGCGCGCGAGCTCGTTCGCGATCTGCGCCGTCGCGTCGACGCTGCCGTCGTTGACGATGATGACTTCGAAGTCGTCGGTCAGCGACCGGGCGGTCTGCAGCGCCGTGATGACGAGGCTCGCAATCGTCCCGCTGTCGTTGTACGCGGGAAAAAACACGCTGAGCCCCGGCCTGGCTGTCGTCGTCATGGAAGTGAGCCGCAAATCTTAGCTGGAGCGTGATTTAAAGGCAAGCGCGCGGTCGTACGCGGCCTCGAATCTCAGCGCCGCGCGTTCCCAGCCGAACCGCGCGCAAACGTCCGCGCGCGCCGCCGCGCCGAGCCGGCGCGCGCCGTCGCGGTCGGAGACGATGTTCCTCATCGCCGCCGCGATGGCGCCGGCATCACGTTCGGGCACGACGATCGCGGTCCGGCGGTCTTCTACCACGGCGCCGATGCCACCCGCGGCCGTCGTGACGACAGGGGTGCCCGAAGCGAGCGCCTCGAGCACGACATTGGGAAGGCCGTCGACGTTGCCGCTGTCGTCGCGGACCGACGGAACGCAAATCATGTCCGCGGCCGCGAAGAGCTCGCCTACTCGATCCTGCGTCTGGTTACCGAGCAGACGGACCCGCGCATCCACGCCCGCCGCGCTTGCCCGCTCGCGCAGTTCGTCGTGCAGCGTCCCTTCTCCGGCAATCGCGAGCACGAGGCCTGGTACGGCCGCGACAGCGTCGACGAGATACTCGAATCCCTTTTTCTTCACCAGCCGGCCGGCGGCGACGCAGAGCGGCACGTTGTCGGGCACACCCAGTTCGTGCCGCCTCGCGCGCCGCGCCTCGGCGTCAGGTTGGAAGCGCTCGGCGTCGACGCCGTACGGCACTGTTTCGATGCGCGACGGGTCCGCGCCGAGCGCGATCGCACGTGTGGCGAGGTCGCTGCTGCAGGCGGTCACGAACCCGGCGCGGCGGAACGTCCGCCGCGCAGCGGCGCGCGCGGGCGCGAGCGTCTCGGCGACATAGACGTCCGATCCGTGCAGGCTCACGACGAGCGGGAGTTCTGGCGCCGCCAGCGACGCGGTGATCCCGCCGGGCACGACCCAGTGGCCATGCATCACGGTCGCGCGATGCCGGCGCGCGATCTTTCTCGCCGTGCGCCAGCCTTGTGCGAGCGCGAGCGGCGCGGCGAGGTACGCGGCGCTGCGGAGACTGACGTCGGCGCGCATCGCCGCCGCGTAGCCAAAAACGTTCAACGACCGGAGCGGCGCGTAGCGATAGAAATGAAACTGCACACCGTGCTCTTCCCGGGAGCGCGCGACGAGCGGATGCCAGGGCGCGACGATGTGGACCTCATGCCCGCGAGCCGCGACGAACCGCGCGATCGGCTCCATGAACGTGCCGACGCTGTCGCCCGGAAACCGCGGATAGGACGTCGTGACCATCACGACGACATGTCGCATGACGTCAGCGGCGCGCGCCGCGCAGCTTCAGGCGCCACGGCATGAGCATGGACTCGAAGATGACGTGTGACGACATCTTCGACTGTCCCTCGCGGCGCTCGACGAAGATGATCGGCACCTCCGCAATGCGGCAGCCGTTGCGCGCGGCATCGAACAGCATCTCGACGAGGAACGAGTAGCCATCGGACACCATCGTGTCGAGCGGCAGACGCTGGAGCGTTTCCCGGCGCCAGCAGCGGAACCCGCTCGTGCAATCGGTTGCCGACAAACCGGTCACCGCGCGCACGTACCGGTTGGCGAAGGTGCTCAGGAAAATCCGGTGCAGCGGCCAGTTGACGACGCTCACGCCGTTCAGATAGCGCGATCCGATGACGACGTCCGCGTTCGCGGCCGCGGCTGCCAGAGCCGGAAGGTGCTCGGGATTGTGCGAGAGGTCCGCATCCATCTGGCAGATCAGCTCCGCGTCCGTCGACGCCAGCGCATGGCGCAGCCCGTCGATGTACGAGCGCCCGAGACCGCGCTTGCCCGTGCGATGCATCACCTCGACACGGCCGGGATACTGCGACACGAGCCGATCGGCGACGTCGCCGGTTCCGTCGGGTGAGCCGTCGTCGACAACGAGCATGCGAAAGCCTTCGTGCGCCAGCACGCCGCGCGCGAGAATCGGAAGGTTGTCGCGCTCGTTATATGTCGGGACGACAGTCAGCGCATTCATGAACGGTCAGCCGCGAGAAGCCCTGCACACACGATCAACGTTGGATCAATCACCGGAATCCGGAATCGCTCCTGGGGAAAAAACAGGATGCATACGATCGCCGCCGAGGCGGCGAGCCAGAACAATGCTTCAGGGCGTTTCGGCCGGCTGAGCGCATTGCCCCGTCGCCAGTATGCAGCGACGCCCGCGAGTGCGAATGGGACCAGGAGCAGATACGAGACGATGGACGACGCCGCGTACAACGTCGAGTGTAGCGTATACGACGGGCCGATTGGCACGACCGTGTAGAAGGCCTTGCGCGCAAGCAGTCCGATCCACCACGCAGGATGCGCGGCGATGTAATCGATCGCGTCGCGGTAATACAAGGGCTCGAGTTCCTCGGCCGTCAGTCCCGGATGCCTGGCGCGGAATTCGATGTCCGCCAGCTTGATGCCAGGATTCGCCGCGAGATCACCTTCGCCGCGGGCGAGCGGGTGGTTACCGGTCCAGAACGTCACCCCACCTTCGGACGCGACGAGGACGACTCGGCCGTACGTCCGGTAATTTCGCACGGTCCAGGGCACGACGACCACGAGCGCCGTCAGGATCAGGAGTGCGGCGATCATCGCGCGCCGGCGCACGATCAACCACAGTCCCGCAACCGGAAGAAAGAAGAGCATCGCTGGACGAACGAGGATTCCGATCCCGCTGAGGGCACCGGCGGCAATTGCCCACAGAGTCGCCGATAGTCCAGCGTTGGCGCGATCCATCGCGCGGTCGAGAAGCAGGACCGCTGACAACGCAAGCATGCAATAGAGCGACTCGCTGAGCGCGTACGCCGAAATCCATACGAGCGGCGGATAGATCGCGGCTATCCACGCTGAGAAGGCGCCGGCTGCCGCCCCCGCGAGCCTCCACGCGAGCAGCGCGATCAGACACACCGCAATCGCGCCGACGATCGATTGGACAATCTTGACGCGCGCGGGCACTGTGTCGGAAGGTCCGCTGCCGGCGCCAATCGCCGCGAGGAATAGTGGATACGCGGGCGCGCGCCCGAACTGCTGAGTCGTGCCGCTGTCATGATCCGGTTCGTACGAAAACCCGCGTCCAGACGCGACGCTGTGAGCGAGCGCCAGGTATTCACGCTCGTCGTGCGTCATTGGCTTGTTCACCCAGTACAACAGGCCGAAGCCGAGCCGGGCGGCAAGCCCCGCGGCCGCCGCTGCGAGCACCAGCCGCCGCCCGAGGACCGGGTCGATCCGCATCGTGAGAGACGTTACTGGCGCCCCTCGAAACGAAGCGCCGAGATCTGCTCCGAGACCAACCCCACGAGGAAGACGATCACACCGAACAGAATCAGCAGGACCGCGCCGTTCGGAATCCGTGAGTGCGCGACGACGTTCCAGAGGCCGTAGACGATTCCGAGGCCGACGCTGGCGCCGGCGAGCGGAACGAAGATCCGGAGCGGACTGAAAATCGTGACGATCTTCAGAATGATCATGAAGAACTTTGCGCCATCGCGCGCCAGCCGGATCTTCGACGTTCCGACGCGCGGGCGCGCATCGGTCGGCTCGAACGTGACGTTGTAGCCCGCCTTGATGAATGCCAGGGTCGTCGTCGTCGGCGTGGAGAACCCGTTCGGCAGCAGGTGAAGGAATTCTCGGAGGTATTCGCGGCGCGCTGCACGGAATCCCGATGTCAGGTCCGGAATCTCACGCCCTGTGAGATAAGACGCGAGCCAGTTCAGCGCCGCGTTGCCGAATTTCCGCCCCTGGGAGGCCTGCGTCTCGGCGGCGCGTGCGCCGATCACGAGGTCGTACTCGCCCAGCCTCCCGACGAGGCGCCGCGCATCGTCCGGACGATGCTGACCATCGCCATCGATGATCAGCACGAACTCACCCGTCGCCCGCCGGATGCCGCTTTTCACCGCCGCGCCGTTGCCCTTGTTGTAGGGATGCGCGACGACAGTCGCGCCGGCCGCCGTCGCGCGCGCGCCCGTACCGTCGCGCGATCCGTCATCCACGACGATGATCTCGTGCCAGGGCCCTGCGGCGGCCAGCGCCGCGACTACCTCGCCGATGACGTCCGCTTCGTTGTATGCCGGGATGACGATGGAAACCGCTGACGGATCGGCCACTAGCGCTCCCACCGATCCTTGCTGGTGAGAGCCGGCCGCTCCTCCGGCTGATCTCCTGGCTGGCGCAGCTCCATCATGCGCACGCGGTAGAGCAGATCCTCGATCAGCTTGCGGTTGCCCGCGTTGACGTCGGCCACCAGGCCGATTACGAGCACGATGAACCCGCCGAGCATGAGGATTGCGGCCGCAATCAGCGATTGCAGGTGGCCCGTCGCCATTTTCGGGTTGTTGAAGTACTCGTAGAGAAAAGGAAGCGTGAACGAGAAGCCGATAGCCATCACGATGAGGCCGATGTACGTGAAGACCTTCAACGGCTCGTACATCGCGTAAATCCGCACAATCGTCGCCGCGGACCGCTTGATGTAGGAGAAGAGGCTGCCAAACAGCCTCGACTCGCGCGTGCGCGCATTCGTCGCCACGGGCACGTGGGCGATCGCCATCCGGTTCTTGCCCGCCTGGATGATCGATTCGAGCGTGTACGAGAACTCCGACACGATGGTCATCCGCAGCGCCGCTTCGCGCGTGTAGGCCCGGAACCCGCTCGTCGTGTCCGGGACGGTCGTGTTCGAGACCTGCCGGACGACCCAGCTGCCCAGCCGCTGCAGCTGGCGCTTGCGCCACGACATGTGTTGGACCTCGGCGATGTTTCGATCGCCGATCACGATGTCCGCGTCGCCGCGGAGGAGCGGGTCGAGCAGCCGTGGAATCTCGCGCGCCGAGTACTGGTTGTCGGCGTCCGTATTGATGATGAAGTCGGCGCCCGCCTTCAATGATGCGTCGATCCCCGCCATGAACGCGGCCGCGAGCCCCTTGTTGCGCCGCAGCCTGACGACGTGATCGGCGCCGCAGCGCCGCGCGACCTCCGCCGTGCCATCGCGAGAGCCATCGTCGATCACCAGCACCTCGACGACGTCGACACCCGGTACCGATCGCGGCAGATCGGCAAGCGTTGCGGGAAGCGTCAACGCTTCGTTGAGACACGGAATCTGGATGATGAGCTTCTTCACGGAATTGCCACAATTGCCAAAATCGCCGGAATCGCCGGAAATGAATTTTTCAATGCCGTTGAATTATGGCAATTCTGGCAATTATGGCAATTGTGGCAATGTCGTGAGCTTCTCGATCACCCCATCCCAGGTCACCCGCGACGCGGCATCGTGGCCGGAGTCGCCCATTTCCGCGGCGCGTTTACGGTCCGATGCCAGCCGGTTGATCGCGCCCGCAATCTCGTCGGGGTCTGGCGCGCTGACGAACCCGTTCACGCCGTCGACGACGAACTCGTTGGGGCCTCCGGAGTCAGTGCAGGTGACAACCGGTTTGCGCGCGAGGAATGCCTCGAGGGTGACGTACCCGAAGTCTTCGTCGTACGGCGGGTAAATCACAGCGAGCGCGCCGGCATACAACCGGATCAGATCATCGTCGCCAACCGATCCGAGAAACGTCACCCGATCGGCAACCCCCATTTCCGCAGCGGTTCGCTCGGTGTTGAGCCGCTGAGTCCCGTCGCCGGCGACAATCAATCGAAGACCTGAATCGACGCGCGCGAGTGCCTTGACGATGAGATCGACGCGCTTGACCGACTCGATGCGGCCGACCGACAACACGTAATCGCCGTACGGGCCTGGAACGAGCCTCGGTGCCAGCTGTGGCGGATGATAGAGCGGTTCGGCCTGCAGTCCGTTGAATTTCTGGAGGCGCGACGCGGTGTTCCGCGCATTGGTAAATACCTTGCGGCACTCGCCCAGCATCTCGCTATCGAGACGGAGCAGCGTGTCACGAAGTCCGACGTCGAGCTCCGTGTGCTGGAAGTCGCTGTACTCCGTTCCACACAACTCGTACGCGGCCCGGTACTGATGAATGAGCCAGGCGATTTTCACCGGGTGCCGTGCGAAGTACGAGGGAAACTTCGTGCCGATGACGAGATCGACCGGGCGCCCGTTGCTCTCGCTCAAATCGAGGAGGCGCCATGCGGCGGCGTGAGGAAGGATCTCCTCCTTCGGGTACCACTTGAACGGCACGCTCACGAGCTCGGTCTGAAACCCGCGCGCGCGCAGCTCGCGCACGAGCTGACGCACGTGCACCTCGGCGCCGCCGTGCACGAACGGCACCTGCGCTTCGCACACGAGGACTGTGTCAATGCTCAATGATGAATGAAGAATGATGAATGATGAACCAATCACCCATCATTCTTCCTACGTGGCGTGACGGAAGTTGATCACATCGCCATCCTGCACGATGTACTCCTTCCCCTCGAGCCGGAGCTCGCCGTGATCGCGACACGCCGCGAGCGTCTTGCGCGCCAGCAGGTGCTCATACCGCACGACCTCCGCCCGGATGAAGCCTCGTGAAATGTCCGTGTGAATCTCCCCGGCGGCCACGACCGCCGGCGTATTTCTCGGAATCGACCAGGCGCGGTTCTCGTCTTCGCCGACGGTGAAGAACGAAATGTAGCCGAGCAGATCGTAGCTGGCGCGGATGACGCGGTCGAGGCCGGATTCGTGGAGGCCAAGATCCTCCATGAACGCCTTGGCGTCCTCGGGCTCGAGCTGTGCAATCTCGAGCTCGATTTTCGCGCAGATTGGCACCGCCCGCGTCGCCGCGCCGGCGAGAAAGGACTCGATCCTCCCGAGCTTGACCGCCTCATCGGCATGCGGCAGATCGGCTTCGTCCAGGTTCAGGACGATGAGCAGCGGCTTGGCCGACAGGAACTGAAACCCGCGGAGCCGCTTAGCGTCCTCGGGCGAGAGGTCGAGCGCGCGCAGCGCCTTTCCCTGCTCCAGCGCCTCGCGGCAGCGCAGCAGAATCTCCTGTTCCTTCTTCAGCTCGGGGTTGCTCCCTTTCTTGAGATCCTTCTCGAGCCGTTCGAGCCGCCGCTCGACAACGCCGAGGTCCGCGAGGATCACTTCGTCCTCCATCGCGCGGACATCGCGCGCGGGATCGATCGAGCCCGCCGGATGCGGGACCGACGGATCGCGGAACATCCGCACGACGTGCAGGAGCGCATCCGCGTTTCGGAACGGCGCGACGTCCAGCAGCGCAGCGGCGCCTGTCTTCGCTCCACCCGCGCCCGCGATGTCGGCGAACTCCACGGTCGCCGGGACGTGTTTGCGGGGATTGAACAGTGCGGTCAATTCGTCGAGCCGATTATCGGGAACTCGCGACACGCCGACGTTCGCCTCGGACTTGCCGCCCGTCCTCGGGGCTTCGCGCGCGCTCGTGAGCAGTTGGAAAAGCGCGGTCTTTCCGGAGGCGGGGAAACCTATCAATCCAGCACGGAGCATCTGTCGGGGCCCTTCGGTTGAGCAGATCTGCCCATGCTAGCACGCGGCGACACCAGGGGCAGGCGCCTTCGCCTGTTTCTTCGCCTGGCGAAAGTAAAGCGTAAGCGCCTCAGCACATTGGTTTTACGTTGACAGATCGGTCCCGCTTCTCTACTATCGCGGTGGAATTTTGTGGAGCAAAGTGGAGTAAACGGACGTGCTCCGGGGCAACTACGCCGCCAGAATTGATGACAAAGGCAGGCTCAAGGTTCCGAACGCCTTCCGCAGCCTCGTGGAAACGAAGCACGGGAAGGAATTGTTCGTGACGAGCCTGACGGGGGAGTACGTCCGCATCTACCCGATGCCGGTGTGGCTCGAGCTCGAAGAGAAGCTTGCGCGCATGCCGTCAACCCATCCCGCCCGTCTGAAGTTCCTCGACCGCGTCAATTACTTCGGTCAGACCGCAGAGTTCGACACGCAGGGCCGCGTGGTGATTCCCAGCCGTCTGCGCGAATCGGCCGGGATGACGGGCGACGTCGACGTCTTCGGCCAGGTCGCGTACCTCGACGTCTGGAACCACGAGCGCTTCGCCGCGAAGCTGCAGCGGGACCCGTACACCGACGACGACGCGCGCGCGCTGTCAGATTTCGGGGTCTGACATGAATGGGGTGCATGAACCGGTGATGCTCGCCGAAACGATCGCGCTCCTCGCGCCGGCCCGCGGCGGTCTCTTCGTCGACTGCACGGTCGGCCTCGGCGGCCACGCACGCGCGCTGCTGGAGGCGGGCGCCACCCGCCTCATCGGTCTCGATCGCGACCCGGCGGCGCTCCGACTCGCGCGCGAGGCGCTCGCGCCTTGGGGTGATCGCGTCGAGCTCATCCACTCGGATTATCGCGAGCTCGGCGCGCTGCTCGCCCCGCGATCGATCGACGGCGTCGACGGCGCGCTCGCGGATCTCGGCGTCTCGTCGATGCAGTTCGACGCGGAAGGACGGGGATTCAGCTTCCGGCGCGACGAGCCTCTCGATATGCGCATGGACCAGACGCAGGGTCCCACGGCAGCCGAACTCGTCGCGGCCGCCGGCGAAGACGACCTCGCCAACGTGATCTACCGGTATGGCGAGGAGCGATTCTCGCGGCGCATCGCGCGGCGGATCGTCGAGGCACGCGACACCGCCGCGATTGCGACGACCGGCCAGCTCGCCGACATCGTTCGGCGGGCCGTGCCGCGGAAGGGGTATCAGCGCATCGATCCCGCGACGCGCACGTTCCAGGCGCTGCGGATCTGGGTCAATCGCGAGCTCGATGGCCTCGACGCATTTCTCGTCGACGCCTCGCGCCTGCTGCGCGCGGGCGCGCGCCTCGCGGTGATCACGTTTCACTCGCTCGAGGATCGCATCGTCAAGCACGTGTTTCGGGCGCTTGCGGCGGGGGGCAGCGCCCTGCGCGTGCTGACGCGCAAGCCCGTCGTGCCGGGCGACGACGAGGTCGCGCGCAACCCGCGCGCGCGCAGCGCGAAGCTGCGAGCGATTGAGAGGCTTGCATGAACGGCATTGACTTCGAGTACGCGATCAAGAAGGACGTGCGCAACAACCCGATCGTCCGCGAGATCGACGAGGCCCGCCACCGGCAGCTGCTGCAGACGCTCGCAATCGGCGGGTTCCTCTCGCTCGTGATCCTGTTCTCCGCGTGGCAGCGGTTCGCGCTCCTCGGGCACGGGTACGAGATGCAGCGGATGCAGCAGGAGCGCGCCGAACAGGAGGAAATCAACCGCCACCTGAGGCTCGAGATCGAAACGCTGCGCGCGCCGTCCCGGATCGAGCAGATCGCAACGAAACAACTGCACCTGGTGGCGCCGTCGCACGATCAAGCCATCGTCCTCGAGCGGGTGACGCCGTCGGCGCCTCCCGCGAAGTCCATCATCGCGGCACGCTGATATCGAGCGCGTCCTCAGGAGAATCGGTGGCGGACGAACACGGCAGCAGATTCAGACTCCCCTGGCGCAGGCCCCCGCAGCGGGTCGCCCGGCGGGAGCTCGGTGCGTCCTCCGAGTGGCGCAGCCGGCTGCGGTCGCGCCTCGGGATTTGCGCGGTGTTCTTCGCGCTGTGGACCGCCGGCATCGAAGCCAGGCTCATGTATCTGCAGGTGTTCGAGCACGCCGACATGATGGCCCGCGCGAACCGGCAGCAGCTCAGGACGGTGAAGCTCCCTGCCAAGCGCGGCGAGATCGTCGATCGCGCCGGCCACGTGCTCGCCTACAGCGTCGACGCCGACACGATCGCCGCCGATCCATCTGAAGTGGGCGATCCGGATCAAGTGGCCGCGCTCGTCTGCGGGGCGCTCGACGCATGCACTCAGCAGCAGCGCGCGACGATGAGCGAGCGGCTGCACAGCAAACTGCAGTTCGTGTACCTCGCGCGCCAGATCTCGCCCGATGAAGCGCGCCGCGTGAAGGCGCTCGACCTGCCAGGACTGCTCTATTACAAGGAGAACCGCCGGTACTACCCCAAGAAGGAGCTGGGAGCGCACGTGCTCGGCTACGTCGGGCTCGACAACGGCGGGCTGGCGGGGCTGGAGTCCGCGTTCGACGCGCGGATCCGCGGCCGCGAAGGCAAGATGCTCGTGCAAACCGACGCGCGGCGGCACGCGATGTCGACGCGCGAGGAGCGGCCGCCGACGGCGGGGGACGGGCTCGAGCTCACGATCGACGAGTATCTGCAGTACGTCGCGGATCGCGAACTGCGCGACGGCGTCGCGGAGAACTCGGCCGCGGGCGGCACCGCGATCATCATGGAGCCGCGCACCGGCGAAATCCTCGCGCTCGCGAACTGGCCCACGTTCAACCCGAACGCCTTCGCCGCCGCCGACGAGGCGGCGCGCCGCAACCGCGCGATTCAGGATTTGTACGAGCCCGGATCGACGTTCAAGATCGTCACGGCATCGGCCGCGATCGAAGAGCGTCTGATCAGTCCTGACGATCCGATCAACTGCAGCCCGGGCTACATCACCTTCGGGCCGCGCATGATCCGGGACACGCACGAGTATGGCGTGCTGCCCTTCATCGACGTCATTGCGAAATCGAGCAACGTCGGCGCGATCAAGGTGGGGATGAAGCTCGGGCCGGAGCGGCTCGTGCGGTACGTCAACCGGTTTGGCTTCGGCCAGACGATCGCGCCGGATTTCCGCGGCGAGAACCCGGGAATCGTCTGGGATGCGGCGCGGATGGATCCCAGCGCGCTCGCGTCGGTCTCGATGGGATATCAGGTCGGCGTCACCGCGGTCCAGATGGCGACCGCCGTCAGCGCCGTCGCAAACGGTGGCGAGCTCGTCGAGCCGCACGTCGTCCGCGCGTTCATCCGCAACGGCCGCCGCGAGGAAGTGCCTCGCAGAGTGATTCGGCGCGCGATCAATCCCGAGACCGCCGCAACCGTGACGTCGATCATGGAAGCGGTGGTCGAGCGAGGCACCGCGAAAGCGTTCGCCCAGATGGACGGCTACACCGTGGCGGGGAAGACCGGCACGGCGTCGAAGCTCGTGAACCAGCACTACTCGAAATCGGACTACAACGCGTCGTTTGTCGGCTTCGTGCCGTCGCGGAATCCCGCGGCGGTGATCGTCGTCGTGATCGATTCGCCTCACGAGAAGGGCTACTACGGCGCAGTCGTGTCGGCGCCGGTGTTCAAGCGGATCGCGGATGCGACGCTGCGCCACCTGGGCGTGGGGCCGAACGTCAATCCGGCGCCGCCAGTAATCGTCGCGGGCCGCGAGGCGCCCGACATGGCTCCGACGCGGATCGCCGCCCCGATTCCCCCCGTGCACGCGGCTGATACGACCGAGCCGGGGGAGATGCCGGACGTGCGCGGTTTCAGCGCGCGCGACGCGCTGCGCACGCTCACGCGCATCGGTCTCTCGCCGCGCATCAGCGGCGACGGATTCGTCATCGAGCAATCGCCTGCCGCGGGAACGCTCCTGACGCGCGGCACGGTATCCGTACTGAAGCTCGGGCGCCGCGCGCCGGTGCCGGCGCAGGGGGCGCAGCAATGACGCTGCGTGCTCTGCTCGGCGCGCTGCAGCCGATCGAGTTGCCAGTTTCCGTCGGCGACACCACGGTAAGGTCTGTTGCGTACGACTCCCGGCAGGCAGGGCCGGGATCCGTATTCGTCGCCCTCCGTGGTGTCAAGGCCGACGGAACCGCATTCGCCCGCGATGCGATTAAACGCGGCGCCATTGCGGTGGTCTCCGAGTCCGAGCGGCCAGAGGACGTCTCCACGCCGTGGCTGCGCGTGGACGACGCGCGGCTTGCGCTCGCGGCGCTCGCGGCGGAGTTCTACGGACATCCGAGCGACGAGCTGACGCTCGTCGGGATCACCGGCACGAACGGCAAGACGACGACATCGTACTTGCTGACCTCCATCTTCGAAGCGGCCGGGATCAAGTCCGGCCGGATCGGGACCGTCGGCTACCGGATCGGCGATCGCGAGGTCGACGCGGCGCGTACGACTCCCGAGGCGCCGGACGTCCAGGCGATGCTGCGCGAGATGGTTGCCGGGGGCTGCGCCGCGTGCGTGATGGAAGTGTCATCACATGCGCTCGCGCTCCGCCGCGCCGATCACCTGCGGTTTGCCGCCGGGATCTTCACGAACCTGACGCGCGATCACCTCGATTTCCATGGCGACATGGAGGCGTATTTTCGCGCGAAGCGTCGCCTGTTCGAGCTGCTGCCCGACGATGGCTTCGGCATTGCGAACGTCGACGACCCCCGAGGCGCGGAATTCGCCGCGGCGGCCAAACGGCCGGTCACCTACGCGATCGACGCGCCGGCGGATGTCCGGCCGGGCCCCTTGTCGTACTCGCTCGAAGGGCTGTCCTTCGAAGCGCGTACGCCGCGCGGCACGCTGCGTCTGCGCTCGCCGCTCGTCGGCCGGCCGAACACCTACAACATCCTCGCGGCGGTCGCGGCCGCGATGGCGCTCGATCTGCCGTTCAGCGCGATTGAGAAAGGCGTCGCGAGCCTCGAGGACGTGCCGGGACGATTCCAGCTCGTGTCCGGTCCGGACGATGACGTGCGGGTCGTTGTCGACTATGCGCACACCGACGACGCGCTGAAGAACCTGCTCGATACAGCCGCATCGCTCGCAACAGGGCGAGTCATCACCGTGTTCGGCTGCGGAGGCGATCGCGATCGCACGAAGCGGCCGCTGATGGGCGCGGTCGCCGCGCGGTTGAGCGACCTGGTGATCATCACGTCGGACAATCCCCGTTCGGAGGATCCCGAACAGATCATCGAGGAAGTGAAGCGCGGCCTCGTCATGCCCGCGAATCGAATGCCGCCGAAAGGTCAGCCCGCGCCGCAGTCCACGCCGTTCCTCTCCATCGTCGATCGCAAGGAAGCGATCGCGAGGGCCGTGCGCGACGCGCGCCCGGGGGACCTCGTGCTGATCGCCGGGAAGGGGCACGAAAAGTATCAGCAGATCGGGGATCGCACGCTGCCGTTCGACGACGTCGAAGTGGCGCGCGATGCGCTCGCGCGGCGGCGCGCGCGATCGCGGGTTTCGTAGCGGCGTGGAACGGCTGCCGCTGACCGCCGGGGATGTTGCGGCCGCGACCGGCGGGCGGTTGATGCGAGGGGATACGCGGCAGCCGATCGAGGGCATCTCGATCGATTCACGGACCATCGGGCCGGGAGACTTCTTTATCGCGATTCGCGGCGAACGATTCGACGGACATGCCTTCATCGCGGACGCGCTGTCGCGCGGAGCGCTCGGCGTGCTTGCCGAGTCCGCCGCGGCGCAGGCATCGGCCGGGTCGGCCGGCGCGGCGACCGTGGTGATCGGCGTTGCGGAGACCACGGCGGCGTTGCAGCAGATCGCGCGCGACGTGCGGCGCCGTTCCGGCGCGCGGCTCGTGGCGATTACAGGAAGTGCGGGGAAGACCACGACGAAGGAAGTGGCGGCGGAGTTCCTGTCGACCCGCTACCAGGTGTTTCGGAACAAGGGGAACCTCAATAACCACATCGGGCTGCCGCTGTCGCTCCTCGAGCTGCGGTCGCGGCCCGAGGCGGCAGTCGTCGAACTCGGTATGAACCATCCCGGTGAGATTCGGACGCTCGTCGGCATCGCGGAGCCCGAGGTCCGCGTGTGGACGAACGTCGGCGACGCGCATCTCGGGTTCTTTGCGTCGGCCGATGCCATCGCGGACGCGAAAGCCGAGATCCTCGAGAACGCCCGCCCCGACGACGTGCTCATCGCCAATGCCGACGATCACCGGATCGTGGACCGTTCGAAAGCGTTTGCGGGCCGGGTCATGACATTCGGACTGCAGCAGCCCGCCGACGTCCGGGCGCTCTCGATCGAAGAACGCGGGCTCGAGGGCACTCGCGCCGTCGTCCGCACGCCGATCGGAGAGATCGACCTCGAGACGCCGCTGCTCGGGCTCGGCAACCTCGCAAATGTGCTCGCGGCCGCCGCCGTCGCGCTCCAGTTCGACGTTCCGCTCGACGACATCCAGGCGCGCGCCGCGACGCTGCGGCCCGCGCACCGCCGCGGCGAGTTGCTGCGCCTTCCGGGCGGCGTCACGGTGATTGACGACTCGTACAACTCGAGTCCGGCGGCGCTTCGCCGCGCGCTTCAGACTCTGAGGGCCGCCACCGGGAGCGCGCGGAAGGTCGCCGTGCTCGGCGAGATGCTCGAGCTCGGCTCCCACGCCGCCCGGCTCCACGAGGAATGCGGCGTCGCGGCCGCGAACGCAGGGCTGGATCTCCTGATCACTGTCGGCGGCGCGTCGGCGCGCGCGCTCGCAGATGCCGCGGTTCGCGCGGGAATGCCCGAGGCGGCTGTCGCGTACGCACGGAGCAACACCGAAGCGGCCGCGCTTGCGCTGCAGCGCGTCCGGCCCGGCGACCTCGTTCTGATCAAAGGATCGCGCGGCATCGGCACCGACGTTGTCGCCGACCGACTGAAAGCGGAGTACGCGTGATGCTGTATCACCTGCTGTACCCGCTTCACACGCAGATCGCCGTCCTGAACGTGACCCGCTACATCACGTTCCGCACGGCGGCTGCGAGCCTGACCGCGCTGGTCATCGGGCTGTTCGTCGGCCCGGCGATGATCCACAAGCTGCGCGACTTCCAGATCGGGCAGGTGATTCGCCAGGACGGACCTGCGACCCACCAGACGAAGGCGGGCACGCCGACGATGGGGGGCCTGCTGATCCTCACGTCGGCGCTGGTGCCGACGCTGCTGTGGGCGGATCTCACGGACCCGTTCATCTGGATCGCCGTTCTCGCGACCACGGCGTTCGGTGCCATCGGCTTCGTCGATGACTACCTGAAGATCGTTCGCAAGACGCACCACGGGCTCCGACCGCGCTACAAGATGGCGTGGCAGGTCGTGGCCGCGCTCGGCGTTGGCGCGGCGCTGCAGTACATGGCGACTCACGAGCCGTCGCTCTACAGCACACGGCTCATCTTTCCGTTCTTCAAGCGCGTCATTCCCGATCTCGGCGTCTTCTACGTGATCTTCTCCGTCGTGTTTCTGGTGGGCGCGACCAACGAGGTCAACCTGACCGATGGACTCGACGGGCTCGCGATCAGCGTGTTCGCGGTATCGGCCGCGGCGTTCACCGCGCTCGCCTACGTGTCGACGCACGTCGTGTTCTCCAACTACCTGCAGCTCGTACGGCTTCCGCCGGTTGCGGCGGAGCTCACGATTTTCTGCGGCGCGCTGGTCGGCGCGAGCCTCGGGTTCCTCTGGTGGAACTGCTATCCGGCGGAGATCTTCATGGGCGACGTCGGGTCTCTCGGACTCGGCGGCGCGCTCGGCACGGTGGCGCTCCTCATCAAGCAGGAAATTCTGTTCGTCATCGTTGGCGGTGTGTTCGTGATGGAGGCGGCATCGGTGGTCATCCAGGTCGCGTCGTTCAAGACGACCGGCCGGCGTGTGTTCAAGATGGCGCCGCTGCATCACCACTTCGAGCTGATTGGCTGGAGCGAACCGAAGGTCATCACGCGATTCGTGATCCTCGCGATCATCTTCGCGTTGTTCAGTCTCACGACGCTGAAACTGCGATGACGGCCGAGCGTGGATTTTCCGTTCGTGGCAAGCGAGTCACCGTGGCGGGCGCGGCGCGGAGCGGCGTTGCGGCCGCCGAGCTCCTCGTGAGCCGCGGCGCGGCGGTCACGCTCAGCGACCGGCGCGATCGCCTCGATGACGAAGAGCGGCTGCGCGCAGCGGGCGTCGAGCTCGAGCTCGGCGGCCATAACGAGTCGACCTTCACGGGCGCCGATCTCGTGGTCACGAGCCCGGGAGTTCCGCTGTCCCAGCCTGTGCTCGACGCCGCGCGCCGCGCCGGAGTCCCGGTGATCGGCGAGCTCGAGCTCGCGTTCCGCTGGCTTCGCGGCAAGGTCATCGCGATTACCGGCACGAAAGGGAAGTCGACGACCACGACGCTGACGGGACGGATGCTCGAAGCGGGCGGCCAGCGCGTGCTCGTCGGCGGCAACATCGGGCTCGCCCTCAGTTCGCAGGTAGACGCGTCGACCGAAGACACGATCCACGTCGTCGAGGCCAGCAGCTTTCAGCTCGAGGCGATCGATACGTTCAGGCCCTGGATCGCCGTACTGCTCAATTTTTCTCCCGATCATCTGGACCGCCACGCGAGTGTGGAGGAATACGCCGCCGCCAAGTCGAAGATTTTCATGCGGCAAACGGATCAGGACTGGGCGGTGTTGAACGCCGACGACACGGCGTCGCTCGCGATGGCGGCCGACGGACGCGCGCGCCAGCTCCTCTTCTCGATGACGGCCGGCATTCGCGACGGCGTGGTGGTCGACGGCAACGCAATCGTGCGCAGGCACGGGGATCGGATTGAACCGCTGGTGCCGTTGTCCTCGATTCGGCTTCTTGGCCCGCACCTCGTCGCCGACGTCGTGGCGGCGTCGGCCGTGGCGTGGCTCGCCGGCGTCGACGCCGCGGCGATGACCCGCGCCGTCGAGGGGTTCGCCGGCCTCGAGCACGCGCTCGAACCTGTCGCCGAGGTGGGAGGCGTGCGGTTCGTCAACGACTCGAAGGCCACGAACATCGAGTCGGCCAGGCGCGCGATCGAGAGCTTCGGCGAGGGGCTCGCCGTGATTCTCGGCGGCCGTTTCAAGGGAGGCGACTTCCGCGATCTGCTGGAGCCGCTGGCGGCGCGGCGCGCAACCGTCATCGCGATCGGGGAGGCGCGCCCGCTGATCGTCGAAGCGCTCTCCGGCCGCGTGAGCGTCAGCGAGGCGCCGGACATGTCGGCGGCCGTTCGCAAGGCGTTCGCGTCGGCAACGCCGGGCAGCACGGTCGTGATGGCGCCCGCGTGCGCGAGCTTCGACATGTTCCGCGACTACGCGGAGCGAGGGCGTGTGTTCAAGCAGGAAGTCCTGAGGTTGCAGGAGGAATGGAACGTCACGCGTGAGCAGTGAGCAGTCATCAGTCCGGCCGGTGCGGTGAAGAACCGTCCGCTGGGAACGCAGGCTGCCCCGGTCTGCGAGGGTGGTGTCTTAGCCCCTGTCCGGCTGATGACTGCTGACTGCTCAGCGTGATTGTCGGTCCCACGAAGGCCGACCTTTAGGCGGCGAAGTATGGCGCGAAAGCTGAAATCCGACAAGCTGCTCTTCACGGCCACGCTCCTCCTCGTGTGTACGAGCGTGGTGATGGTGTACAGCGCGTCGGCCGTCGTAGCGATGCAGACGAACCACGACCCGTACGTCTACCTGTTCAAACAGGCGACGTGGGCGCTCCTCGGTCTCGTGCTCGTGCCGGTCATCATGCGCGTCGATTACCGCAATTACCGGCAGCCGGTGGTCATCTGGGCGGGCCTCGCGCTCGTGTCCACCGCGCTCATCGCCGTGTTGTTCGGCCATCCGATCAACGGAGCGACGCGGTGGCTCGGCGTCGGGCCGCTCGGCGTGCAGCCCTCGGAGCTGGCGAAGATCGTGATCATTTTCTTCATGGCGGCGCTGCTCGAGCGACGCATGGACCGCATCGACGAGCCGACCTATGCGCTGCTGCCGATCGGCATCGTGCTGGCGGCGATCGTCGGGCTGATCCTGGCGGAACCGGACCTGGGAACGTCCGTGTCGGTGCTGATGATCGCCGGCATCATGATCTTCGCCGCGGGCATCAACTATCGCTACGTCGCGGGCGTGTTCCTCGCATCGCTGCCCGCGCTCTATTTCCTGCTCGCGTTCTCCGACTACCGGCGCCGCCGTGTCCTGGCGTTCCTGAACCCGTGGGCGGATCCGCTCGGCGACGGGTTCCAGATGATCCAGTCGATGATCGCCGTCGGCACGGGCGGCGTCTTCGGCCGCGGCCTGATGGCGGGCGTGCAGAAGCTCTTCTACCTGCCGGAGCCGCACAACGATTTCATCTACTCGGTGATCTCCGAAGAGCTCGGGCTCATCGGCGCGACCGTCGTGCTTGCCTGCTTCTGCGTGATCACGTGGCGCGGCCTGCGGACGGCGGTGCGCGCGCCCGATCGGTTTGGCGCCTTTCTGGCGCTCGGGCTCACGACGATGGTGGCGTTCCAGGCGTTCTTCAACATCAGCGTCGTGCTGGGACTGCTTCCGACCAAGGGCATCCCGCTGCCGTTCGTGAGCTACGGCGGCTCGTCGCTGCTCATCAACCTTCTCGGGATGGGGATCCTGCTGAACGTGTCGCAGCACGCCTCGTCCACGCACGTCATCACGACGGCGCTGCCAACACAGGATGCATGACGCCCATTCGCATCGTGATCGCGGGCGGCGGAACGGGCGGGCACCTGTTCCCGGGAATCGCCGTGGCGCGCGAGCTGCTGCGGCGGCATCCCGATGCGCGGATCACATTCGCGGGGACGGCGCGTGGCATCGAAGCGCGCGTCATTCCGCGCGAAGGCCTGGAGCTCGACCTGCTGCGGAGCGCCGGGCTCAAAGGCGCGTCGATCGCGGCGCGGATCCGCGGTCTGCTCCTGCTGCCGCTGAGCGCCTTCGACGCATGGTCGATCCTCTCCCGCCGCTCGCCGCACCTCGTGATTGGCGTCGGCGGCTACAGCTCCGGCCCCGTCGTACTGCTTGCAGCGCTGCGCCGCATTCCGACGCTGCTGCTCGAGCAGAACGCCGTGCCGGGCCTGACGAACCGCCTGCTGGCGCGCGCCGTCAGCGCCGCAGCAGTCACGTTCGACTCGACGGCTGGGTATTTCGGAAGGAGGGCCATTGTCGCTGGCAACCCCGTTCGTCCGGAGTTCTTCTCGGAACCGAATCGCCCCGCGCCGCGCGCACCGGGGCCTCCAAGGATTCTGATCTTTGGCGGCTCCCAGGGCGCGCACGCGATCAACGTGGCCATGGTGGAGGCGGCGCCGCAACTGGCACTCCACCCTGGCGGGCTGGCAATCACGCATCAGACAGGAGAGCGCGATCTTGAACTGGTCCGGGACGGCTACCGGCGGGCGGGGATCGAGGCCCGGGTGGAACCGTTCCTGTTCACCATGGCTAGGGAAATAAACGCGGCGGATCTCGTCGTCTGCCGCGCCGGCGCGACGACGATCGCCGAGCTGACGGCAGCGGGGCGGGCCGCGGTGCTGGTTCCGCTGCCGACGGCGGCCGACGATCATCAGCGGCGCAACGCCGAAGTGGTCGCGTCGGCCGGCGCGGCGGTGATTGTCGATCAGCAGGGACTCACGGGCACGCAGCTGGCGGCCCGGATCGTCGCGCTGATTGGCGACGTGCAGCGGCTCGACGCGATGTCGGCGGCAGCTCGGCGGCTCGCGCGGCCCGACGCGGCGCGCGTGATCGCGGACAAGGCGCTGGAACTTGTAGCAGATACGAGGCGGTGATGGCGATCGCCACAGCAATCGCATGCTGTTTGCGCCATCACCAGGGCGCGCCGGCGACGAAGCCGAGCGGGGTCAGCGGCCCCCGCGAGCGACCGGACCGAGGTTCGGGGCGGAGCCCCGAAAAGGGATGTTAGGACGGACGCGGCGGATCCACTTCGTCGGCATCGGAGGCATCGGCATGAGCGGCATCGCCGAACTGCTCGTGAATCTCGGCTACGACGTGACCGGGTCGGACGCGAAGCGATCCGAGTCGACCGATCGCCTCGAGACGCTCAACGTCCGCGTCTGGATCGGGCACGAGGCGTCGCACGTCGGCGCGGCCGACGTCGTCGTGCTCTCGTCTGCCATCCGGCCCGAGAACCCGGAGATCGCCGAGGCGCGGCGGCGCGGCACCCCTGTGATTCCGCGGGCCGAGATGCTCGCAGAGCTGATGCGGCTTCGGTACGGCATCGCGATCGCCGGCGCGCACGGCAAGACGACGACGACCTCGATGGCGGCGTTGATCCTGGAGCGCGCCGGGCTCGATCCGACGGCCGTCATCGGCGGCCGGCTGAGCGCCTTCGGCAGCAACGCGCGGCTCGGGCGCGGGGACTACATGGTCGTCGAGGCGGATGAAAGCGACCGCTCCTTCTTGAAGCTGTCGCCGTCGATTGCGGTCATCACGAACATCGATCGCGAGCACATGGAGAGCTACGGCAGCTGGGACAACCTGCAGCAGGCGTTCGCCGACTTCGCGAACAAGGTGCCGTTCTACGGCGCTGTTGTCGCGTGCGCGGACGACGCGGCGGTCCGCGAGCTGTTGCCGAAACTGACGCGCCGCGTGATCACGTACGCGTTGGACGATCGGGAGGCGGATCTGGTCGGGAAGGGGATGCGGCTCGAGGCGTTCGGGTC
>Ga0075424_100000768_pt1 | contig 26213 bp, 21 predicted proteins | sample SoiMethybrSBSTD3_FD_75301 | JGI IMG/M metagenome (GOLD analysis project Ga0075424, IMG submission 75301) | Bulk soil microbial communities from a Populus tree surrounding site in Tennessee, USA - Soil MetaG P. TD hybrid SBSTD3 | ecosystem: Environmental > Terrestrial > Soil > Tree plantation... | reverse complement strand
GTCAAACGCGGCGCAGCCGCGTACCAGCGAGACTGCTCCAACTGCCACGGCGCCGCGCTCGAGGGCGGAGACATGACGCCTCCGCTTGTCGGTGGCGCCTTCACGTCCAATTGGAACGATCTGACGCTTGGCGACTTGTTCGATCGGATCCGTCAGACGATGCCGCTCGACAGTCCCGGGAAGTTGTCACGCCAGCAGAACGTCGATGTCATTGCGTTCATCCTCAAGACGAACGCGTGGCCGTCAGGTGCGACGGAACTCCCGCCTGAAGCCGGCGCGCTGCAGCAGATCCGAATCGAGGCGAGCAAGCGCTAAATCGCGCCACGTAGGCGCAGCGCCTCCACGGCTCTGCGCTCCTCACCATGCGGGTCATCGACCAGCGCGACTCCGGAGCCGAAGACCATGGTGGGCCACGCCGATGAATTGAATGGAGTCCACGTGGCGATTCCGGGGTGGCTGGGGTTACCCGTCCTAGCAAACGAAATCCAGGCTTCACTCATCGCCGACGAGAGCGCGTAGCGGTCGGCGCCGGTGCCCGTCATGAACGAGATCGCGTCGGGGTGATCGAAGACGAACGGAAGCTCCATGCCATGCATCGAGCGCAACCGGCCGTCGCGCACGGGCGATCGCCAGGTGAACGAGTACAGGAAGACAGGCGCTTTGTCTTGCGTGAACTTCCGTTGTGCGATCACGTGAGATGCGAAGCGAAGTGCCGACGCGTCACCAGCAATGACAGCAGCGATGTCGCTGAGCGATTCCATCGGACGGTGTGAGCGGTAAAGCGCGATCAGCCGGTCGGCCTCTGCATCACCTACACGAACGATGCGCTTCACCTGCGCGCGAAGCTCGGACATATCGCCTGGCTCTTTCGTCCAGTACGGATCGTCGGGATTCCCGTACGGGATGCCTTCGCATTCGTTCGAACCTACCATCAGTGGGACGGCGGCCGAGGTCTCCGATGCGACCGGCTCGAAGGGGTGAGATGGAAGCGTTCGCCCATCGATGACTGGAACAAACCGCAGAGAGATATCGTCCTGCGCGGGCAGCCCACTCTGTCCTGAGACGGAGCCTGTCAGTGCCGACACGATGCGATCGGCAGACATCGTCATGAGCGCACTTGCGTCGGAGGCCTTCAGACCGAGGCGTGCGAGCAGCAGCCCGGCTGCCTCGACAGCGCGTGCCGGATCGAGCCCGGTGATCGCCGTGTCCGCCAGCGTGCTCATGATGATGGCGCGATGGAAAAGCCCTTTCGCGGAGGGGAACGCCATCAGCATTGCGACCTTCCCGCCGCCACCCGACTGACCGAAGATCGTGACGTTCCCGGGGTTGCCGCCGAACTGGCCGATGTTGTCACGCACCCACTCGAGCGCGAGCACCAGGTCCGCGAGCGGCAGGTTCACCGTCCTCGAGAAGCGCTCGTCCACGCCGGGCAGCCCCGCCAGCCACATGTATCCCAGGGCGTTGAGTCGGTGAGTGAGCGTGACGACGACCACGTCGTGCTTCCGCGCCAGTTCGGTACCGTCGTAGAAGATCGAGTTTCCGGAACCCGTCCGTTGCCCACCGCCATGGAACCAGACCATCACAGGCCGCCGGCCGCGATCAGTGGCTGGTGTCCACACGTTGAGCCGCAGGCAGTCCTCGTCCATTGGTCCGCTGCCTGTCAGAGCGTCGCCGATTTCTGGGATCATCGGGCGGAACGGCTGCCACGCACGCGGGCCGTATTCGAATGTGTCGGCGATGCCCGTCCATGGCTGCGGCTTCAGTGGTGGCTGAAACCGATTAGCACCCGCCGTGGACGCACCGTAGCGGATGCCTTTGAACGTCAGTACGCCGCTCGCGGAACGGCCGCGAACGCGTCCTGCGCCCGTCTCGACGACCGGACCGGCCGTGGCAGCTTGCGCGCGAACCAATGCTGCAGAGGCGAGCGAGGGAAACAGGATTGACCCGCCGCCGAGTCCAAGGAAGTCGCGCCGGCGCATGCTGCTCAGATCCGTTTTCGAATCTCGCGCGGGTACTCGGGGAAGTACCGCTCGATCACAGGCAGCGCGAATGTCGAGAGGATCGAGCTCGCGGGCTCTCGCTCCAGCAGGAATTCGAACGAGGCTTCGAGGAGACGTTCGGCTGTGGTGCCTGCCGGCGCATACCGATCGAGATCCTGTGAAGTCACGGCGACCGTGTGAGCCGTGCGTCTGCCGCGGTCATCGACCGTGACGCGATACGAAGACTGACCGGCAGGCTCGATTGCGATCTGTGCCACAGCGTAATCATGACCGAGATCCCGGCAGCGGCCCACTCGCAGCCATCCAGCGCAAAAAACGATCAAATTCCGCGCCGGCCACGCTGTTCGATTGACGAAATCAGGGAGGAGGCGTAGCCTTGCCCGCCATATCAGTTTCGAACCCGGGGCTCGCTGGAACCATGACTCTGCCGTTCTTCGCTTGTGTTGGGGAATCCGGCTTCGCTCAGCGGTAACCACGGAGTCCGAGTCACACAAGGAGCGTCGCCAACATTACCGACCCAAGCGAGTCCTGCAACAGCTCGGAGAAGGAGGAATCGATGCGAACGGTTGCCTTCGGATTCGTGGTGGGACTTGCGTGTGCAACGGTTTGGCCTGCAACTGCAGACGCCCAGAGTGCCATCACGGGTGTCGTCAGAGACACGTCGGGAGCTGTACTCCCGGGTGTTACCGTAGAGGCGGCAAGCGACGCGCTCATCGAGCGCGGCCGCAGCGTCGTCTCTGACGGTCAGGGTGTTTACCGCGTTGTCGATTTGCGCCCTGGCGTCTACAGCGTGACGTTCACGCTGACCGGCTTCAACACCTTCAAGCGCGAAGGCATCGATCTTCCATCCGAGTTCACTGCCACGGTCAATGCGGAAATGAGGCTGGGCACCGTGGAGGAAACCATCACCGTCACAGGTGAATCGCCCGTCGTCGACACGACGACAGCTGTGCACACACAGGTGCTCGATCGCGACGCGATCGACGCGATTCCAACCGGCCGCAGCATCCAGGGTCTGGGGCAACTCATCGTGGGTATCGGTCTGAACCTGCCCGACACCGGCGGGGCGCGCGCGATGCAGCAGACCTACATGAGCACACATGGGATGACGCTCGCCAATAACACCGTCATGGTCGACGGGTTGATGGTTAACGGGCTGCAACTCGATGGCGGCGTGCAGAGCTACTTCAACGATGCGATGAACCAGGAAGTGAGCTACCAGACCAGCGGTATCGGCGCCGACACGGCGGCTGGCGGCGTGCGTCTGAACATGATCCCGCGCGAAGGCGGCAATCGCTTCAGCGGTGATTACAAGTTGTCGTTCAGGCCGGGCGACTGGCAATCCGACAATCTGACGGCTCGACATCAGGCACGGGGGCTGACGCTGGGGAACGCCATCGACCGCATCGTCGATACGACGTTTGCACTCGGTGGGCCGCTCATGCGGAACAAGATCTGGTTCTTCACGTCGGCGCGCTACTACTCGGTCAACAATTTCGTGGCAAACACGTTCTTCGACGATGGCAGCCCGGGTATCGACGATCAGTACATCAAGAGCGCCATGGCGCGCGTCACGTGGCAGATCAGTCCCCGCAACAAGCTGGCCGCCTACTTCGACGAGATCGACAAGTATCGCGGTCACGACATGCAGAGCAACGAGGATCCGGAAACGGCGTCGCTGCGCTGGTTCTCTCCTGCCTACAACACCGGATCGTTGAAGTGGACGTCGACCGTGACCAATCGGATGCTGCTCGAGTCCGGCTATTCACGAAACCTGGAGTACTACACGAACACCTACCAGGAAGGTGTCGAGAAGCCGCGCTTCACGACCGAATGGTTTGCCAACGCGTCGCGCCTCGAGAACGACTTGGGCGGCCGCATAACCGCGGCGACCAGCCAGACCACGCAAAGCCCCGAGCGTCACAATCTCCAGACGTCGCTCTCGTACGTGACGGGCGCACACAACTTCAAGGCGGGATTCCAGTACACGTGGGGCGACTTCTGGCACACGCTCGACGCGAATGGAGATCTCACGCAGCAGTACCGTAGCAACAGCACGGGTGTTCGCTACTCGGTGCCCGACAGCGTCGTGATTCGCAATACACCGCTTTACTACGGCGAGCGACTGAATCGCGACTTCGGCATCTACGCGCAAGACTCGTGGCGGGTGGCTCGGCTGACGGTCAACGCCGGCATCCGATGGGAAAACGTCAAGGCACAGGTCCTCGCCAGCGAGTCGCCGGCCGGGCGCTTCGTCCCCACGCGAAGCACCGCCGACATCGAGAGCCTCCCCAATTGGAAGGATTGGGCGCCACGGTTTGGCGTTGTCTACGATCTCATGGGTAACGGCAGGACGGCGATCAAGTACTCATTGAATCGCTACAATCAGATCCGTACAACGGGCATCGCCGCCAACTACAACCCGTTTCTCTCACAGACGGTGCAACTGCCGTGGCGGGACATCAACCGGAACGACATCGCCGAAGGCGAACGGGGCTGCACAGGGTACCCGCGCGTCGGATGTGAGATCGACTTCACCACGCTGTCCTCGAACTTCGGAATTGCGGCGCTCAACGAGTATGGCAACTACCCACGTACATGGAACCTCGAGAGCGCGCTCGAAGTTCAACACGAGTTGGTGCCCCGGCTGTCCGTCTCTGGCTCATGGTTCAAGGGAAACTTCCACAATCTGACGACAACGATCAACCAGAGCTGGTCGCTGGCCGACTACACGCCGTATACGTTCTATAACCCGCTGACCGGACAGCCGTTCGAGGTCTTTGCTCGGAGCGCTGCCGCCTCTCAGCGTCCGACGCGCAACCTCGATACCTTCGATCCCGAACGCAAGCAACAGTACGAGGCGGTCAGCGCCGAGTTCCGGTGGCGACTGCCGAAAGGAGGCCAGGTCTTCGGAGGAGGCGGCATCGAGCGCGAGCGTATCAAGTCGTGCACAGCCCCGGACGACCCGAATTACCTGTCGCCGACGCCGACGATTCCGCAGAATACGACGAACTATACGGGCCGGGCGTTTTGCGATGACTTCGCGCTCGACATCCCGTGGCGGAAGGGATTGAAGCTCGCCGGCACGACCCCCGTGGTGTGGGGCATCGATTTCAGCATTGCGCTGCAAAGCAACGAGAGCCCGACCAGCACGCGCACGATGAACGTCACGCGGGGTATCACGCGCTACGCGGCGGACTGCCCTGCGCCCTGTCCGGCGAATCAGATCATCATGCCCACGGGTGTCTTTGGCCAGCCGTCGTTGATCATGTATCTGGAGCCGGCCCGGGCCACTTTCGTCGAACGAATCACGCAACTCGACTTCAAGGTCTCGCGCACGTTCAGGGTCGGGCGGGTCAGTGTGCTGCCGGTATTCGAGGTATTCAACGTCAACAACTCCGACGCGATCATCAGCTACGTGACGACCAACGCCCTGGCGGCCACGTATCTGGCGCCAAACAGCATCATGCAGGGGAGGATGTTCGGAGTTGGCGTCACGACACGTTGGTGAAAAACGGTGCGAAGGGACGACGGTGCGGGGTGCGAGGGTTCGGTACGAAGGTCCGAGGGTGCGAACGTCCCGTGATTCGAGCGCGTAATGTCCGCCGGTAACTCACGCTCACCCGCGCATCGTGCGCCGGCCCGTCGCACCGTCGCACTGGACCATCGCACCGTCGCACTGGACCATCGCACCGTCGCACTCTCGTTCCGTCGCACCGTACCAGGCATGTTCAACGTGCGCGCCGCGCCATTTCCAGATTGCGCTGCGCGTCGGCGAATTCCGGCTTCAGCCGCAGCGCCTGTTCGAACTGCTCGATCGCTTCGGGCAGCCGTCCCTGCAAGCCGAGCGCGATGCCGAGGTTGTTGTGCGCTTCGGCGTAATCAGGCTTCACACGAACGACGGCGCGGAACACTGGGACCGCGTCGTCGACTCGCCCTCCCTGCAGCAACAAGGTGCCGAAGTCGTATCCGGTCTCTGCGTCGCTCGGATCAATCTCGAATGCCCGTTGAAGGTGGGCAAGCGCTTCGCTCACGTCACCACGAGAGGCGAGCACGTTGCCCAGATTGCGATGTGCCTTGGCCGAGTCGGGTTCGAGCGCCACCGCCTCGCGAAGCTCTCCTGCAGCCTCTTCGATGCGGCCTTGCTCCGCGAGTGCTTTGCCGAGGTTGTTGTGAACGCCGGCCGACGCGGGCATTAACTGGCGAGCGATACGCAGATGATCCGCCGCCTCGAGCGGCCTGTTCTGCTCGAGGAGCGCATTGGCCATGTTGTAATGCGCGTCAGCGTAGTCGGGCATCGTGTCGAGCGCACGTTGGTATGCAGCGACGGCGTCGTCGACACGTCCCTGGGCGCGAAGCGCCGTTCCCATGTTGTTGTACGGCGGAGCGTAGTCCAATCTGAGCTCCGCCGCGCGCCGATAGTGTCCGAGTGCCGCGTCGAGCTGGCCGTCCTCCTGGAGTGCAACGGCAAGGTTGTTCTCGGTGACAGCGCGCATCATCGTGGTCGAGAGGATCGGCCAGTTCACGAACACGGCGACTACTGACAACGTGGCCACTACCACGGCGCGCTGTACTGGTGACCAGGCCGCAACTCGTGCAGGCAGGGCACTAAGACCCGCTGCGGCGAACAACATCAAGAGGGGGACAAGGGGGAACCGGTAGCGCGCGAACACGTAGAACGCGACCACGCTGGCCGCGTACGCGATGGTCATCGCGTAGAGGATCCAGAGGCGCGAGCGTTCGTGCCACGTCGCGATGACGCCGAGCAAGGCGAGCGGCACGAGCAGACCGAAATGTCCGAACCACTCACCAACCCGCAGCACCGCCGACCATTCTGCGTGACTCTCCTGGCTTTCGGTGTCGAGCATCTCATCGGCGTTCCAGAGCAACGCCAGCTTCCGTCCCACGAGTCGCAGCCAGGCGCCTGGCTGTGTCCCGATGAAATCCCACGCGCGGCTCGACCAGTAGTTCGACACCTCGGATGGTGTGAGCCGCCGTCCTAACGCGTGTTGCGCGAGCTCGGTCGCGTCCTGACGTTCGTACTCGGGCGCACCGCGACCCGGACGCAACGACATATACGTCCCACTGGCGCGCGGGTTGTTGCCGATGTAGAAATTGGGGCCGAACTGCGAAGTGGTGACCAGCAACTGGTTGCCGATGACGTAATTGCGTGCCGCAACTGGCATGAGGACCATCGCCACGCCGAGCACGAGTGCGCCAGCGTCGATGGCTCGTTGCCGAGCGGACAATGGGCTGCTCTGCGACCTCCGCCTCGCGATCCACACCAGGATGACGGCCACGAACACGAGGGCGTTTTCGCGGGTCAGGATGAGGGCGCCAAGCACGATGCCGAGGCATATCCAGCCAAGGGCTCTGCCGCTGGCGTTGGCGCCGATCCCATGTTCGTGCGGTGAGTCCACGAGGCGACTCAGGATGAAGAGCGCCAGGCAGAATAGGAAGACGTCGAGCACCGTCTTCTGAATCAGTGCGTCGAAGAAGATGGCGGGCGCATAGAGCCCGAGCCCGACTCCCGCGATGAGACCCACGCGTCGCGAGAACAGACGCTCGGCGGCCAGGCTGAGCGTTGCGCACGAGAGAGCACCGACGATTGCCTGACAGACGCGCACGACGAAGAGATCGCGTCCGAACACCGAATAAATGACGCCGAGGAAGTACGGGTACAGCGGAGCCTGATAGAACACATCAGTGCCCAGCCAGTCACCCGCGGCGATTTGTCGAGCCCACTCGTCGTAGCTGCGGCTATCGCCCATCAGCACGGAGAAGAATGGGGACTCGCGCATCTGCCAGAGGTGGGCAAGACGCACGACGAGGGCGACGACAAAGACGATCGCGGGCTGTTTCCAAGCCACGTCGTTGGCCGTTGTATGCTAGCGCGCTTTCAGAACTCTGCAGCGGGTTGAGCCCTTTAAGAACAAACTCTGCGCAATGCGCTGCGCGGCGCCAACCCAGGGGCCAGGGTAGACGCGGATTCCGATCACGCCAGCGAGGCACACGTGATCGCGGTTGGCAAAGGCAGATCCGGGAGATGCCTGTCTTACTTCTTGTTCGCTCCGGCCGCACATCCACTCTTCAGAAGCGGATTGTCGATATTCTTGCCGGCCCAGTCCAAGAAGAAGTCGAATTCCGCCAGGGCAGTCGCGCCTAGCATGCCCATATGTGTGTGGCCGTTGAGCTTGCCTTTGAAGATCGGGTCTTCCACATTGAGCGAAAGCGCAGGTCCAACCTTGCGTGTGCGGCTCGCATTCATCGCGGCAACGGCGGCGTAGTTCCCCTTCCGTGTGGCCAGCGGACGATAATCGCCGTTCACCATCAGGAACGGAATCGAGTCGAAGTCCGACCCGACGAGCCCGGCAGCTGCGAGATCGGTTCCTGCCCCCTCGGGGATGATGATCCCCTTCAACAGATTCAATTCCCCGCGCTCTTTCAGGATGCGGACTGTGTGGAACACCGAAGACGTCGATTGCGAATGAGGTGACAGGATGCCGCCCCCGATGCCTTCAAGCAGCTCCGCAAGGCCCAGAGGAAGCCAGGTGTCGATTGCATTGAGGTTGTTTGGAGTACAGCTCGGACAAACAGAGCCCGGCAACGTGACTTCGCCGTTGGGCACGAGCTGTTTGTAGTACTCCAGACCCAGATACGTGTTGTTGGACGGACTGGGTGCTCCCCCCAGGGCGCCCGCACGCGCAACGAGACGTGGATCAACGGAATTGGGCGTTGGCGGAATCGGGAACGCCGGCGGATAAACGCCGTGAGCCTGTGACGGCTCTGTCGGGTTTTCCGCAGAATCAGGATCGCCAGCGTCACCGTGGCGGATCATCTTTCCGGTGGTGATGTCAGTACCGGCCGGCACGATATGGCCAAACCAGGTCGTCCAGGCGCCGTCGTCGGTGATCCTGCCGAAGCTCGACGGAACCAGATTCCAGTTGCCCGTCGCCTTGGCTTCGAGGATCACCGACTGGTCAAAGCCGGACCGGCCCCGCCCTGGCTGATCGACGACGAAAGTGGCGAGTTTGTTTCGGACTGCATAAGAAAGCCAGCCTTCGCCACCGCTAGGCGTCGAATCCAGCGCCGCTCCCGTATGCGTCGACCCGTGGACCATGATGAGCGGCCACCGCCTTCGCTGCTCTGGAATCTGGAACTGGACATACATCTGGCCGATCGTTATCTGCTGCGGCGGGCCACCTTCCCGAACGGCCGCGGAGGTGGCATATCGCGTGACCTTCGGCACACCACCGACGAAGAAAGAACCCTGATCGCAGATGGTCAGCGGTGCTCCATTCAGGTAGCGATCCTTGAGCGGGTTTTCCCAGGCCAACGGGCTTGCGGCAAGCATGCCGCTCACCACGGCCGTCAAGCAGATCCTGGACAGGTATCGCTTGGTGATTTGTTCATGCCGCATGAGACCTCCCAGAACAGGTTGGCCCGAATAGCCCCTTGCTCAGAACAGCGTCTGCGCGATGCGCTGTGCGGCGGCGACCCAGGGCCCGGGGTACACGCCGATTCCGATCACGCCGACGAGGCACACAGTGATCGCGGTTGCCAGCGGGAGATCCACCGGCACCGACCCGTTGTGCGTCGGGGCTTCGATGTACATCCGCCGTGCGACGAGCAGGTAGTAGTAGAGGGCGACGACGGTCAGGACGGCGCCAACGAACACGAGTCCGAGCAGCCCTTGTTCGACGCCGGCGAGAAAGACGTAGAGCTTGGCCCAGAACCCCGCCACGAACGGGATGCCGCCAAGTGAGAGCAGGAACAGCAGCATCGCCAGCGCGAGCAGCGGCGATCGCTGAGCGAGACCGCGGTACGCGTCGATGCTGTCCGACTGTTCCGAGCGCGCGACCGTCTCGACCACCAGGAAAGCACCCATGTTGCCGAAGACATACGCGACCAGATAGAACAGGACCATCGCGATACCCGTTGCCGACATCGCCGCAAGCCCGATGAGCATGTAGCCGATGTGCGCGACGCCCGAGTACGCGAGCAGCCGCTTCACGTTCCGCTGCGGGATCGCCATGAGATTGCCGGCCACGATGGTGACGCCCGCGATCATCGAGATGAGCGGCACCCACGCGAGCGCCGCGTTGCCCGCTCCCTCCATCCAGAGCCGGATGATCACCACGAAGCCGGCCGCTTTGGGAGCCACCGACAGCCAGGCGATAAATGGTGTGCTGGCCGCCTCGTAGGTGTCTGGCGCCCACATGTGAAACGGGAACGCCGCGATCTTGAAGCCAAGGCCCGCGAGCACCAGCGCCATGCCGAGCTTGATCAGCGGCGACCCCTGCGCCATCGCCGCCGGGACTGCCGAGAGGAGCGTCGTCCCCATCGCGCCATACATGAAGGACATGCCGTAAGCGATGACGGCGGCGGAGACGGTGCCAACCAGGAAGAATTTGAGTGCGGCTTCAGGCGCCGTTCCTTCGCGTTTGAGGAATCCCGTCAACACGTACAACGGAATCGACATGAGCTCGAACGCAACGAAGAGCAGCACCAGTTCTCGCGCCGACACGAGGACCATCATCCCAAGGAGCGAGAAGAGCAGCGTGAAGTGATACTCGGCGGCGCGGCGGGCAAACGCGGCCTGTCTGTTGGTCAGCGACGCCAGCACACTCAGCGCGCCCGCGGCAAGGACGAGGCGTTTGGCAAAGATCGCCAACGAGTCCTGGACATACGCACCGCCGAAGAGCGACGCGCCCTCTTCTGATGCGAACGTCAGCGCCAGCACCGCGAGAAGTCCGAGGAAAGTGACCCAGCCGAACATCCTGCCATGGCCGCTTTCGATCCGAATTGCTGGATTGCGGGCGACTCCGAGGATCAACACCAGGACGCTCAGCGCGAAGAGCGCCAGCTCGGGCACGAGTGGAAGAGAGATGTCGGCCGTCATCGCGGAATCGGGTTACCCGTCTCGAGTTGAGTCGATGCAGCGGGTCGGACCCGCTGAAGCAGCGGAGCGGTCGCGGTATCAACCGGTCCGATCGCGATGCTGGGCGCCACGCCGAAGAGCACCAGCACGAACACGAGGATTCCAAGCGCTGCCCACTCCGGTCCCTTCGCGTCGGGCAGATGGTGGAAGTGCGGATCGTCGGACATGGGTCCCCAGAAGATATGTTTTGCGACGCGCAGCACGTAGATCGACGTCAGGAACGCGCCGATGACGCCGGGAAACAGCCACCATGAATGGATCGAACCCCACGCGCCAAGGAACGTCAGGAACTCGGCGACGAACCCCGCCGTCGCGGGAAGGCCGAGTGACGACAGCCCTCCAATGGTGAACGCAGTGGCGATGCCGGGCATCATCGTCCCGAACCCGCCCATCTTGAAGATCTCGCGCGAATGCGCTTTTTCGTAGATGAGGCCGACGAGCGCGAAGAAGAGGCCGGTCATGATGCCGTGCGCGAACATCTGGAACACCGATCCGTTCAACCCGTTCTGCGTGAGCGTCGCGGCGCCGAGCATCACGACGCCCATGTGAGACACGGAAGAGTACGCGATGACGTACTTCAAATCGCGCTGGGCCATCGCGCTGAGCGCGCCGTAGACGATGTTGATGCAGGCGATCGTGCCGACGAGCCACGCCCAGTCAACCGTGGCCTGCGGCAGCAGTCCCATGCCGAGCCGCACGACGCCATAGGCGCCAAGCTTCATCAGCACACCGGCATGCAGCATCGATACTGCAGTCGGCGCCGACGCATGCCCATCAGGTGACCATGTGTGCAATGGCCAGATGCCGGCCAGGATCCCGAAGCCGACGTAAAAGGCGAGGAACACCCATGTCTGCAGCGCCGGATCGAACTGCTGCGCAGCCATGGTGAGGAACGAGAACGACTTCGAGCCGGTCGCCACGAAGAGCGCCAGAATGCCGACGAGGATGAAGGCCGACCCGAACAGGAGGTACAGCGTCAGCTTCATCGCGGCGTACTCTTTCGTCCCGACGCCGGTCCGGCCCAACGCCCAGCCGAAGATCCCCTGCGGCCGCACTTCACCCGACGAACCCCAGATGCCGATGAGCAGATACATCGGCAGCACCGCGATCTCGTAGAACAGGAAGAAGACGAAGAGATCGAGCGAGACGAACACGCCGTAGACGCCGGTCACCAGGATGAGCAGCAGCGCGTAGAACTCCTGGCTGCGTTCCTTCACCGTCCACGACGCGAACACACCCGCGAAGATGATGATGGATGTGAGCAGCGACATCAGCGCGCTCATGCCGTCGATCCCGAGCAGGTAGGAGATGCCGAGTGACGGCACCAGCGAGACGCTTTCCTGGAACTGGAAGCCGGCAGCGGCGCGGTCGTACGCGAAATACACCCATAGCGACGCCAGCAGCGAAACCGTTGCGCCGGCCAGCGACAGGATCCGCACGAGCAGCGGGCTGCGGCGCGCGACGAACATGACGAGGACCGCCGCAATAAACGGCGCCCACGTCATCACGGAGAGAATCGGAAGTCCGCTCACATCAGTGACCAGCGCACCCAGACGAGTAACAGAAGAAGGCCAACCGCGAGACCGTAGAGGTAATCCTGCACACGGCCGGTTTGAATAGATCGCATCTCGTCACCGGTCGTCACCGTCCACGCGCTCACGACGTTCAGCACGCCGTCGACGAGGTAACGATCGATCCAGCCGATCAAGCTCGAGAACGCGAGAGTCGCGGCTGCCACCACACCCTCGAAGAGATCGTCGATCCAGAACTTCCTGAGAGCGGCGGTACGAATCGGCCCAAAGAGCGACGCGAGCGAGGACGCGCTGATCGTGCGTGTGTAATACGTCAGCCACGCCAGGGCGATGCCGGCGATAGCCACGCCCACTGCGGCCGGCGTCAGCCAGCCCGGAGCTGCGTGTTCGGCGGCGCCCGCTTCGGCTGCGGCGGGTCCGAAGAACAGGATCCGCCCTGCCGCCGTTGAGTAAATTCCCACCCCCACCGACAACACCGCCAGAATCCACAACGGCAGCAGCATCGGTGCCGGAGGATCGTGCTCATGGGACCCGTGGTCGCCGTGATGTCCGGCCGCATCGTAGTGTGCGATCGGGCTGAAACCCGTGACGGCTACCGCCGGGCGCACCGCCGGCGCTCCAAAGAACGCCAGAAAGACGACGCGAAACATGTAGAAAGCCGTGAGGAATGCCACCAGCATCAGCAACGCGAACGGACCGACCAGACCACCACCCCACACCGAGCCGAGGATCTCTTCTTTCGACAAGAACCCGCCGAAGAACGGAATACCCGCAAGCGACAACGTGCCGACGACGAAGACGATGGCCGTCTGCGGCATGCGGCGAGCGAGCCCTCCCATGCGTGACAGATCGTTGCTGCCGACGGCGTGAATCACCGCACCAGCACCGAGGAAGAGCAGCGCCTTGAACAGGCCGTGCGTCAGAAGATGGAAGAAGCCCGCTACTGAAACACCGGCGCCGATCGCCGTCATCATGTAGCCGAGCTGCGACACGGTGGAGTAAGCGAGCACACGTTTGATGTCGTCCTGCACGCACGCGAGCACCGCCGCGAGCAGCGCGGTGAACGCTCCAATCCACGCCACGATGAGCAGCACGTCCGGCGTCAACGCAAACAGCCACGCGGTTCGATGCAGCAGATATACCCCCGCCGTCACCATCGTCGCGGCATGAATCAACGCCGACACCGGTGTCGGACCTTCCATCGCATCCGGCAACCACACGTGCAGCGGGAACTGCGCTGACTTGCCCATCGCGCCGAGATAGATGCAGAAGGTGATGATCGAGAGCCCGGCGAGTGGCAGCTGGTTGCTGGAGACCATCATTCGCAACTCGCCAAGGTCGAAGGTGCCTGACACGTTCCAGAGCATGACGATGCCAATCAGGAGTCCGACGTCGCCGGCCTTAGTCGTCCAGAAGGCTTTGACCGCCGCGCGGGCAGCCTCGGGCTTCTGGTACCAGAAGCCAATCAGGAGATACGAGCAGAGGCCGACGAGTTCCCAGCAGATGAAGAGCTGCAGCAGGTTCGGCGCGAGCACCAGCCCCATCATCGAGAATGCGAAGAGGGATTGATACGTGTAGTAGCGTCCGAGTCCCGGTGGCGGCTCCTCGCTCAGATACGACAGCGAGTACAGCTGGACCAGGAATGCGACCAGCGCGACGAGGACCAGCATGATCGTGGACGTTTCGTCGGCGAGGACGCCAATCGTGGCGAGCGGCTTCCCCTGGCCTGGCAGCCACTCCCAGGCCAGGCGCATGACGGCGCCGTCGTAGGCGCGCCACCCGCCGACAGCTGCGGCCAGCGAGCCTGCGGCGCCGAGGATCGAGAAGTACGCTGCCGGTCGTCCCGCCCGTCGAAGCGGTGCCACGATCGCCAGCACCAGGAACGCTGCCGCCGGCGTCAGGAGCGCGATGAGTGTCAGGTGGTCGCTGCCCATCAGCCTTTGAGGAGGTCGAGATGGTCCGCCATCACCGTGCGGCGGATCCGGAACAACAGGATGACGATGGCCAGCCCCATGGCCGCTTCAGCCACGGTGATGCAGATCGCAAACACGGTGAAGATCATCCCGACGTCGCTGCCGCTGAATCGTGCGAACGCGACCAGGTTGATGTTGACGGCGTTCATCATCAGCTCGATGCCGAGCAGGATCCCGATCGTGTTGCGGCGCGTGACAACGCCAAACAGGCCGATGCCAAAAACGATGGCGGCCAGCGTCAGATACGCCTGTAGGCCCATCTAGTCCTCGGGACGCGCGAAATATATCGCGCCCAGCATCGCCGCGAGCATCAGGACGCCAAGTAACTCGAACGGCAGCACGAATCTCGTGAGCACGCCCTCGCCCAGCGTGCGTGTCAGATCTGCCGTCAACGGCTGCCGCGTCGCCGCCAGCGGCTGCTGGGAAATGAAATTGACAACGAACGCGACGAATGCCAGCGCGACCACGGCGCCCGCGGTGATGCGGCGATTCGTCTGCGTGATGCGTTCGCCGACCAGTCGCTCGGTCACCACGATCGCGAACACGACGATGGTGACGACGCCGCCGGCGTATAGCAGAAGCTGCACCGCCGCCAGGAACTCGGCTTCGAGCAGGAGAAACACACCGGCCGTTCCTGTTAACGCGAGCGCCAGCCAGAGCACCGAGTGAAAGAGGTTCTTGGACAGGACGACCGCAAGGGCCGACCCGACCAGCACGACGGCGAGACTCCAGAAGGCGATCGTCTCAGCCACTAAGCCGCGCCTCCTACCTTGGGTGCTTCTTCTTCCTTCTTGGCATGCGCTTCGGCGCGCGCCTGCTTGGGCGGACCCTGCATGTCGCGCAGCAGGTTGCCGGTGGCCCAGGACGGCTGATGCTGAAGACCAAGCGCGTGCAGGCGATCTTTGTCGAGCAGCATCTCCCGGCGATCCGTGGTCGGCATGTCGAACGACCGCGTCATGACGATGGCGTCAGTGGGGCAGACCTGCACGCACAACTCGCAGAATTCGCAGGCATAGAGCTCGAGCGTGAACGTCTTGGCGTAGTTCCGCTTCTCGCTCTTCAACATCTCGACCTTGATGACGGCCGGAGGGCAGACAAACTCGCACAGGCGGCAGCCGATGCAGGCTTCTTCGCCGGTCTCCTTGTCGTACACGAGGGCGAGCAGACCGCGATAGCGCTCCGGATACTTGCGCGTGACATCCGGGTAATGGACGGTAACGGGCTTGCGGAACAGGTTGAGGAACGTCACCCGCATCGCCGTGAAGACGGCCTTCAGGAGCGCGCCGACCTCGGTGCCGTTGCTCGCGCGAGTATCAGGGAGCGCCACTGTGCCTCCAGACCACGACGATCGACGTCGCCACCAGCAGCGCCAACGTCGTCGGCAGCAGTACCTTCCACGACAACGCGAGGATCTGATCGACGCGAATCCGCACGAAGCTCCAGCGGACCCACGTCACCAGCAGGAAGATGAACATCGCCTTGAGCAGGAACCAGATCGGTCCCATCCATTCCGGTCCCGGCCCTGCCCACGCACCGAGGAACAGCAGCGCGCCGAGGAAGGACGACCCCACCATGTGGGCGTACTCACCGAGCTGGATGAGCGCGAACTTCATGCCCGAGTACTCGACGCGGAATCCGGCAACCAGCTCGGACTCGGCTTCGAGAATGTCGAAAGGCACCCGGTTCTCAGCCGCAAGCGTCGAGACGACGAACGCGATGAAGGCGAGCTGCCCGATCACGGGATAGAACACGAACCACAAACCAGTTTGCGCGGTGACAATGTCCGAGAGCTTGAGAGAACCGGCAAGCATCACCGGCACGAGAGCCGAGAAGATGAACGGGAGATCGTAGGAGATGATCTGATTGACGGCGCGCATCGCCGAGAGCAGCGCGTACTTGTTGTTCGATCCCCAGCCGGCCATGAACAGGCCGACGATCTCCATCGAGGAGACCGCCAGGAAGAACAGGATGCCGATGTTCAGGTCGGCCACTCCCAGTCCAGGGGCAAACGGGATGGTGGCGAAGATCAGCATGCACGGGATGAGGAACACGATTGGCGCCAGGTTGAACACGCGGCGGTCGGCCGCGGTTGGCACCACGTCCTCCTTCATCATCAGCTTGATCGCATCGGCAATCGGTTGCAGCAGTCCATGCGGGCCGACGCGATAAGGTCCGATGCGCGACTGCATCCGCGCGGCGAACTTGCGCTCGAGCAGCGTGACATAGGTCACGATGCCGACGACGACGTTGAGCACGATGAAAGGCGCGATGACGGGGACGATCCAGCTCGGCATCACGAAACTCTTGAAGCCACGAAGATCACGAAGTCATTAGCCACGAAGATCACGAAGGACACGAAGGCTACCGGCTCGACTGGCCGCCAAAGGCGGCTGACACTGAGCGAGACCGGGCACACACACCGCGCGATGTTCTTTCTTGGTGTGCGTGCCTGGCCTCGCTCAGCGTCAAGGGCCCGCTTCGCGGGCCCGCCAGTCGAGCCGTCACGAAGTATGTTCAGCAGGCAACGGGCCTCTCTGATCTTCGTGTTCTTCGTGTCCTTCGTGGCGAAAGCGTCCGGGCTCAGCATGACTAGCGATCGACCTCGCCGAACACCGGATCCACAGAGCCCATAATCGCGACGACGTCCGCCACCTTGTGCCCGGGAATGATATGCGGCAGCACCGCCAGGTTGGAGAACGACGCGCCGCGCCATTTCATGCGATAGGGCTTGGCGCTTCCGTCAGCGATCATGTAGCAGCCCACCTCGCCGCGCGGTCCCTCCACGCGCGCGTAGGCTTCGCCTTTCGGGATCCGCACCTGAGCGACCGACTTCAGCCCCGGGCGCGACGAGATCGGACCCTCAGGCAGGCCATCCAGCGCCTGCCGGACAATGCGGATCGATTCACGGAACTCCGCCATGCGCACGCGGTAACGCGCGAAGCAATCGCCTTGTATCTCGGTCGGAATCTTGAACTGGAAGTCCTGATACGAGGAGTACGCCGCGGCGCGCCGGAGGTCGAACTGCACTCCCGAGCCGCGCAGCAGCGGCCCGGCAATGCCGACATCTTCGGCGAGGTCACGCGAGATCAGGCCCACACCCTGTGCGCGCGCGAGGAAGAACGGGTTCTCCTCGAGCAGCCCTTCGTACTCTCCGATTCGCTGATCGATGAGGTCGATCGTGTTCCGGCACGCCTCGGCCCATCCCGAGGGAATGTCGTAGCGAACCCCGCCGACCTGGTAGAACCCGTAGAGCAGGCGCGCCCCGACGAGCGATTCGAACAGATCGAGGATGAGCTCGCGCTCGCGAATGCAGTAGAGAAAGATGGTCGCGCCGCCGCCGAGCGCGCCGCCCATGTCCATGCACCACGTACCCAGCCACAGCAGGTGCGAAGCGACGCGCTGCAATTCCGAGGTGACGACCCGGAGATACTGCGCCCGTCTGGGCACGTCGATCTTGCCGATCTCCTCGGCGGCCAGGACGTACGCGAACTCGCTCGTCATCGCGGCAACGTAATCCGTTTTCGACGCGATCGACGGGTACTGTGCGTAGGTCAATGTTTCGGCCAGCTTCTCGTGACATCGGTGAAGGTAACCGATGACGGCATCGACGCCGACGACCGTCTCGCCTTCCAGCGTGAGAATCGCGCGAAACACACCATGGGCCGACGGGTGCTGCGGCCCCATGTTCATCGTCAGGCGCTCGCCGCCAGCGTAGTCGAGCTCGACGCGTGTGAGTGCCGGGGTAGCCATTACCTGTATGGCGGATAGGGTGTGTCCACGGCGTACGACTTGAGAAGGGGATGCCCTACCCAGTCATCGCCGAGGAGAATGCGGCGCAGGTCGGGATGTCCTTCGAAGCGAATGCCGAACATGTCGTAGCATTCGCGTTCCATCCAGTCGGCACCGCGGAACACCGGCACGAGCGATGGACATTCGGAAACGCCTGGCGCGAGCCGGGCCTTCATCAGGACGGAGACCCCGTCGTCGAGGTTGTCGATTCTCGCGACCAGCTCGAGGCCTTGATCTTTCCAGTCGACGGCCGTGGAGAAAGAGAAGAAACGACACCCCAACGTGTCCTTGGCGAAGCGTGCAAACGACTGCCATTGTTCGCTGGGGACGGTGACAACGAATGGGGCGTCGCCCTGGACCTGCGCGCCTCCGAAGTGTTGACTGATGAGACTGGCGGCCTGGGGGCGTGTCACGGTATCAGTCGACCTTCGGATTCGGCGCCGCGCGTTGGCCGGTGCGGCGGAAGTGAGAGATTTGTTCCTGCAGAAGCAGCAGCCCGTTCAGCAACGACTCCGGTGGCGGCGGGCAGCCAGGAACGTAGACATCGACCGGGATCACGCGGTCGACGCCTTTCACCACGTGGTAGCCGTGTCGAAATGGCCCACCGGAGTTGGCGCACGAACCCATCGACACCGCCCACTTCGGATCTGGCATCTGGTCGTAGATGCGCAGGAGCATCGGCGCCATCTTGATAGTCACCGTGCCCGACACGATCATCAGGTCCGAGTGACGGGGCGATGCCCACGGGACCATGCCCAGGCGTTCCACGTCGAAGCGAGACGCAAACGTCGCCATCATCTCGATGGCGCAGCACGCCAATCCGAAGGTCACCGGCCACACCGACGACTTGCGCGCCCAGTTCAGAAATGCGTCGGCGGCTGTGGTGACGACGAACCCGCCCGGAAAACTGTGGATGCCCTCGGTCACCGACTCGAAGAGCGCAGAATGCTTGTCGCCTTCAGGCCGTTGCTGCCGAAGCCGTTCGTATTCCTGAAGATCTTTGAAGTTTCGCCAGACTGGCGCCGGGATCACCGGAACAGGAGGTTTTGCGTCCGCTTTGCCTTCGATGGCGGGTTTTACGTCCGCTTTGCCTTCGGCGGTAGGGGTTACTTCCACTCGAGTATGCGCTCCCGGTACGCGTAGACCCAGCCAAGGAGCAGGATTGAGAGGAACATGAGCATCGCAAGGATACCCCACGCCCCGAGTTGACGGATGGCGAGCGCCCACGGGAAGAGAAACACCGCCAGTGCATCGAAGACGATGAAGACGAGCGCAACGAGATAGAACCCGACGGGAAACTGCACCCAGGCTTCGCCGATTGGCTCAGCGCCGCATTCGTAGCTTTCGAGCTTGGCCGCGAAGGGGCGACCGGGGCTGAGCACGCGCGCCGCGATGAGCGACACCACGGCAAAGGCCACGATGATGCCGAGATAAATGACGACTGGCAGATAGCCGTTCACTACTGCTCCTCGTCTGACATTGCGGTCCTCATGAGACCGCAGGATTCTACCTGAAGCTCTCCATGATCTCGTCGAGCGCCGCTTTCCCCGGCCGCGTCCGCGACTCGTCGAGGTGCGCCAGCGGCTCGTCGACGAGGCCCAGAAGGTCGATGAAGTCAGGTTTGTCCGGTTCCACGTAGAGGATACCGGTTGCGAATTCGTTCCGCATCGTTGTCTCGCGCAGCAAATGCAGCGAGCGGAGCCGATCGGTGGGGTTGTAGTCCTCCGTCATCTTCGTCAATACGATCTTCGAGCCATCGTGCAGGCTCACCGTCGTCGAGGTGCCGGGATCGTAGTCGATCGTGATGTCTTCGAAAAACGGCACGAAGCTCAGGTCCGCCAACGGCTCCTCGTGATCCTTTGCATACGAGTAGCTCTTGGTCGATCCATCGTGATCGTTGAACGTCACGCATGGTGACAGCACGTCGATCATCGCAGTGCCGCGATGACTGAGCGCCGCCTTGAGAATGGCCTTGAGCTGTTTCGGGTCGCCCGAGAACGACCGCGCGACGAACGACGCGCCGAGCTCGATCGCCAGCGCGCACGTGTCGATCGGAGGCAAGTCGTTGATGACGCCGGTCTTCAGCTTCGAGCCGAGGTCCGCGGTGGGCGAGAATTGCCCCTTCGTCAGGCCGTAGCAGCCGTTGTCTTCGATGATGTAGACCATCGGCAGGTTGCGTCGCATCAGGTGCACGAACTGCCCGATGCCGATCGCGCCGGTGTCGCCGTCGCCGCTGATGCCAATTGCAATCATCTTGCGGTTCGCGACGATGGCGCCGGTTGCCACCGATGGCATGCGGCCGTGGACAGAGTTGAAGCCGTGCGCCTGGTTCAGAAAGTAAGCCGGGCTCTTGCTCGAGCACCCGATCCCCGAAAGCTTGAGGACCTGATCCGGGCTGACGCCAAGCTCCCAGAACGAGTCGATGATGCGCTCCGTGATGGCGTTGTGGCCGCACCCCGCGCACAACGTGGTCTTGCTGCCGCGATAGGCAACGGGCTCGAGTCCGATTCGATTGAGCTTCTTCCCTGGCGCTGGTGGTGTCTGTGTCGGTGTCGACATTCCCTGTGTCTCCATGCTGTCCGCGGAGGCTGAAGCCTCCGCTCTCTACGCCGTCGATTCTCTTCGGTCGCAGCGCGCGAGCCTCAGCCCGCGCGTCGTCAGTCGGCGCCGACGGTCCCAAGGCCAGCTGCCTTGGCAACGGGGTCCGAAATGCCTTCTTGCCTCAACATCTCCGACGTCACGGATCGGCCGTCTATCGGCAGCCCGGCATAGTGACGAATGCTGCGCAGCTTGACCACCCGATCGGGCGTCAGATCGATCCGCAGCAGCGACAGCATCTGCGCGTCGCGATTCTGCTCGACCACGTAGACGCGATCGTGTTGATCGATGAAGTCGTTCAGCTCTTCGCTGAACGGATAGGCCTTGAGACGCAGATACGACGTATTGATGCCGCGCTCTGCCTTGAGCTGGTCTCGCGATTCGACGATCGCCCAGTGCGTCGTTCCGTAGGCGATGATCCCGATACGCCCTACGGCGGTCACGTCGACCTCGGGCTTGGGCATCATCGTCTTCGCCGTCTGGAATTTTCGAGACAACCGCTCGAGATTCCTCGTGTAGTCGTCGGCCCGTTCGCTGTAGAGGGCCTGCTCGTTGTGGCCGGAGCCACGCGCGAAGTATGAGGGCAGCCCATCGCCAGGCACGGTGCGGTAGGGGATGCCGTCTCCGTCGACGTCACGATAACGGCCGAATTGACCGAGTTTCTTCAGTGTTTCGGCGTCGAGCCGCTTGCCACGCTTGAACGGCGTGGTCGGATACTCGAAGGGCTGCGCCATCCACGTGTTCATGCCGAGGTCGAGATCCGACATCACAAACACCGGCTGCTGCAGCTGCTCGGCCAGATCGAACGCCTCGATCGCCATCGTGTAGCACTCGGTGACCGACGACGGGAGGAGCAGCGGATGGTTTGTGTCCCCATGCGACAGGATGGCGGTGGACAGAATGTCCTGCTGGCCAGTGCGCGTGGGAAGTCCGGTTGATGGCCCCGCACGTTGAATATCGAAAATCACCGCCGGCACTTCGGCGTAATAGCCCAGCCCGGCGAATTCCGCCATGAGTGACACGCCCGGACCCGCCGTTGAGGTCATCGCTCGCGCGCCAGCCCATCCCGCGCCGATCACCATACCCAGCGCTGCGAGTTCGTCTTCGGCTTGCACCACCGCGTAGGTCGTCTTGCCCGTTTCCGGATCGCGACGATATTTCTTGAGGTAATCGATGAGTGCTTCCGGCAGGGAGGACGACGGGGTAATGGGATACCACGCGACGACGGTAACGCCGGCCATCATGCAGCCAATGGCGGCGGCCGCGTTCCCCTCGATGAGGATCTGGCCAACCGTCTTGTCCATCGGCTCGATGGCGAACGGATCCTGCTTCGGGAGACTCGACTCCGCGAAGTCATAGCCGGCCTTGAGGGCCGCCGTGTTCAGCTCGATCGCCTTCTGCTTCTTGCCGAGCTGTTTCTTCAGCGCCTTCTCCATCTGGCTCATGTCGATCGAGAGCAGACGGGAAAGGACGCCGTCGTACACCATGTTGCGCACCAGGCGCCGCAGCTTGGCGTCGTGCGTAATCCCTGTCATCAACTTGTCGAACGGGACCGGATAGAAGACGAGGTCACTCCGAAGCGCGTTGAGCTTGAGCGGCTCGTCGTAGACGACGGCAGCTCCGGGCGCGAGTGTCAGCACATCCTCTCGCGCCGTTTCCGGATTCATCGCGACGAGGAAATCGACCTCTTTCTTTCTCCCGATGTAGCCCTTGGCGCTCGCGCGGATCGTGTACCACGTGGGCAGTCCGGCAATGTTCGACGGAAACATGTTCTTGCCGGACACGGGCACGCCCATCTGGAAGATCGACCGCAGAAGGACGAGGTTCGCGGTCTGGCTGCCCGATCCGTTGACGGTGGCGACTTGAATGGCGAAATCGTTGACGATGCGTTCTGTGGTTGGGCGTAGGCCGACTTCTTGGACGGCCGTGTCGGTCGCTGACATCAGATCTCCAGTACTCCCATGGCCAGCAGGCTAAAACCCTTCAAATCCCAAGAGAATTGCGGATTTTGCGCGTAGGGATCGAGAAAGTATATCACTCGCGCTTTGGGCTTTCGCCCCACGCACGAAGGCCACGAAGGTAACGAAGATCACGAAGATTTTGAATTCTTCGTGCCCTTTCGTACTTTTCGTGTCCTTCGTGATTATCAAAATAGTTTCACGTCCACCAGCGTTCCGGCTTCGACCACCTCAACCTCTGCGGCGATCTCTATATATCCGTCAGCCTGCGACATGCTCGTGATGTCCCCGGAGGCCTTGAACGCGGGCATGGCCACACCGGTCGCCACGCGAACCGAATAGAACTGGTGACGGCCCGGCGCCGAGACGACGCGAGCGCCAAGGGGGAGGGTGAACGATCGCACGCTCTGTTGCGGCAGGCGCGCGAGGCGTCGAAGCGCCGGTGCGAGCAGGATGTACGCGTTCGACAGGCACGAGGTCGGGTAACCCGGCATCCCGAAGAAGAGTTTTCCGCCGATGCGGCCGAATGCGGTTGGCTTCCCAGGTTTGACCGCGATCCCGTGAAAAAGCATTTCGCCTCTGGCGGCGACCACATCGAGGATGAGATCGCGTTCACCGACCGAGCTTCCCCCTGAGAAAACCATGACGTCCTGCTCGAGGCACTCATTCACCGCACGCTGCAGGTCTTCGATCGTGTCGGAGGCCGTACGGTAGGGAACCGCCACTCCACCGTTGTCGCCGACGACCGCGGAGACGGTCACACGGTTGATGTCGTAGATCTGTCCCGGGGCGAGCGGCTGGCCTGGTTCGACGATCTCGTTTCCCGTCGAGAGAACGGCGACTCGCGGTTTCGCATACACCGCCATGTCGGTCACGCCGAGCGCGGCGATCGAGCCGAGGCGGCTGGCGTTGAGCAGCGTACCTGGCTGCAGCACGTGCTGGCCTTGTTGAATATCCGAGCCCTGCCGGCCGATGTTCTGCCGTGCTGACGCTGGCGCGAACACCGAGACCAGTCCGCCATCGTCGATATCGGTTTCCTCGACCATGACAACGGCGTCGGCGCCTTCAGGCATGGGTGCTCCGGTCGCGATCTCCGCGCATTCGCCGTTGCCCACACGCCTCTGAGGAACCTGCCCCGTATAGATCGTCTCGATGCGTCGCAACAGGCGTGGCGTCGCGCGGCTTGCACCTGATGTGTCCTCGGCGCGGACGGCGTACCCGTCCATGGCAGCGCGAGAGAACGGCGGCACGTCAGCGGTGGAGAAGATGTCCTGCGCCAGTACTCGACCGTTCGCCTGCTGAAGCGGAAGGACCTCCGTGCGATCGATCGGCCGGATCGCGCCGTCGAGGATCGCGCGCGCCTCGTCGAGCGCGATGATCTTGCCAAACGGTCGCATCTTGGTTGGCATTGGTGTTACTTCGACAGCTGTTGAACGACGTGACCGAGTTCCGGGATCACCAGTCGAGTCATCGCAAGTCTGACCGCTTTCTCGGACCCGGGCAATGCGAAGATCGCCTTGCGGCCCACCGTGCCCGCCGTCGCGCGGCTGAGCATCGCGGCGGCGCCAATCTCCTCGAAGCTGATCATCCGAAACAGCTCGCCGAAGCCGTCGAGCCGCTTCTCGAATAAACCCGTGACCGCCTCGAACGTGCCATCGCGTGGGCTGATGCCTGTCCCACCCGTACTGATAATGACGTGCGTGCCTGGGTCGGCCAGCCGTTCGCGCAGCCGCGCCGTGATGCGATCGGGATCGTCGCGCTCGATGTCGTGTCCCGACACGAGATGTCCAGCGTCCTCGAGAAGCGTGCGAATCGCCTGGCCGCTCGCATCTGACGCGGGCGTGCGCGTGTCGCTGACCGTCAGGACATAACAACTGACGGCAGCGGGCGCCTGCGCCTTGTGTTCACCAACGCTCACGGCTTCACCGCCGCAAACCTTCAACTCTCATCTGAGCCTCCCGAACACGCTCTGCGTACAGTATCCTGCCGCAGTTTCTGATCAAAAACGTGATGCTGTCTCCAGGCGTGTCCGTTGCCGCGCGGCTGAATCGATTGCCGGCGACACGAACCCACCGGCAAGCGACCGTTATTGCCGGCATCGGATCCTTCTTTGATCTCTTCGACATCTTCCTGGCCGGCGTCCTCGGAACCGTCCTGACGCAGCAGTTCTCATTGGATCGGCTCTGGCTTCCCACGGCCTTGAGTTCGGCATTCGTTGGAATGTTTATCGGCGCGACCGTGCTGGGGCGATTTGCCGACAGGTTCGGCCGCCGAACGGCGTTTCTTTTGAATCTCGCGATCTACTCGGCGTTCACCTTCGTCGGAGCCTTCAGCGTGAACGCGAAAATGCTGATTGCGTCGCGCTTCCTGGCCGGGGTCGGGATCGGTGCCGAGCTGACGCTCGTCGACGCCTATTTGAGCGAGATCCTGCCGGCACGCCTCAGGGGGCGCTACACCGCGTGGGCGTACACACTTGGGTTTCTCGGGGTGCCGGCCGCCGGACTGCTCGGTCGCATCCTGGTGCCGCGCGCGCCTCTCGGCATCGAAGGCTGGCGCTGGTTGTTCGTCGCCGGATCGCTTGGCGCCATCATCGTGTGGATCGTTCGTCAGCGTCTGCCCGAGTCGCCGCGATGGCTCGAATCGGTTGGGCGAACGTTCGAGGCCGATGCCATCGTCACTCACATGGAGAACGAAGCGGCGCAAGTCGCGCCGCTGCCGAGCCCGACGGCGCACAATGTTGTGCCAACAAGGCGGCCGGGGCTGTTGGTGTTGTTCAGCGGTGAGTACCGAACGCGCGTCATCATGCTCGGCGTCTTTCACATCTTCCAGACAATCGGTTACTACGGATTTGGAACTCTCGTGCCTCTGGTGCTCGCCTCGAAGGGGTACTCCATCGTCACCTCGCTCACGTTCACGACGCTGACATTTATCGGCTATCCCATCGGTTCGGCGCTCTCGCTTCCGATCATCGAGCGTCTCGATCGCAAGTGGCTCATCGTCGTGTCGGCGTTCTTCATGAGCGTGCTTGGAATCGGCATGGGCTACTCGACATCGCCTTTCGCGATCGTCGCGCTCGGCTTTCTCTACACGGCGGTCAGCAATGTGTTCTCGAATGGTCTGCACATCTTTCAGGTCGAGATCTTTCCCACGTTCGTACGAGCGACTGCCGCCGGCATGTGCTACGGGTTGAGCCGCCTGTCGAGCGCGGCGATGCCGTTCGTGCTGCTGCCAGTCCTCGAGCGTTGGGGCGCCGGTCCGATGTTCGTCGTCGTGGCCGGCGCCCTCTGGATCGTCATCCTCGACGTCGCGCTCTTTGCACCGAGTACAACTGGACGTTCTCTTGAAGAGGTAAGTAACTGAAAACATACGGTGCGACGGGGCGAGGGCACGAGGGTGCGAAGGTCCACTGCGAAGGTCCGGGG
>Ga0075424_100000765_pt1 | contig 26259 bp, 25 predicted proteins | sample SoiMethybrSBSTD3_FD_75301 | JGI IMG/M metagenome (GOLD analysis project Ga0075424, IMG submission 75301) | Bulk soil microbial communities from a Populus tree surrounding site in Tennessee, USA - Soil MetaG P. TD hybrid SBSTD3 | ecosystem: Environmental > Terrestrial > Soil > Tree plantation... | reverse complement strand
TCGATCGGCAGCTGCAATGCGTTGTACGAGCGCGCGCCGCAGCCGGCCTTGCGCAGCGCCATCGCGAGGAGCGCGGTCGAGACCATCTCGCCCGTCGCGAGGAGCGCGTCGAGCTCGCGCGCATCGGGCTCGGCGCAGACCTCGCGCGCCAGCTCGATCAGCCGGTCCGTGGAATCGCCCATCGCGGAAACGACGACCGCGACGCGGTGGCCTTCCCGGGCGAGTGCGTGCACTTTCGACGCGACGGCGTGGATGCGGGCGACCGAGCCGACCGACGTGCCGCCGTACTTCTGGACGATGAGCCCCATGCGGCCGCGATTGTTTCAGCTTTCGCCGGGGATCGGCAGGCCGGTGACGGACTTCAGGCGCTCCATCGAAAACAGCGCGGAGACGTCGGCCAGGCTCGGCAGCCGCTCGATCAGCTCCTTGTACGTGCGGTCGTAGTCCGCCATGTTCTGGACGACCACCTTGAGAAGATAGTCGACGTCGCCGCCGATCCGGTGGCATTCGAGGATCTCCGGCATTGCGGCGATTACCTCGTTGAGCGTGCGCGCCCAGTCGGCGCTGTGCTCGCGCGTCTTCACGCGCACGAAGACGGTGAGGCCGAGGCCGACCTTTTCCGGGTCGACGAGCGCAACGCGCCCCTGAATGATGCCGGCCGATTCCATTTGCCGGATCCGGCGCCAGCAGGGATTCACGGAGAGGCCGACCTTGTCCGCGACCTGCTGTATGGGCAGGGAAGCGTCAGCCTGGATCAAGCCGAGGATCTGGCGGTCGATGCGATCAAGCTTGTTCATGGCCTGATGTTAGCAAAATCTCCCAAAATATGGATCTCGCGTCACACGAAATGGGAGAAATCGTGAGTTTGTTGGGACTATGATGATCGATATGAGCATCTGGAACCGGCTCTTCAAGGATCATCCGGCGAGCGTCGGCGAGACCTATGGCCAGCATTTCGTGGCGGCCATCGGCTTCGGCTTTCGCATGATCTGGGGCGGGATCGTCTGCCTCGTGCACGCGTTTATCCCGGGCGTGTGCTGTACGAAGGGCAGCGAGATGATCAGCGAGCTGCACGAGCGCATGGTGACGAACCGCCGCCGAACGGCGGAATCGCGCGCGCTGCCGGTGGAGACGCGTAGGGCGGCGTGACTCAGCTCCGGCGCAGCTTCACCTGAAGCTCCTTGCGCCGGTAGTCGATGATCAGCGTGTCGAGGAGACCCAGCACGTCCATGCCGATCAGCATGGCGGGCTCATCCTTCAGCTTCCAGTGCTCGAAGATCGCGAAATCCGCGAATGTCATCGCGGGGTTCCGCACCAGTACCTCGCCGAGCGCCAGCGCCGGGGTCGGCACGCGATTTCCGACCTGGACGTCGAGCGTCGCCCCCGTCACCTCGTCCGGGTTCACGACGTTGTACTTCTTTCGATGCTCAGCGAGCGCATGGCGCAACGCCTCGTTGCCGAGCGTCGCCTGGCCGCCCGTGTCGATGACGGCCTTGACCGCCACTCCGCCCAGGTAGGCGTCGACCACGAGGAGGCGATCGCGCATCATCTTGACGGGGATCGTGACGAAGCCGTCATCCGCGCGCTCGCCCTTCGACCGCATGATCGTGATGCTGTCCTTGCGGAAGCTGATGTGGATCCGCTTGTTCGCGAGCCCGTCGGTGCCGAGCACGCCCTCCGCGCCACCGAGCGCGTCCGGCACGATCGGCAGGCGCTTCGGCTCGACCAGGAGGTCCCCGTACTCGAGCGTATCAACCGGGACGACGGGCACCTCGACCGACCCCGTCGCGCCGCGGAGCATCACCGTGTGCTGCATGTCCAGCGGGATGCCGACCAGCTGCGCGGTGCGCGCGGTCAGCGCGGAATGGCTGGCACCGGTGTCGAGCACCAGGCGGAACGGTCCCTTGCCGTTTACGAGGACCGGCGCCCAGATCCGCCCGATCTTGTCGCGGCGCGTCGGCGCGACATAGCGCGGCTCGTTGGCCGTGACGGAGATGTCCTCCATCACGGTCGGGGTCGGCGTCGACTCGGCCCGCTCCGAGGAGACGATCGGGGGCGGCAGCGGTGGCGGCATTACGTCCGGCGCGGGTGCAGGCGCCTGCGCGGCGGCCTGCACCAGGAAGATCGCGAGCGGCAGCTTCAGCACCCCCACGTCTCCTCCGACTCACCGCAGTCGGTCAGGTTCCTCCGAGCTTCGCGGCCACGAGCTCCGGCACCTTGCGAAGCGCGTCTTCGAGCTTTGACGGGTCGTTTCCGCCCGCCTGCGCGAAATCCGGCCGGCCGCCGCCGCGGCCCCCGACCAGCTTGGCGATCTCGCCGATCAGCGCACCGGCGCTGACCCTGGCGGAAACCGCGGGCGAGACCGACGAGACCAGCGAAACCTTGTCGACGGCGACCTGGGCGCCGAGGACGATGACCGCGTTCTCGAGGCGGCTCTTGTAGCGGTCCGCCGCGTCCCGCAGCGTCTGCGCGTCCGCGCCCTCGATCTTTGCCGCGAGCACGGTGACCCCGTTGACTTTCACGGCCTGCGCGGCGAGGTCCGCTGCGCCGCCTCCGATCGCCAGCTTCGCGCGCAGCCCGGAAATTTCGCGCTCGAGCTTCTTCTGCTGCTCGAGCAGCTGGGATACCTTGCCCTCCAGCTCGGTCGGCGTCGCCCGGAGCGCGCCGGCGACGCGCTTCAGCGTCGCGTCCGTCCATCGCACGGTATCGAGTGCGCCTTCGCCGGTCACCGCCTCGATGCGTCGGATGCCGGAGGCGATGCCGCCTTCACCCGTGATCTTGAAGAAGCCGATGTCACCGGTGCGCGAGACGTGTGTGCCACCGCAGAGCTCGGTGGAAAAATCGCCGAATTTCAGGACGCGCACCTCGTCGCCGTACTTCTCGCCGAAGAGCGCCATGGCGCCCGACTTGATCGCAGCGTCGTAGGGCATGTGGCGGATGTCGCCGGCGGAGTTCTTGCGGATTTCGGAATTCACCAGGCGCTCGATCGCGTCGAGTTCCTGCGGCGTAACCGGCTGTGTGTGCGAGAAGTCGAAGCGCAGTCGATCCGGCGCGACCAGGGAGCCCTTCTGGATCACGTGGTGGCCGAGCACCTTGCGGAGCGCCGCGTGGAGCAGGTGCGTGGCGGAATGGTTGAGCACCGTCGACTGGCGCGTGGCCGCATCGACGGACGCAGTGACTTTGTCGCCCTTCCGGAAGCTGCCCGCCTCCACCTTGCCGATGTGCAGGTGCGCATCCCCGAGCTTCTTCGTATCGGTCACGAGGAATCGCGCACCACCGCTTGTGAGCGTGCCGACATCGCCGACCTGGCCGCCGGACTCGGCGTAGAACGGCGTGCGGTCGAGCGCGATCTGGACTTCGTCGCCGACGGCGGCTGAGCCCACTTCGGCGCCGCCCTTCAGGATCGCCTCGATCCGTCCTTCGTCCACGAGCTGTTCGTAGCCGCTGAACGCAGTCGCGGCGTCAAGCGTCTCGGGCCCGCGCAGGTCGACGCCGAACTTGCTCGCCGCCCGCGCGCGCTCGCGCTGCGCCTCCATCTCCTTCTCGAAGCCCGGCTGATCGATCGAGAGGCCGCGCTCGCGCGCGATATCGGCGGTGAGGTCCACGGGAAAGCCGTAGGTGTCGTAGAGCTTGAAGACGGTCTCGCCCGCGATCGTCTTGCCTTTCATTTTCGTGATCGCGCCCTCGAGCAGTGTCATGCCGTTCTCGAGCGTCTCCGCAAAGCGCTCTTCTTCCTGTTTCAGCACCCGCGCCGCATGGTCAGCGCCCTTCACGAGCTCGGGGTAGGCCTTGCCCATTTCGGCCGCAAGCGCCGGGACGAGCTTGTAGAAGAACGGCTGGTGCTGGCCGAGCTGGTAGCCGTGCCGGATCGCGCGCCGGATGATGCGCCGGAGCACGTAGCCGCGGCCGTCATTGCCGGGGATCACGCCGTCGACGATCAGGAACGAGCAGGCGCGGATGTGGTCCGCGATGACGCGCAGCGAAGGGCTCTTCGACTTCTTCTTCTGCCCGGTCACTTCCGCCGCCGCGGCAATCAGGTTGAGGAAGAGGTCGATGTCGTAGTTCGAGTGTGCGCCCTGCATCACCGCGGCCGTGCGTTCGAGGCCCATGCCGGTGTCCACCGAGGGTTTCGGCAGCGGCGTCATCGTGCCGTCCGCCGAACGCTCGAACTGCATGAAGACGAGGTTCCAGATCTCGACGTAGCGGTCGCCGTCCTCGTCCTTCGAGCCGGGCGGCCCGCCCGCGATGTCCGGGCCGTGGTCGTAGAAGATCTCGGAGCACGGCCCGCATGGGCCCGTGTCGCCCATCGCCCAGAAGTTCGACTTCTCATCCATGCGGGTGAAGCGCTCGGGATCGACTTTTTTTCGATTCAGCCAGAGGTCGGCCGCTTCGTCGTCGTCCTTGTAGACGGTTACCCAAAGCCGCTTCGGGTCGATCCGGAGCGTCCCGGTCACGAAGTCCCAGGCGAAGTCGATCGCGTCGGCCTTGAAGTAGTCGCCGAAGCTGAAGTTGCCCAGCATCTCGAAGAAGGTGTGGTGCCGCGCCGTGTAGCCGACGTTCTCGAGGTCGTTATGCTTGCCGCCCGCGCGAACGCAGCGCTGGCTGGTCACCGCACGGTTGTAGCTGCGCTTGTCCTTGCCGAGGAATACGTCCTTGAACTGGACCATGCCCGCGTTCGTGAAGAGCAGCGTCGGGTCATTGCCCGGGACGAGCGGCGACGAGGGCACGACCTGGTGGCCGCGCGCACGGAAGAACGCCAGGAACGCCGCCCGGAGCTCGCTGGTCGACAGGAATTCAGTCTCAGCCGCCATCAGTCCTCGTGCTCGCTGCCGACCGCCGCGCGGACCTGGTCCGCGCTGAAGCCGCGTTGGGTCAGGAACCGCGCCTGCCGGCCCTTCTCGGCCCAGGTCGCGGGAAGTTTCGCTCCGAAGCGCTTGCGCCGGACCTCGGCGCAGCGCCGGCGCCAGTCGGCGGCTCCCGCGTCCACCGCCGCCGCAATGGCTTCGGAGGCAACGCCCGCCTCGCGCAGGCGATGGGCAATGCCGACTGGTCCCCGGCCGCGATTGGCATGATACGCGACGAAATGCTCGGCGAAGCGCCCGTCGTCCACGAGGCGCTCCTGGCGCAGGCTCTCGACCGCCTGCTCCGCCGCAGTGCGCAGAAAGCCGCGCGCGACCAGGCGCGCCGCGAGTTCGCGGGCGCCGTGGTCGCGCCGGTTCAGGAGTTTCAGGGCCGCGAGGCGGGCCGCCCGCGGGTCGTCCGGGGCGGCGAGCGCAGCCGGGTCAGGCTTCCGCCGCCTCACTGGCGACTGCGGCCGGCCGGCGCGGCGTCAGGAGCCGTGCCCTGAGCGCCGCCTCGATCTTCGCGGCGACCTCGGGGTGCTGCACCAGGTAGGCGCGGGCGTTGTCCTTGCCCTGCCCGATGCGTTCGCCCTCGTAGGCGTACCAGGAGCCGGACTTCTCGACGAGGCCATGGAGCGCGCCCATGTCGATCAGCTCGCCCTCACGCGATATGCCTTGGCCGTAGAGGATCTCGAACTCCGCTTCTCGGAACGGCGGCGAGACCTTGTTCTTCACGACCTTCACGCGGGTCTGGTTGCCGATCACTTCCTCGCCATTCTTCAGGGCGCCGATGCGACGGATGTCGAGCCGCAGCGAGGCGTAGAACTTGAGCGCGTTGCCGCCGGTCGTCGTCTCCGGGTTGCCGAACATGACGCCGATCTTCATGCGGATCTGGTTGATGAAGACGACGATCGTGTTCGAGCGCTTGATGTTGCCGGTGAGCTTCCTGAGCGCCTGCGACATGAGGCGCGCGTGCAGGCCGACCTGCAGCTCGCCCATCTCGCCCTCGATCTCGGCCTTCGGCGTCAGCGCCGCGACGGAGTCGATGACGACGATGTCCACGGCGCCGGAGCGCACCAGCATGTCGGTGATCTCGAGCGCCTGCTCGCCGGTGTCCGGCTGCGAGATCAGGAGCTCCTTGACGTTGACGCCGAGCTTCTCAGCGTAGATCGGGTCGAGCGCGTGCTCCGCGTCCACGAAGGCGGCAACGCCGCCGAGCTTCTGGGCCTGCGCGATGATCGACAGCGTGAGCGTCGTCTTGCCGGATGCTTCCGGCCCGTAGACTTCGACCACGCGGCCGCGCGGCACGCCGCCGACGCCGAGCGCCACGTCGAGTCCGAGCGACCCGGTCGACACGACTTCGATGTCGTTGTTGGCCGGGTGCTCGCCGAGGCGCATCACCGAGCCCTTGCCGAACTGCTTCTCGATCTGGCTGAGCGCCGCGGAAAGCGCCTTCTTGCGATTGCTGTCTTCCATGCCTTTCGATCCTCCGAGTCTCGTTCGATTATTCCACAACCGGCCCGGTTCGCCGTCGGAAAATACTTCCACAACGTTGAAATTGTCGCGCGGCCGATTTTTCACGGCCTCAGTCTGACGGCGGCACTGGCTCAGGCCGCGACCTAGGGGACTGTCACCTTTAACCGTCCGCAACAGTCCAGAAACTTCAACGCCATACGGTTAAAGGGGACTGTCCCCTCCCGCTCCGAGCGGCCATTCCGCAAGCGGCTTGTAGCGCGGTCCCTCGGGATGGCTGGTCGACTCGACGAGGGCGAGTCGCCAGTCTCGACCGTCCGCTTCGACCCGGCCCAGGGACGGAAGATCACGCGAGGGCGGACGGCGAATTCGCCGCATCAGGGTCAGGTGCGGCTGCCAGGGACGCGCCTCGCGGACGTGGCCGCTCCGCTCGAGCCCCGTCCACAGTCCATCGACGATGGACTGACCCGGCGCCGGCCTGTCCGTCGGCATCGCGACCAGGATGCGGGGCCTTGTCCAGTATTCGACGCGATCGAACGTAAGGGGGACGAGCGGCCACGCGTCCGAGCCGCCGATTTCGATGAGCGACCCGATTTGGCTGCCGGCGACCATACCTAGGAATGCCAGGGTGACGTGCAAGTTGGCGGGCGGCACCGGTTCGCCCTCGATGCCGGCGGCAGCGCGACCGGCCATCCCCGCGAGCGCGGCGCGAAGCGAATCGCGCGGCCACAACGCGAAGAAAAGCCGGAGCTTGTGCAGGCCGTCCGGGCGGGGACGGCTCACGGATCCAGCAGCCCCGTCAGCGCCGCGGCGACAGCCTGCCTGCGGACCGCATCCCGCCCGCCGCGAAATCGGTACTCCCTGGCGTGGACCCGGTGATGGTCGCCTTGCCGTCGTCCCCATCCGATCCAGACGAGCCCCACCGGCTTGTCCGCACTGCCACCCGCCGGACCGGCAATGCCCGTGACCGCCACCGCATGCTGCGCGCGCGACCGCTCGAGGGCGCCTCGGACCATCGCGAGCGCGACCGCTTCGCTGACAGCACCGTGCCGGGTGAGCGCTGCGCGGTCCACGCCGAGCTCAGACACCTTCGATTCATTCGAGTACGTGACCCAGCCGCGCTCGAAATAGTCCGAGCTGCCGGCGATGTCCGTGAGTGTCTTGGCGATCAATCCGCCCGTGCAGGATTCCGCGGTCGCGATCGAGAGCCGCGCCGCGCTTAGCCGTTGTCCAACCTGGCGCGCGAGCCTCGATAGCGCCGCATCGCTGGGAATCGGCATGGCTCAGCTGAACTTCGAGAAATCCGGCGGCCGCTTTTCGATGATTGCCGCGATCGCCTCGCGCGCCTCGTCGCCGGCGAGTCGCGGCCCGAAGTGCGATGCCTCGCGGAAGATCGCGTCCTTCACCGCCGCCGCCTGCGCTTCGCGCAGGAGCTTCTTCGTGTCGCGCACCGCGCCGGGCGGCAGCGCCGCGAATGCGCGCGCGACCTTCGTCGCATGCGCCACGACGTCGGCCGCCGGCAGGACCGCATTCGCGAGGCCCATGACGACCGCCTCGTGTGCGGGGAACGGCTTGCCGAGCAGGAGCTTCTCCGATGCGCGCACCCGCCCCGCGATGAGCGGCAGGAGATAGGTGGAGGCGAACTCCGGGACGAGCCCGAGGCTGGTGAACGGCATGGAAAGCGTGGCGTCATCGGCCAGGTACACGAGGTCGCAGTGCAGCAGCATCGTGACGCCGATGCCGACCGCCAGTCCCTGGACCGCCGCGATGACCGGTTTCTCGAAGGCTGCGAGCCCCTGCATGAAGCTGAGCACCGGTGAATCGATCTGCGCAAATTTCGGGTTCGAGAAGTCCTTGAGGTCGTTCCCTGCCGTGAAAGTGCCGCCGCTACCGCTCACAAGCACCGCGCGCACGCCGGAATCGGCGCTCGCCTGCCTGAGATGCCCGACGAATTGAAGGTACATCTCGCCGGTGATCGCATTCTTCTTTGCGGCGCGGTCGAAGGTGATGCTCGCAACGCCCTGATCCATCTGGTAAGCGATGCTCATGAGTCGTCGTCCTCGCCCGGGGCCGTCATAATGCCTCAAATGAGGAATCCCGAGACGAGGCCCGAGACGGCGCCGCTCTTCCCCGGCCTCGAGTCCCACACGCCCATGATGCAGCAGTACCTGCGCATCAAGGCGGAGAACCCGGATGTCCTCCTCTTCTACCGGATGGGGGATTTCTACGAGCTCTTCTACGACGACGCCCGCCGCGGGTCGAAGCTGCTCGACATCGTCCTGACGCAGCGCGGCGAGTCGGGCGGCGCCGCGATCCCGATGGCGGGCGTGCCCGTCGAGAAGCTCGACAGCTACCTCGCCCGCCTCGTGAAGCAGGGTGAGCCGGTCGCGATCTGCGAGCAGACGGGCGAAGTCGGGAAGAACAAGGGCCCGGTCACGCGCGAGGTTGTCCGCATCGTCACGCCGGGGACCGTCACCGACGATGCGCTGCTCGATGCGCGCCGCGAGAACCTGCTCGCCTCCCTCGCCGCGGACGGCGAGCGCTTCGGACTCGCCTGGCTCGATCTCGCGGCCGGACGCTTCAGCGTGCTCGAAGGCGAAGGCCGCGAAGCGCTCATTGCCGAGCTCGAGCGTCTGCGGCCGGCGGAGCTGCTGATGCCCGAGGGTGCGGATGCCCGATTCGCGGCGCGCGTGGTCGAGCGCCCACCCTGGCATTTCATCGAGGACTCGGCGCGGCGCGCCCTGACCGCTCAGTTTGGCACCCAGGATCTCGCCGGCTTCGGCTGCGAGGACCTCACGATCGCGATCGGCGCCGCGGGCGCCCTCCTGCAATACGCGCGCGACACGCAGAAGGGCGCGCTGCCCCACCTCACGTCGCTCGCGCGCGAAACGCGCGACGAGGCGCTGCTGTTGGACGCGGCGACGCGGCGAAACCTCGAGCTCGACACGAGCCTCGCCGGGCGCGACGAGGCGACGCTCGCCGGCATCATCGACCGCACCGCAACCTCGATGGGCGCGCGCGAGCTGCGGCGCTGGATCCGGCGGCCGCTCCGCGACCGGGACGCGCTTCGCGCTCGATACGGCGCGATTCGCGCCCTCATCCGGGCGGACCGGTACGACGGCCTGCACGAGGCGCTCCGCGGCATCGGCGACGTCGAGCGCGTGCTCGCGCGGGTGGCACTGCGGACGGCGCGACCGCGCGACCTGGCGGCACTGCGCGAGGCGCTCGCCCAGTTGCCCTCGCTGCAGTCGGTCCTGTCGGGACTCGAGGCACCGCTCCTCGGCGCCGCCGCGAGTGACCTCGCGCCGCGGCAGGAAATGCACGATCTCCTGAAGCGGGCGCTTGTCCTCACGCCGCCGCCGCTACTGCGCGAGGGCGGCGTCATCGCGGCCGGCTACGACACCGGGCTCGACGAGCTTCGATCGATCGCGACCGGCGCGGACCACCACCTGCTCGAGATGGAGGAGCGTGAGCGCCGCCGCACCGGTGTCTCGCAGCTCAAGGTCGCCTACAACCGCGTCCAGGGCTATTACATCGAGCTGCCGCGCAGCCAGGCGGAGCGCGCGCCCGCCGATTATCACCGGCGCCAGACCGTCAAGAACTCCGAGCGTTACGTCACGCCGGAGCTCAAGGAGTTCGAGGACAAGGTGCTGGGCAGTCGCGACCGCGCGCTCGCGCGGGAGCGGGAGCTTTACGACGGCCTGCTCGACCGGCTGACGGCGGAGCTCGCCTCGCTGAAGCGCATGGCCGCGGCGCTCGCTCAGGCGGACGTGCTCGCGAACCTGGCCGAGCGCGCCGTCAGCCTGCGCTACGTCGAGCCCGAGTTAACCGACGAGCCGGGCCTGCTCGTCGAGGGCGGCCGGCACCCGGTCGTGGAGCGCGTGCTCGATGACCCGTTTGTGCCCAACGATCTCGAGCTCACCGACGCGCGCCGAATGCTCGTGATCACAGGCCCGAACATGGGCGGCAAGTCGACCTACATGCGCCAGGCCGCCCTCATCCTCGTGCTCGCCTCGATCGGCAGCTATGTGCCGGCGACCCGTGCCGTGATCGGGCCCTTCGACCGGATCTTCACGCGTATCGGCGCCTCCGACGACCTCGCCGGCGGGCGCTCCACCTTCATGGTGGAGATGACCGAGGCGGCCGTGATCCTCAATGCCGCGACCGAGCGGAGCCTCGTGCTGATGGATGAGATCGGCCGCGGCACGAGCACCTATGACGGGCTTTCGCTTGCCTGGGCCTGTGCCGGCCATATCGCCTCGAAGCTGCGGGCCTTCACGCTCTTCGCGACGCATTACTTCGAGCTGACGGAGCTCGCGGACGTAATCCCGTCGGTCGCGAACGTCCATCTCGACGCGACCGAGCATGGCGACGGCATCGTGTTCCTGCACGCCGTGAAGCCGGGACCCGCAAGCCGCAGCTACGGCCTGCAGGTCGCGCAGAAGGCTGGCGTGCCACGCGAGGTCATCGAGACCGCCCGACAATACCTCGAGCGCATCGAGCGCGAGCACCGATGACCGCCGAAGCCGTATCCGGCGCCGTCGCGCTCCTCGAGGCGATGGCACGGACTGATCCGAAGCGCGTATTCATCCAGGGCGAGGATGACCGCCTGACGTACGGCGAGGCCGTCGAGCGTGTCGCGCGCCTCGCCGGCCTGTTCAAGCGCCTGCGACTTGCGCCCGGCGCGCGCGTCGTGCTCGCGACCCGCGATGACCTCGCGCTCGCGACCACCTTCCTCGCGCTGCTGCGGACAGGCCTCACCGCGGTGGTGCTGAATCCCGAGTCGCGCGCGACGGAGCTCGCGACATTGGTTGACGCCGCGGACCCCGGCGCCCTCATCATGGATCGGCGCCTCGTCGAGCGCATGCTGCCGGAACAGATCAAGGATCTTCCGGTCGTCGCCCTGGACGACACAGACGCGAAAGTGTTCCGGAAGCTCGTCGACAGCGAGGCCGTGCCGCCGCCGCCGGCGAGCGTGAACCCCGACGCCACGGCCTATATCCTGTTCACGTCCGGCACGACCTCGCGGCCAAAGGGCGTCGAGATCAGCCAGCGCGCGCTGTTCGCGCAGATGGCGACCTTCGTGCGCCAATACCGATTCGACGCGCGCACGCGGCTCATGAACCTCCTGCCGCTGCACCACACGGATGGGCTGACGCAGGGCGTCGTCGTGGCGGCCTGCGCCGGCGCCACGCTGCTCCGGCCGATGCGCATCCGCGTGTACCAGGTCGGCGAGATCGTGGACGCCTGCCATGAGCTGCGCGCCACGCACCTGATCGCGGTGCCTTCGCTGCTCGCGCTCATGATGAGCCTCGGTGAACGCTACCACGATGCGCTGCGCACGGACTGGTTCCGATTCGTGATCAGCACTGCCGCCTACCTCGATCCCGGCTTGTGGCAGCGCTTCGAGGAGACGTATGGGACACAGGTCGTCAACGTCTACGGGCTGACCGAGACCGTCTGCGAAACGACCTACTGCGGGCCGGATGAGGCCACGCGGCGCGTCGGCACGATTGGCAAGCCCGTCGACGCGGAAGTGCGCGTCGTCGACGAAGCGGGCCAGCGCCTGCCGGCGGGCTCCGAGGGCGAGCTCGTGGTGCGGGGCGCTCACGTCATGAAAGGGTACTTTCGCGCGCCCGAAGAGACCGCCCAGGTGCTGCGTGACGGCTGGTTCCACACCGGCGATCTCGCGACCGAGGATGCCGACGGTTTCTTCCGGATCGTGGGGCGGAAGAAGGACGTGATCATCACGGGAGGCATCAACGTGTATCCCGAGGACGTCAACGCCGTATTGCGCACAGTACCGGGCATCGTCGACGCCGCGACGATCGGGCTTCCCGACGAGCGCTGGGGCGAGGTCGTCGTGAGCGGACTCGCCGTGCGGGCCGGCGCGCAGCCGACGGAGCAGGACATCGCGGCGCACTTCCTCCGGCACGCGTCGCCGGAGAAGCTGCCGCGCGAGTTCTACTTCTTTGAAGACCTTCCGCGCGGGCCGGCCGGGAAAGTGGTGAAGGCGGAGCTGGCGCGGCTGATCACCGACCGACGCGCGACGGCCCACCATGAGACGCACAGCGGTGGCGTCCGTGAGCGCGTGCTTCAGGTGGCCGCCCAGGCGTTCAAGTGCCGGGTGGACGAGATCTCCGAGCAGTCCACCGCCCGCACCGTGGACGGCTGGACCTCGCTCGCGCACGTCGAGTTCCTGATGGCGCTCGAGCAGGAGTTCGGCTTCACGATGCAGCCGGAGGACATCCTACGCATCGACTCCATCGGCGACGCCCTGCAGCTGCTTGCCCGGCAGGCGGGCCTCAGCGCCGGCGACGCGACCTGAGATGCAGGTCCTCGAGCTTTCCTGGCTCGGCTGGATCGCCGCCTCCATCATCGTCTGCTGGGCGCTGCCCGGCCGCTGGCGGCCCTGGGGCATCGCGGCCTTCGCGCTCGCTTTCCTCGCCGTCGAGGACCCGCCGTCCGCCGCGATCCTCTCCGTGATGGCCGCGATCACCTGGTGGTCGGGTGCGCGGGGCGGCGGCCAGCGGCCGGGCATCGCCGCCGTCGTCGTCCTGCTGCTGGGCGCGCTCGCGGCCTTCAAGGTCGCCATGGCGGGCGGCGGCTTCGCATTGCCGCTCGGCATGTCCTACTACACGTTTCGCTGCGTTCACTACGCGCTGGAGCGATTCAAGAAGTCGCTGCCGCCCCATACGGCATCGGAATTCGTCGCCTACCTCTTCTTCCTGCCGACGATCGTCGCCGGGCCGATCCATCGCTTCCCGGAGTTCCATCGCGACCTGAAGCGCACGCGGCTCGGCGGGGACCTCGTTTCCGAGGGCCTGGAACGCGTGCTTTACGGCTACGCGAAGATCCTGGTCGTGTCGGGGTGGCTGATCCAGGAGCAGCTCCAGCCGTGGATCGCGGGGCTCGAGCCAGCGCATGCCTGGCTTTCGACCTATCTCTACATGCTGTCCGCCGGGTACATGGGTTACCTCACCTTCGCCGGATACTCGGACATCGCGATCGGCGCGTCGCGCCTGACCGGTTTTCGCGTCATCGAGAACTTCAACAACCCGTTTGCGAGCCGCAACATCGTCGAGTTCTGGCGGCGCTGGCACATCTCGCTGACGAGCTGGGTGCGCGACTACCTGTACGCCACCGTCTTCTCGCTGACGCGCAAGCCTTACCTGGCCGCGCTCTCCGCGATGCTCGTCATCGGCCTCTGGCACGAGGTGACCGCGCGCTACGTGATCTGGGGCCTCGCGCATGGCCTCGCGGTCGCCGGCTGCCAGTGGTACCAGCGGCGGCGCGCGGGCGGCACGGCGCCCTCGTCGCGACCGCGTGCTATGTTGGGCGCGTTCGCGGGATGGTTCGTGACGTTTCATTTCGTCATGCTGAGCTGCGTGTTCGTGATGCACGACTTCGACCGGGCGATGGACATCTACCGCACCCTGCTGACGGGCCGGCCCTGATGTACGGCTGGCTCTTGCCCCGCGTCGGCCGGCGGTGGGCGCTGCTGCTCACCGCGCTCTGGTTCGGGGCGCTGATCGCGCTCGTCATCCTCCTGGCCGCCGAGCCCAAGGCGGGCTTCCGCTATGACGACCTCTGAGCAGGCTGCCGCGCAAGGCATCGTGGTGCTCGGCGTTCCGCGCACGGGCACGACTCTCCTGCGACGGTTGCTGAACGGCCACCCGGACATCTGCTGTCCGGGAGAGACGTTCCTGCTCGCCTCGGCGGCGCGCTTCCTGCAGTCGGACAGCGTTTCGGAAGGCATCGATTACGGCGTGCTGGGCGGCCTCGCGGCCGCGGGTATTCCGCGCGAGCAGGCGCTGGCGGACCTGCGCGGCCTCGTCGAAGGGAGCTTCCGGCGCATCGCCGCGCGCGCGGGAAAACCGCGCTGGGCGAGCAAGACCGCGGTCGACTCGTTCTACGTGGACGAAATCGAGAAGCTGATGGCGGGCCACGCGCGCTTCGTCTGCATCGTCCGGCATGGCGTCGACACGGCGCTCAGCCTCAAGGACCTGTGCGACGCCAATGAGTCCTTCATCCGCGAGATCCATGCCTACGTCGCGCGCTACTCTCGGCCGCTGGTCGCGTTTGCGCACCTGTGGGCCGATGTCACGACGTCCCTGCTCGGGCTCGCGGAGCGGCGCGCCGCGGACACGATACTGCTGATGTACGAGGACCTGATCGCACAGCCGGCCGCGACCCTCGATCGGCTCGCGGGCTTCCTCGGGCTGGAACCGGGCTCGCTCGGTACCGCGGCACTCTCGCAGGACGCGCCGTCCGGGCTCGGTGACTGGAAGACTTACGGCAAGGCCGGCATCGACAGCAGCAGCATCGGCCGGTGGCGGAGCCTCGGCGCGACGTCGCTGCACCTGCTCGCCCCGATCGTCAATCCCGTGCTGGCGCGCGCCGGCTACGACGAGATCGAGGCGCCGCCGGCTCCGGATGCCGACCAGGCCATGCGGCGCTACGAAATCACGATGGGCCTGCAGGCCAAGCGCAGCCGTTCGCGGGAGCCCGGCCGGGAATGATCGCTACGACGGAGGTCGCGACAAAGCCTTCGCGATCGACGACTCGAGCGAGTCGGAAACCTGCGCCTGGCCGGCCGGCGTGACGTGCGTCAAGTCGCAGTACATCGCCGCGGGCATGGGCTCCAGCTCCCAATGCTGGACGCGGCCCGACAGGGCACGAGCGGCGTCGCCGCTATTCGCAACCGTGCGCGTGCGGCGGGCCTCGGCTTCGTAGTCGGGACGCCGGGGAATGGCGACGAACGCGACGCCGGCACCTTGCAATAGCAGCTGCTCGGCGAACCGGCTCGCTGCACGCGGGCCGGGTCCGTCGGGCATGACCGTCACCCAATCCGCGCGAAGTTCCAACAAGCGCGCGTGACTCCACGGCACCTTCCGTTTCCAGCAAGCGTGGGCGTACTGGACGTCGGCCTCCGAGACGCCGGGCTCGTCGTCCGGAACGTCGAGCCCGAGTCGGCGCCGCGCGTACTTGATCCACAGGAGGAAACGCTGGACGCGCGGGCGATCTGCTGCCAGGAATTCACTCTCCATCACGACGAGATCCGGATGCGCCCGAAGGATATCCGCAGCGATTGGCGCAAACTCATAGAAGGAACCCCAGTTGCTCGTGATGCGCAGCGTAACGACTGGAACGCCCGCCGCATCCGCGACTCCTTCCGTGAATTTGGGCTCGTCGCGCGTGGCGTACTTGAGGGCCGACGAGCCCAGCAGGACGACTCGCCGGACGCCTGCCGCAGTCGCTGTCGAATCGAATGCCTGGATTCGCGCGCGGTTGAACTCCGTGAACGGCGAATCGATTTGTGCACCTCCCTCGACAACGGCGAACCAGGCGCCGCCCCAGGCCAGCGCTGCGAGCGCGATGGCGAGGAACCAGGCAGGCAACGGCGTCGGGACGCGTGAGTCTGTCTGCGGCACGGCGCCAGCATAGCGCCGCGTCGATCAGAAGCCGCCGGTGCGGAAGAAACGTGTGACCGATTCCGCAACCGGCAGCGAGAAGAGCATGCCGGTGTGACTCACGTCGAGGGTGATCGATGCCGTCGCGCCCGGCAGCCGGGTCTCGTCGACCGCGATGGTGCCGTCGTTCGGTACGGGCAGGCTCGAGAACAGCCGCCCGAGTCCCGCGGAACGGCTTCCCGCGATCACGCCGACCTCGCGCGGCCCGTTCCAGCTGCGCGCGCGCGGACGCGCCAGCTCGGCGACCGCGAGCGAGCCGAGGATCTGCGGGCCCCAGGACCAGGCCGCGATCGCCTGCGCGGCGCGCGAGCCCTGCACCGGCGAGCCAAGCAGCACGATGCGCCCGGGCGGCAACTCGTTCTCGGTTGCGAAGGTCTCGAGCGTCACGACGCCACCGAGGCTGTGCGCGAGGACATGGACCGGCCCGTCGAACGAGCGAATCCGCGCGGCGAGCGCCGACGTCGCGTCGGCGAGGCTCGCCTGCATCGACGGGTAGCGGAAGACGGATGCCTCGAAGCCCGCGGCCGCGAGCCGCTCGCGGAGCAGGAAGAATTCCAGCCCGTTGAGCCACAGGCCGTGGACGACGACGACGGGAATGGGCTTGGCGTTCAGCCTGCGGGCGCCGGCGGCTTCTTCACGCGGATGTGCAGTTCCGCGAGCTGCGCATCGTCCGCCTCCGATGGCGCGTCGGTGAGCGGGTCCCAGGCCGACTGCGTCTTGGGGAAGGCGATCACGTCGCGGATGCTCTCCGCGCCCGACATCAGCATCGCGAGGCGGTCGAGCCCGAAGGCGATGCCGCCGTGCGGCGGCGCGCCGTAGCGGAGCGCCTCCAGCAGGAAGCCGAACTTGATCGAAGCCTGCTCGCGCGAGATCCCGAGCAGGTCGAACACCGCGCTCTGCATTTCCTCGCGGTGGATGCGGATCGAGCCGCCGCCGACCTCGGAGCCGTTCAGCACCATGTCATAGGCGCGCGCGAGCGCGTTCTTCGGGTCGGCCGTGAGCGCGGACGGGTCGGGATCGGCGGGCGACGTGAACGGGTGGTGCATGGCCATCCAGCGCTTCGATTCCGGGTCCCACTCGAACATCGGGAAGTCGGTGACCCAGAGCGGCTGCCAGCCCTCCTCCACCAGGCCGAGGTCGCGACCAAGCTGGAGGCGGAGCGCGCCGAGCGCGTCGTTCACGACCTTCGCCTTGTCGGCGCCGAAGAACACGAGGTCCCCCGTCTCCGCCCGCGTGCGCTCGAGGAGGCCGGCGACCGCGGCGTCGGACAGGAACTTGAGGATCGGCGACTGCAGGCCCTCGCGGCCTTTCCCGGCGTCGTTCACCTTTATATAGGCGAGCCCGCGCGCCCCGAAGCGTGCGACATAAGCCGTGTAGTCGTCGATCTGCTTACGGGTCAGCTCGCCGCCCCGCGGCACGCGGAGCGCAGCGACCCGCCCGTCCGGGTCCGCAGCGGGCGTGGCGAACACCTTGAACTCGGAGCCGCGCACGAGGTCGCCCACGTCGGCGAACTCGAGCGGCACGCGCAGGTCCGGCTTGTCGGAGCCGAAGCGGCGCATCGCCTCTTCGTAGCTCAGGCGCGGGAACGGGTCGGGCAGGCGCACTTTCAGCACGCGCGAGAAGACGTGGCGGATCAGCCCCTCCATCAGCGCCATGACCTGCTCCTGCGCGAGGAACGAGGTCTCGATGTCGAGCTGCGTGAATTCCGGCTGCCGGTCGGCTCGCAGGTCCTCGTCCCGGAAGCAGCGCACAATCTGGTAGTAGCGGTCGAATCCGCTCATCATCAGGAGCTGCTTGAAGATCTGCGGCGACTGCGGCAACGCGAAGAACTTGCCGGGATGCGTGCGCGAGGGAACGAGGTAGTCGCGGGCGCCCTCCGGCGTCGCCTTCGTCAGCATCGGCGTCTCGATGTCGACGAAGTGGTGATCGTCGAGGTACTCCCGCATTGCGCGCGTGATCGCGTGGCGCCGGCGCAAGCGCTCCTGCATCACGTCGCGGCGGAGGTCGATGTAGCGGTGCTTGAGGCGGAGCTCCTCGCCCACCTCCTCGTCGAGCGAAAAAGGCGGCGTGGCGGACGGATTCAGCACGACGAGCTTCGAGGCGAGCAGCTCGACCTGGCCCGAGGACAGGTTCGTGTTCACCGTGCCCGCCGGCCGCGGCCGCACCTTTCCCTGTACCTGGATGCAGAACTCGCGGCCCAGGTGCTCGGCGGCCTTGAACGCTTCCGCCGAGTCCGGATCGAACACGACCTGCAGCAATCCCGAGCGATCGCGCAGGTCGACGAAGATGACGCCGCCGTGATCGCGGCGACGGTGCACCCAGCCGGCCGCCTCGATGGTGCGGCCCGCCAGGGACTCGCCGACTTCTCCGCAATAGTGTGTGCGCATGGACAAAGCGGGCGATGTTACGTGCCGGCCGGCTGCGAAGGCAACCGCGCTCAGCGACGCAACGGGCGGCGCCGAGCGCGCTTAGGGCGGGCCGGCTTCGGCTTCTTCGCCGCCGCGTCGGGCTTCGCGGCCGCCCCGGCGTCCGGCTTCTTTTCGGCCGGCTTCGCCTCGCTCTTCTCGTCCTTCGGCTTCTCGGCGAGGGAGCCGTCTGCAGCAGCAGGTTCTTTCTCGCCGGCGATGTTGCGCTTCGCTTCCTTGTCGCCCTTGAAGTCCGTCTCGTACCAGCCGGCCCCCTTCAGGCGGAAGACCGGCGCGGAGACGAGCCGCTTGAGCGTCGCGCGGCCGCAGGCCGGGCACTTGCGCAGCGGCCGGTCGGTGACCTTCTGGAGCTCTTCATGGTGGTGGCCGCAGGCGGCGCACTGGTACTCGTAAAACGGCATCGGCGAAGGAACCTCTGATTTATCCCAGCATGGAGCGCGTTACGCGCGCGCCTTGGCGGGACAAGGCGCGAGCCGACGACCCATAGCATTGTCTATGGGTGAGGCGAGCAACGATGTCCCGCCAAGGCCCGCGCGTAACCCACAGGGACCGGGCGAAATTCGTCCCTGGCTGCGTTGCTCGTCGCTCATGTATCACTGGATACACATCGCTCCTCGCGCCTTGCCAGGGACGAATTTCGCCGCGGTCGCGCCCATGCTGGGGTAAATCAGAGGTTCCCTCCCTCGCCGGCTATTTTCGCATAACCAGCTTGCCGTCCTTTGCGGTCACCCGGATCGCATCACCAGGGCCGAACTCGCCCGCGAGGATGCGCTGCGCGAGCGGGTTCTCGAGCTGCTGCTGCAGTGCGCGCTTGAGCGGCCGCGCGCCGTACACCGGGTCGAAGCCCGCCGCGCCGAGCAGGTCCATCGCGGCGTCGTCGAGCTCGAGCCGGATGTCGCGCTCGCCGAGGCGGCGGCGCAGGTAGCCGGTCTGGATCCCGACGATGCGGCGGATGTGCTCGCGGCCAAGCGGGTGGAAAACGACGATGTCGTCGATGCGGTTGATGAACTCCGGGCGAAAGTGCTGGGCGACGATCTCGAGCACGGCCGACTTCATCTTGGCGTAGTTTTCCTCGCCCGCCATCTCCTGGATGACCTGCGATCCGAGGTTCGACGTCATGATCACGACCGTGTTTCGGAAGTCCACCGTCCGGCCCTGTCCGTCGGTCAGGCGGCCGTCGTCCAGCACCTGGAGCAGGACGTTGAAGACATCGTGATGCGCCTTCTCGATCTCGTCGAGCAGGATCACGGAGTACGGGCGACGCCGCACGGCCTCGGTCAGGTAGCCGCCTTCCTCGTAGCCGACGTAGCCCGGCGGCGCGCCGATCAGGCGGGCGACCGAGTGCTTCTCCATGAACTCCGACATGTCGATGCGAACGAGCGCATCCTCGGTGTCGAACAGGAACTCGGCGAGCGCCTTGGTGAGCTCGGTCTTGCCGACACCGGTCGGGCCCAGGAACAGGAACGAGCCGTTGGGACGGTTCGGGTCGGCAAGGCCCGCCCTGCTTCGCCGGATCGCGTCGGACACCGTGCGCACGGCCTCTTCCTGGCCGACCACACGCTTGCCGATCTCCTGCTCCATCTTGAGGAGCTTCTCGCGCTCGCCCTCGAGCATCTTGGAGACCGGTATGCCGGTCCACTTGGAGACGACCTCGGCGATCTCCTCCTCGGTGACCTTGTTGCGGACGAGGGTCGGCGCCTTCGCTTCCGCTTCCTGCGCCGACTTCAGGCGCTTTTCGAGGTCCGGCATCTTGCCGTAGAGGAGCTCGGAGGCGCGCGTGAGGTTCCCTGCGCGGCGCGCGGCCTCGATCTCGAGCTTGGTGCGCTCGATCTCTTCCTTGATGTGCGCGGCGCCCTGTACAGCCGCCTTCTCCGCCTTCCAGACTTCCTCGAGGTCCGCGAACTCCTTTTCGAGTCCCGACAGCGTCAGTTCCAGCTGTTCCAGGCGCTTCTTCGAAGCCTCGTCCTTCTCCTTCTTGAGCGCCTCCTGCTCCATCTTCAGCTGGATGATCCGCCGCTCGAGCCGGTCCATTTCCTCCGGCTTCGAGTCGATCTCCATGCGGATCCGGGAAGCCGCCTCGTCGATCAGGTCGATGGCCTTATCAGGGAGCTGGCGGTTCGTGATGTAGCGGTGCGAAAGCGTCGCCGCGGCGACGATCGCGGGGTCCGTGATCTCGACCTTGTGGTGGACGGCGTAGCGCTCCTTGAGGCCACGCAGGATCGCGACCGTGTCCTCGACCGACGGCTCGCCGACGAAGACGGTCTGGAATCGCCGCTCGAGCGCCGCATCCTTTTCGACGTGCTTGCGGTATTCGTCCAGGGTCGTGGCGCCGACGCAGTGCAGCTCGCCACGCGCCAGCGCAGGCTTCAGCATGTTGCCGGCATCCATCGAGCCCTCGGCCTTGCCCGCGCCGACCACGGTGTGCAATTCGTCGATGAAGAGGATGATGCGGCCTTCCTGCTTGGCGAGGTCGTTCAGGACGCCCTTCAGCCGCTCCTCGAACTCGCCGCGGAACTTCGTGCCCGCGATCAGCGCGCCCATGTCGAGCGCGAGGATGCGCTTGCCCTTGAGGCTCTCGGGCACTTCCTCGTTCACGATGCGCTGCGCCAGGCCCTCGACGATCGCGGTCTTGCCGACGCCCGGCTCGCCGATCAGGACGGGATTGTTCTTCGTGCGGCGCTGGAGCACCTGGATCGTGCGCCGGATCTCGTCGTCGCGGCCGATCACGGGATCGAGCTTGCCGCTCTCGGCGCGCTCGGTGAGGTCGATCGTGTACTTCTGGAGCGCGCCGCGCTGCTCCTCCGCGTTCGGGTCGTCCACCTTCTCGCCGCCGCGCAGGTCGTCGATCGCCTTTTCGATCGCGCCTTTCACGCTGCCTGCGTCCTTCAGTACACGGCCGAGCGTGCCGCGGTCGTCGCTGGCGGCGAGCACGAAGATCTCGCTCGAGACGTACTGGTCGCCGCGCTTCTGCGCGAGCTTGTCGGTGACGTTCAGCAGCTTGACGAGGTCGTTGGAGGCATGGACCTCGCCCGGCGCGCCCTCGACCGCCGGGAGACGCGAGACCTGTTCGAGCAGGCGGGAGCGCAGGAGGTTTACGTTGACGCCGGCGCGATCGAGCAGCGGCCGGGCGCTACCGCCCTCCTGATCGAGCAGCGCGAGCATCAGGTGTACGGGCTCGATGAGCTGCTGGTCGCGGCCGACTGCGAGCGACTGCGCGTCCGCCAGCGCAAGCTGGAATTTCGAGGTCAGCCGGTCAGGTCGCATCGGTACGCTCCGCGGTCCTTGCCTGCCCGGTGGATGAGGCCGGCATGCAGCGATTCAACCTGCAAGGCGGAGAATTTAGCGCCATTTTCAAGGGTTTGCGTACCATGCGCTAAAAGAGAGAAAATCCGCGCTGGCGCGGACCGCCTTTCGGGGCGGCCGCGACCGGTATCGAAAATGTCCACTTAATCTAGGGACTTGATCCATGGGACAGGTACCCGCCGATAGCCCGGTTTCCGGGCAGTCACCCTACGGCTTCGTCGGCGACGGCCGGCTGTCGCGGCACTGGCGCCATTACTTCACGAGCCTCGGCATCCCGTGGAAGCTGTGGTCGCGGCGCCTTGCGCGGCCGAATGGCAAGCCGGGCGTCGCCGCGATGGACGTGCTTGCGGGCTGCCCCGTCATCCTGCTCGCCGTCTCGGACGACGCGATCGGGCCGGTGATGGCGCGCCTGCGCATGGAGGGGCTCGACGACCGCAGGTACGTGCATTTCTGCGGCGGGCGGAGCTTCGAGGGAGCGTTTGGCGCGCATCCGCTCATGAGCTTCGGCACGACGCTCTACGAGCCGGCGTTCTACCGCGACATCCCGGTGTTCGTCGACCACAATGCCGCGCATCCGGACCCGATCGCCGAGTTCCGCGCGCTCTTCCCTCGCCTGCCGAATCCCTGCTTCCCGCTCAAGACGGAAGACAAGGCCTACTACCACGCGCTGTGCGCGCTCGCCGGCGGATTCACGGCGGTGCTGTGGCGCGACTTTTTCACGGCGATGGACTCGCGCTTCGGCGCGCCGCGCGAGGCGCTCGCGGCCTACCCGCGCCGGATCGTAGAGAACGTGATCGCCTCGCATGACGGCGCCCTCACCGGCCCGGTCGCGCGCGGCGACACCGAGACGATCCAGATGCACCTCGACGCGCTCGGCGGCACGGCCCTCGCGGGCGTTTACCAGGCCTTCATCGCGGCCGCCGGGAGGGAACGCGCATGAAATCCGTCCTCGACTTCGCCGCGGCGAAGGCCGCCGGCCGTAAGATCTCGATGGTCACCTGCTACGACGCGGCGCTCGCGCGCGTGCTCGAGGCCTCGAAAGTCGACTGCATCCTCGTCGGCGACAGCGCGGCCATGGTCATGCACGGCCACAGCGACACGCTCGGCGCGACCGTCGAGCTCATGGCGCTGCATACGGCCGCCGTGCGGCGCGGGGCGCCGACCCGATTCCTCATCGGCGACCTGCCCTTCCTCTCGTTCCGCAAGGGCGTGCCTGCGGCGCTCGACGCGGTCGCGGCCCTGATGCGCGCGGGTGCGCAGGCGGTGAAGCTCGAGGGCGTCGCCGGGCACGAGGACGTGATTACCGCCATCACGGGCTCCGGCGTCCCGGTGATGGGCCATCTGGGCCTGACGCCGCAGTCGGTCAACGCGCTCGCGGGCTTCCGGGTCCAGGGCCGCTCCGAGGACGACGCCGCGCGCATCGTCGAGGAAGCGAAACAGCTCGAGGCGCTCGGCTGCTTCTCGCTCGTGCTCGAGTGCGTGCCCTCCGCGCTCGCCTCACGCATCACGCGCGCGCTCACGATCCCGACGATCGGCATCGGCGCGGGTGCCGACTGCGACGGCCAGGTGCTCGTGCTCCAGGACCTTCTCGGCCTCTCGAACGGCCACCGGCCGAAGTTCCTCCGCACCTACATCGACGGCTTCAGCGAAGTGCGCGACGCAGTCGACCGCTTCGACCGTGACGTCAAGCAGGGTGCGTTCCCGACGGTGGCCGAGAGCTACGACGCGTGAAAGTCGTCGAGAGCGCCGCCGAGCTCCTCGAGCATCGCCGCGCCCGGGGCGCGGGGGCGACGGGCTTCGTCCCGACGCTCGGCGCGCTGCACGAAGGGCACCTGTCCCTCGTCCGCCGCGCCAAGGCGGAGAATGCGCGCGCCTGGGCGAGCATCTTCGTGAACCCGGCGCAGTTCAGCGACCCAAGCGACCTCGAGCGCTACCCGAGGACAGTCGAGCGTGACCTCGAGATGCTCAAGGGCGCCGGATGCGACCTCGCCTTCCTGCCGCGCGCGGAGGAGATCTACCGCGACGGCTACCGCTATCGCATCACCGAGAACGCGCTGAGTCACGAGCTCGAGGGTGCCGCGCGTCCGGGACATTTCGACGGCGTCCTGACCGTCGTGCTGAAGCTCCTCCTGCTCACGCGCCCCGATCGCGCCTACTTCGGCGAGAAGGACTTTCAGCAGCTGCAGCTCGTCGAGGGGCTCGTGCACGCGTTCTTCCTCGACACGCGCATCGTGCGCTGCCCGACCGTGCGAGAGGCCGACGGCCTCGCGATGAGCTCCAGGAACCGGTTACTCTCGCCCGCGGAGCGCGCGCGGGCGCCGGCCCTGCATCGCGTGCTTGCCGAGAGCCAGGCGGCGGAGCGTCCGGCCGCGGAAACCGCGGCGGCGCTCGCGCGCGAAGGATTCGACGTGGACTACGTCGCCGATCGCGACGGCCGGCGGCTCGCGGCCGTGCGGATCGGCCAGGTGAGGCTCATCGACAATGTCGAGTGACAGTGGACCGAAGATCCTGTTCCAGCTCACGGGCTCGATCGCCTGCTTCAAGGCCTGCGACCTCGTCTCGCGCCTCGCGAAGCGTGGCGTCGCGGTCCAGACCGTCGCGAGCGCGGGCGCGCTCCGCTTCGTCGGCGCCGCGACGCTCGAAGGGCTCACCGGCCGCCCGCCGTTCACCGACCTCTACGAATCCGGGCGGACGATGGACCATATCCGGCTGGCACGCTGGGCAAACGTCGCGCTCCTCTGCCCCGCAACGGCGAACTCGATGAACCGCCTCGCCGCCGGGCTCGCGGACGATGCCATCGGCGCGCTGTACCTCGCGTGGGAGATCGGGCAGAAGCCTTACCTCGTCGCACCCGCAATGAACGCGACGATGTGGGACCACCCGGCGTCGCGCGCGGCCCGCGAGCGGCTCGCGGCCCACGGCGCTCAAATCCTGCCGGTCGGCGACGGCCGCCTCGCCTGCGGCGAGCAGGGCGAAGGGAGGTTGCTCGAGGTGGACGAGCTCGAAAAGCTGGTGCTCAAGGCGCTGGAGACGAAGTGAAGAAAGTGGTGGTCACGTCGGGCGCGACGCGCGAGCCGATCGACAGCGTGCGCTTCATCTCAAACCTCTCGAGCGGCCGCACCGGCGCGATGATCTGCGAGGCGCTCGCCTCCCGCGGATTCCACGTGACGCAGGTCGCAGGTGTCGAGTCCGTGCAGGCCGGCGGCGTCGCGCGCCGCGAGACATTCACTGACCACGCTTCCCTCGACACCGCGCTCCGGCGCCTCGTGCGCGACAGCGAATGCACCGCCGTCGTGCATGCGGCCGCCGTCGGGGACTTCGCGGTCGCCGAGCCGATGCCCGACTCGAAGCTCGAGTCGGGACAGGAGCTCTCGGTCAGGCTCCAGCCGACGGCCAAGATCATCGACCGCATCATGGGCTACGCGGGCAATCCGGAACTGCTCCTGGTCGGCTTCAAGCTGACCCACGACCCGGACGCGGGCGCGCAGGCGCGCGCCGCGCGCGAGCTCCTGAAGCGCAGCCGCGCGCGCTACGTCGTCCAGAACGACGTGTCGACGCTCGCGGCGGGCGAGGAGCACCTCTTCTTCGTGCACGAAAACGGCAGCAGCCGCGTGCGGCGCTACGTCGGGCGCGACAAGCTCGCGACCGCCCTCGCCCACCTGCTCGACGAGCAGCTGAAGGGCGGCGCCCGGTGATCCTTGTCCTCGACATCGGCAACAGCCAGATCTACGGCGGCGTATTCGACGACGACCGGCTCGCGCTGCAGTTCCGGCGCGCGACGCGCGCGGAGAGCACCTCGGACGAATTCGGCCTCTTCTGCCGTCAGGTCCTGCGCGAGAATGACGTGGACCCGGAGCGCATCACCGAGGTCGCGATCTGTTCCGTCGTCCCGGACATGGTGCACTCCGTCCGGAATGCCAGCGTGAAGTACTTCGGCCTGCGGCCGTTCATGCTCGAGCCGGGCGTGCGCACCGGGCTCAAGATCCGCTACCGCAACCCGCTCGAGGTCGGCAGCGACCGCATCGCCGGCGCGATCGCGGCGGCGAAGCTCTTCCCGGGCAAGAACGCGATCATCGTGGACTTCGGCACGGCGACGACGATCGACGCGCTCACCGAGGAGCGCGACTACCTCGGCGGCGTCATCCTGCCGGGCCTCCGGCTCGCGATGGAGAGCCTCGACGCGCGCACGGCGCGGCTGCCGAAAGTCGAGATCAGGAAGCCCCCCGAGCTGCTCGGCCGCTCGACGGTCGAGAGCATCCAGGCGGGGCTCTACCACGGGAACATCGCGATCCTGAAGCACCTCTGCGCGGAAGTCCGGACCCAGTACTTCGCGGGCAAGCCGACGATTCTCGTCGGGACCGGCGGATTTGCGCGCCTGTTCGAGGACGAGAAGGTCTTCGACGCTCATATTCCCGAGCTCGTTCTCATCGGCCTCCGCGAGGCTCTGCGTCTCAACAGCTGACGTCGGTTCGCCCGCGACCGGGCTACGCCCGCCGGGACTCCCTTCGCTCGCTCCGCCGGAACTTAGTCGCTCGCTCAGGGGTCCCGGCGGGCTTGCCCAGCCGCGGGAGCGCCGAAGCCGCCGTTGCGCGCGCAAGGCGCACGGGGACCTGCGAGTGAGCGACTAAGTTCCGGCGGAGCGAACGAGCAGGGTCCCCGGGCGCCGTAGAGCGCGCAACGGCGATTTCAGTGCGCGAGGTTGTGGGTGGTCGCGATGACCACGATGCCGAGTGTGATAAGTAC
>Ga0075424_100000764_pt1 | contig 26262 bp, 19 predicted proteins | sample SoiMethybrSBSTD3_FD_75301 | JGI IMG/M metagenome (GOLD analysis project Ga0075424, IMG submission 75301) | Bulk soil microbial communities from a Populus tree surrounding site in Tennessee, USA - Soil MetaG P. TD hybrid SBSTD3 | ecosystem: Environmental > Terrestrial > Soil > Tree plantation... | reverse complement strand
CGACCACCCCCAAGGTCGTGTTCCTCGGGGCGGCGGGTGTCATGCTCGTCGGGTGGGTGGCTTCCCTCGGCGTTCCCAGGGAGAGCCGCTCGGGCCAACCGAGTGGCCAGGCGGCGCCAACGGGGTAGAATTCCACCGAAACCAACCAGAGGGATCTATGTCGAGCCGTTCTTATCGAATGCTGACCGCCTTAGCCGTCCTCGCCGTCCCGGTGCTCTCCGCTCAGAGTCCTCCTGCCCCGCCCCAGCCCGGTCCTGCCCAGCAGAAGCTCGCCTACTTTGCGGGCCGCTGGACGTCGGAAGGCGAAATGAAACCCGGGCCGATGGGCCCAGGTGGGAAATTCTCGGGGACCGATGCCTGCGAGTGGTTCCAGGGCGGGTTCAACCTCGTGTGCCGCGGGGAGGGGAACTCGCCGATGGGGGCCATGAAGAACCTGGGTATCCTGGGCTATGACAGCGAACGCCAGCGCTACACCTACTACGGAGTCGACAACTCCGGGATGGGCTCGGCCGACATGGCCTATGGCCAGGTGTCGGGCGATACCTGGACGTGGGAAGGGGAGACGATGATGGGCGGCAAGAGCGTCAAGCAGCGTTATGTCGCCAAACAGGTCTCGCCCGATTCCTATACGTTCGAATTCTCCATGTCGCAGGCGGGAGGGCCCTGGGCCGTCGTTATGACGGGAACAGAGACACGAGTTAAGTAGCGTCTAGCCCCTCAGTCCTGCCAGGAACATATTTTCCCTCCCCCTGGCAGGAGTGTGGCGCTCATGCGCATCTACAAGACAAGCGAGATTCGCAATGTGGCCGTCGTCGGCCACGGCGCGAGCGGCAAGACGTCCCTCGTCGATGCTCTCGCGTTCGTGGCCGGCACCAGCAAACGTCATGGGTCCGTGAAAGACGGCACCGCCCTCACCGATTACACCGCAGACGAAATCGAGCGCAAATACTCCATCAACCTGGCCATCGCCGTGGCCGAGTGGATGGACACGAAGCTGAACCTCATCGACACTCCGGGCTACCTGGATTTCACGGGCGATGCCCTGGCCGGAAACTGGGCCGCGGACGGGGCGGTGGTGGTGGTTTCGGCGACGGCAGGCGTCGAGGTCGGCACGGAGAAAGTGTGGGACTATGCCGAGCGACGCGGCATTCCGCGCCTGTTCTTCGTGTCCCTGATGGACAAGGAGCACGCGGATTTCGAGAAGGTATTCGCGTCCATCAAGAACCGGCTGACCCCGAAGGTGATCCCGGTGGAGATCCCGGTCGGTGAAGGCCCGGCGTTCCACGGCATCATCAATCTGTTCTCCAAGAAATGCCATCTCTACAAGAAAGGCACGAAGACGGGGGAATACGATGAGGTCGACGTGCCGGCGGAATACCAGGACCGGTTCACGAAATACTCTCAGGAGCTGATCGAGAGCATCGCCGCGACCGACGACGCGCTGTTGGAGCGTTACCTGGGCGGCGAAGAGATCGGTCGCGACGAGGCGATTCGCGCCATGAAGGCCGGAATGGCCAAAGGCGAGCTGTACCCGCTGTTCTGCGGCGCGGCAGAGCTCACCTACGGCACGCGGGCGCTGCTGTCGAAGATGGTCGAGCTGTTTCCATCACCAGCGGAGCGGCCGCCCGTCGAAGGGCAAAAATGGGGCAGTGCTGAGCGCGTGACGCTCAAGGTGGACGACGCGGGGCCTTTCGTCGCCCAGGTGTTCAAGACGATCTCCGAGCCGCACGTCGGGGATGTGACGTTCTTCCGCGTCTACTCCGGAACCGTGAAAAACGGGCAGGATGTCTACAACGCGCCGCGCAGCGCCTCGGAGAAGCTCAATCACCTCTGTGTAGCGGTGGGCAAGGATCGCACCGAAGTGGCTGAACTGCACGCGGGCGACATCGGCGTGGTTGCGAAGCTGCGGGACACGCACACCAACGACACCCTGTCCACTCCGCAGAACCCGATCGTGCTTCCCAAGATCCCGTTCCCCGAGCCGGTCATCACGGTGTCAGTGGAAGTGAAGCAGCGCGGCGAGGAGGACAAGCTCTCGACCGGGCTGCACAAGCTGCACGAAGAAGACCCCACGTTCCACCATGAATACTCCGGGGAGCTGGGCCAGACCCTGATCCGCGGTCTGGGCGAGCGGCATCTCGAGATCGTGGTGGGTCGGCTGGCGCGCAAGTTCGGCGTCCACGCGACCATCGGGAAGCCCAAGATCGCCTACCGCGAGACGCTGCGCGGCAAAGCGGAAGGCCAGGGCAAGCACAAGAAGCAAACCGGCGGGCGCGGGCAATACGGGGACTGCTGGATTCGCATCGCGCCGCTGCCGCGCGGGTCCGGGTTCGTGTTCGACGATCAGATCGTGGGCGGTGTCATTCCGCGGCAGTACATCCCGGCCGTGGAGAAGGGAATCGTAGAGGCGATGCACAAAGGCCCGATCGCGGGCTATCCCGTCGTGGATTTCAAGGTGGAGCTGTTCGATGGCTCCTATCACGACGTCGATTCCAACGAAATGTCGTTCAAGATGGCCGGCATCATGGCCTTCAGAAACGTGACCCCGAACTGCAAGCCGGTGCTGCTCGAGCCGATCATGGAGGTTGAGGTGTGGACGCCCGACGACTACCAGGGGCCGGTCATGGGTGACCTGTCCTCGCGGCGCGGGCAGATTCTGGGCACGGAGCCCGACGGCAAACTGGTGAAGGTGCGGGCGCTCGTCCCCGAGGCGGACCTCGATCGGTACGCCACCTCGCTGCATTCGATCACGCACGGGCGTGGCACCTACCGGCAGAAATTCCACACGTACGAGCAGGTGCCGCCGGAGATCACCCACAAGGTCGTCGAAGCGAGGAAAAAGGAGATCGAGGAGGAGAAGGCCTGACGGCGCATGGCCGACCTCCTCGACCGTCTGCGGACCACCCTCGGGGACCGCTACGGCATCGATCGCGAGATCGGCCGCGGCGGCATGGCGACCGTGTATCTGGCGCAGGACACGAAGCACCAGCGCCCGGTTGCCATCAAAGTGCTGCATCCCTACCTGGCGATGAATCTCGGACCCGAGCGGTTCCTGCGCGAAATCCAGATCGCCGCCCAGCTGCAACACCCACACATCGTGCCGCTGTACGACTCCGGCCAGGCCGGCGATCTGCTGTACTACGTCATGCCGTACATCGAGGGCGAATCGCTGCGCCAGCGCCTGGACCGCGAGAAACGGCTGCCGGTCGAGGACGCACTCCAGGTGGCCCGAGCGGTGGCGGGCGCGCTCGACTACGCCCACCGCCACCAGGTGGTGCATCGGGACATCAAGCCTGAGAACGTGATGCTGCACGAGGGCGAGGCGATGGTGACCGACTTCGGCATCGCGAAGGCGGTCACGGCAGCCGCCTCGGACAATCTCACGCAAACCGGGTCGACGGTGGGGACGCCGGCCTACATGAGTCCGGAGCAGGCGAGCGGCGTTGTGGACCTCGACGGCCGCTCCGACGTGTACAGCCTGGGCTGCATGGTGTTCGAGATGCTCACCGGCCGCACGCCGTTCGTGGGGCCGACGGCGCAGGCCATCATCGCCCAGAGCTTCACGACGCCGCCGCCGAAGCTGCGGGCAGCGCGAGAGGCGGTTCCCGACTGGCTCGAATCCGCCGTCGATAAGTCGCTCGGGAAAGAGCCCGCGGCCCGGTTCGATACGGCGGCATTGTTCGCGCAGGCCTTGAAGCCATCGGGCGTCTCCACCCCGCCGGGCGCGACTCGGGTATCTTCGAACGTGCCCCCGCCCAGCGCCAGCAAATCGATCGCCGTGTTGCCGTTCGTGAACATGAGCGCCGATCCCGAAAACGAGTATTTCACCGACGGCATCGCCGAGGAGATCATCAATGCGCTGTCCAAGGTCCAGGCGCTGCGCGTGGCCTCGCGCACCTCGTCGTTTGCCTTCAAGGGCAAGAACCAGGACATCCGCCAGGTGGGGGAGCAGCTGAACGTCGGCACGGTGCTCGAAGGCAGCGTGCGCAAGGCCGGCAGCAAGCTGCGCGTCACGGCCCAGCTCGTGAATGTGACCGACGGCTATCATCTGTGGTCGGAGCGGTACGACCGCGAGCTGCAGGACGTGTTCGCGATTCAGGACGAGATCGCGGGCAACATCGTGAAGGCGTTGCGGGTCGTCCTCTCCGATGCCGAGAAACGGGCGATCGAAAAGGCGCCCACCGACAACGTCCAGGCGTACGACTACTACCTGCGCGGACGGCAGTTCTTCCACCAGTTTCGCCGCACTGGGATTCAGTTCGCCCGCCGCATGTTCGAGCGCGCGATCGAAGTGGATCCAAACTATGCCGTTGCGTACGCCGGGGTGGCCGATTGCTGCGCATTTCTTTTCATGTACTGGGACGGCAGCAAATCCAATCTCGAGAGCGCGGACTCCGCCAGTCGCAAGGCTCTCGAGCTCGACCCCGAGCTGGCCGAGGCACATGCGTCTCGAGGGTTCGCCGTCTCGTTGAGCAAGCGCTACGACGATGCGCGCACCGAGTTCGAAACGGCGCTGCGACTCAACCCCAAGTTGTACGAAGCCCACTATCTGTATGCGCGCGCCTGCTTCCAAGAGGGGAAACTCGAGGAGGCCGTGCGCCATTATCAGGATGCCGCAGCGGTACGCCCGGAGGACTACCAGGCTTTGTTGCTGATGCAAGCGCCGCTGAAGGGGCTGGGCCGCAAAGCCGAGGCAGAAGCGGCGCTGCGCCAGGGCCTGCAAGTGGCTGAGCGTTACGTCGAGCTCAACCCGGACGACGCGCGTGCTCTCTATCTCGGTGCCGGGGCGCTGGCGCAACTCGGCCAGGGGGCCCGGGCTCTCGAATGGACCAAGCGGGCGTTCTCCATCGATCCGGAAGACTCGGGAGTCCTCTATAACGTGGCGTGCTCCTATGCTCTGTTGGGACAGATTGACGACGCGATCGCCTGTCTCGAAAAAGCGGTTCAGAATGGATTTGGCCATCGCGAGTGGCTGGAGAATGACTCCGACTTGAACGCCTTGCGCGCGGATCCGCGCTTTCAGGCGCTGCGCGCCAGGTTATGACGGAGCTGCTCGACCGGCTGAAGGTCGCGTTGGCGGATCGGTACGCCGTGGAACGGGAAGTCGGTCGCGGCGGCATGGCGACCGTGTTCCTCGCCCAGGACCAGCGCCACCGCCGTCCGGTGGCGCTGAAGGTCCTGCACCCGCAGCTGGCGGTGAGCCTCGGGCCCGACCGTTTCCTGCGCGAGATCCAGATCGCCGCCAAGCTGCAGCATCCCCACATTGTGCCGTTGTACGACTCCGGCCAGGCCGGCGACTTCCTGTACTACGTCATGCCGTATGTGGAAGGAGAATCCCTACGCCAGCGCCTCGAGCGCGAGCAGCGCCTCCCGGTGGAGGACGCCGTGCACATCGCGCGGGCCGTGGCCACGGCGCTCGACTACGCCCATCGCCAGCAGATCGTGCACCGTGACATCAAGCCTGAAAACGTGATGCTGCACGAAGGGGAGCCGCTGGTGACCGATTTCGGGATCGCGAAAGCGGTGACGGTAGCGGCGGAGAACCTGACGCAAACGGGGACCGCGGTCGGGACGCCGTCGTACATGAGCCCGGAGCAAGCGGCCGGGGAGGGAGAGCTGGACGGGCGGAGCGACATTTACTCGCTCGGCGCGGTGCTGTACGAGATGCTGGCGGGGACGGCGCCATTCGCGGGCCCCACGATCCAGGCCATCATGGCAAAGCTGTTCACGGATCCGGTGCCACCACTCCGGAAGCATCGTGCGGAGACGCCAGAATGGCTGGAACAAGGCGTCCTCAAGGCGCTGGCCAAGGCTCCCGGCGAGCGGTTCGCGACGGCCGCCCAGTTCGCGCAGGCCCTGAAGGCGCCGGGCGGCGTGACCACGCCGCCGGGGTCGGTGACGGCTGGGTCCGGCGCGCACGCCACCGCGAAATCGATCGCGGTGCTGCCCTTCGCCGATATGAGTCCCGAGCATGACCAGGACTACTTCTGCGAGGGAATTGCCGAGGAGATCATTAACGCCCTGAGCAGGATTCAGGCACTCGAAGTCGCGTCCCGTACTTCGGCGTTTGCCTTCAAGGGAAAAAACGAGGACATCGGGGACATCGGGCACAAGCTCAAGGTGGCCACCGTGCTCGAAGGCAGCGTCCGCAAGGCCGGCGATCGGCTGCGGGTGACTGCTCAGCTCGTGAACGTGGCGAATGGATATCGTCTTTGGTCGGAGCGCTACGACCGACAACTCGAGGACGTGTTCGCGATCCAGGACGAGATCGCCGGGAGCATCGTGAAGGCCCTGCGGGTAATGCTGTCGGAGGAGGAGAAGCGGGCGATCGAGAAGGCGCCGACCGAAAACGTCCAGGCCTACGAGTTCTACCTGCGCGGTCGGCAATACTTCCACCAGTTCCGGCGCAAAGGGATCCTGGCGGCCCGACGCATGTTCGAGCGCGCGATCGACATCGATCCCGGCTATGCCCTGGCGTACGCCGGCATCGCCGATTGCAGCGCGTTTCTCTACATGTACTGGGACGGCAGCAAAGCGAACCTGGAAGGCGCGGACTCGGCCAGCCGGAAAGCGCTGGAGCTCGGTCCCGGTCTCGCGGAGGCACATGCCTCCCGGGGATTCGCCGTCACTCTGATCAAGCGATACGAGGAGGCGCGGCAGGAGTTCGAGACCGCAATTCGGCTGAACCCAAAACTGTACGAGGCGCACTATCTCTACGCGCGAGCCTGTGTGCAGGAAGGCGCGATGGAGGAGGCGGTGCGTCACTATGAAGACGCTGCCCGCGTGCGCCCGGAGGACTATCAGGCGCTGCTCCTGCTCACGGTCCCGCTCCGGGCACTTGGGAAAGAGGAGGAAATCCGGGCCGCGCTGGAACGCGGCGTTGAGCGGGCGCGTCGCCACCTCGAGCTCGATCCGGAAGACTTCCGGGCACTGTGCCTGGGCGCCGCGGGCCTCGCGGATCTGGGTCAAAAAGCCGAAGCTCTGGAATGGGCCCGGCGAGCGTCGGTGCGGGACGCGGAGGATCCCGGGCTGCTGTATAACCTGGCGTGTGTCTATGCGCTGAGTGATATGCCGGAAGAGGCCATCAAAACGCTCGAGTCCGCGGTGGAGAACGGCTTCGGTCATCGCGAGTGGCTGGAAAACGACTCCGACTTGAATGCGCTGCGGGCCGAGCCACGCTTCCAGGCGTTGCTCAAGAAACTCTAAGGGGAAAGGGACCTATGCGAACACCGATTATCGTCGCGGTGAGCCTGCTCCTGATCGGCGCGTGCAAGAAGGCCGAGCAGAATCCACCCGCGGCCGCACCGGCTACCCCCAGCAAGGTTGCGCAAATCGACAGCCTGCAGACTCCCGAATCCGTGCTGTGGGATCAGGCGCTGGACGTGTATTTCGTTTCGAACATCAACGGCAACCCGAGCGTCAAAGACAACAACGGGTTCATCAGCAAGCTGTCACCCGAAGGCGGCGCCAACGCGCTCCGCTTCATCGAGGGCGGCAAGAACGGCGTCACGCTGAACGCGCCGAAAGGCCTGGCCGTGCAGGGCGATACGTTGTGGGTCACCGACATCGACGCCGTGCGCGCCTTCAATGCGACGACCGGGGCGCCGCTCTTCAGTGTGGATTTGAGTCGCCAGGCCACATTCCTGAACGATCCGGCGGTCGGCCCGGATGGCGCGGTGTACATCACCGATACGGGCATCCGGTTCGACGCCCAGGGCAACATGTCGCATCCGGCGCCCGACAAGCTCTTTCGCATCGCCCCCGATCATAAGGCGACGGTCGCCTTGCAGGGCGACACGCTGCACCGGCCCAACGGCATTACCTGGGACGCGGCGCTCAAGCGGTTCATCATCGTCCCGTTCGGTGGTGGCCAGGTATTCGAGTGGCACCCGGGCGATGCCAATCCGACGGTCATCGCGATGGGGCCGGGCGGGTACGACGGCGTGGAGCTGGGACGGGGCAAGCTGCTCGTGTCGAGCTGGACCGATTCGAGCGTGTCCGCCTACCAGGGCGGTACCGAAGTGAAGCTGATCACGGGGGTCGCGAGTCCGGCGGACATCGGGTATGACGGCAAGCGCAATCGGGTGCTGATCCCGGTGTTTACGGGGAATCGGGTGGAGGTGTGGCAGCTGCCCTGACGCTGCTCCGTCTTTGGTTCGGGCTCTCCGACCGGGTCGATCGACGCCGCTATTTCCTGAGCGGCATCGGGTTGATGGCGTTGAAGTACCTGGTGGACGCCACCGTCGTCTGGCGGTTCACCGGTCGCTGGTGGTCGCCGTTCGACTACATGAGTCCGCTCTGGTCGGTCCGCGCCGCCGCGCTGCGCGGCGTGCCGCCCGAAGTCCTCCTCGGCCTCGCGTTGTGGACGTTGCCGTTCGTGTGGATCGGCGTCAGCATGTCGCTGCGGCGCTGCGCGGACGCGGGCCGCTCGCCGTGGCTCGCGCTGCTGTTCTTCGTTCCCTACGTGAAGTTCCTGCTGATCGCCGTGCTGTGCCTGCTGCCGTCGGCACCGAGGGCGACCTGGCGCGAGAGCCTCCCCACGCCGGTCCTGGACGAGCGGCTGGAGAGCGCGTTTCTCGCCATCGGCGCGTCGCTCTTGATCACGATTCCAACGATTCTGCTCGGCGTGTACTTCAAGCGGAGCTACTCGTTCGGGCTGTTCCTGGGGACGCCCTTCACGGCCGGATGGGTGAGCGCGCACGTGTTCAACTCCGGCCACCCACGCGGCGCGGGAGAGACGGTCCGCCTGGCGCTGGTCAGCACCGCTCTCTCCGGTGCCGTGCTGCTCGTGTTCGCGGCCGAAGGCTTGTTCTGCCTGGCGCTGGCGTTTCCACTCGCGGCGGTCGTGGCGGTCCCCGGAGCGCTGCTGGGTCGTGCCGTGGCGTTGCGCGGGGAGGAGCCCATCGGCCGGGCCGGGCTGGGGGCCCTCCTGGCGCCGCTCCTCGTGCTGACCACACCGCGCCTGCCGGCTCCGACCTACGAGGCGGTGTCGGTCGTGGAGATCGCCGCGAGCCCGGAGCAGGTGTGGCGGAGCGTCGTGACGTTCCCCGACCTGCCGCCTCCCGTCGAGTGGGTATTCCGAATCGGCGTCGCGGCTCCACAGCGGGCACGGATCGAAGGCACGGGCGTCGGCGCGGTGCGGTACTGCGACTTCACCACCGGGAGCTTCGTCGAGCCGATCACCCAATGGGAAGAGGGTCGACTCCTGGCATTCGACATCGTTCGCCAGGCGCCGCCGATGACTGAATGGAGCCCGTACCGCGATGTGAAGCCCCCGCATCTGGACGGCTATTTCCGGGCAACCCACGGCGAGTTCCGGTTGATCCCGCTGCCGGGAGGGAAGACTCGCCTCGAGGGCCGGACCCGTTACGAAGTCGATATGTGGCCCCAGGAGTACTGGGCTGTTGCCGCGGGCAGGATCGTCGAGGCGATCCACCTGCGCGTGTTGCGGCATATAAAAGACTTGTCGGAAACGAGTAACTGACCGCCTGCGTCGTTTCGATTTCCCAAGCACGTAAACGATGACGGCCCTGAGCGCGACGCCGACGAGCTTGTCTGGCGATGCGCCACCCTTGCCCCCCGTTCGCCGAGGAGCCGATACTATGGGCATGGCCGCCCCGATCTACTACACGGCTGACATGGTCCGCGCGCTTCCCGAGGACGGCAACCGCTACGAGGTCGTCCACGGGGAGCTGCTCGTGACGCCGGCGCCCCGGGCTCCTCACCAGCTCGTCGTAACCCGCCTTGCGACTGAGCTCACCATCTATCTCCGCGGGCATCCGGTCGGCGTTGCCTTGGTGTCCCCCGCCGACATCTCCTGGGGTCGTCAGGATGTGCTGGTGCAGCCCGATGTGTTCGTCGTGAAGCATGAGGAGGCGCGGACCCTCGAGTGGGACAGGATGCGACGGTTGCTGCTGGTCGCAGAGGTGCTCAGCCCTTCGACCTCGCGGGCTGATCGCTTCGTCAAACGGCGCCGCTACCAGGAAGCGGGTGTCCCCCTCTACTGGATCGTGGACGGAGAGCAACATCTGGTCGAAGCCTGGACGCCGGACGCGGAGTTCCCATCGATTGAGCGGGCGCAGCTGGTCTGGCACCCGTCGGGCGCGGCCGAGCCGTTCGTCCTGAAACTCGAGGAATTGTTCCGGCCGCTGTAGCGATCGCGTCCCTAAGTCCGCAACGCCTGGATGACGGGGAGTTTCGCCGCCCGCCGGGCCGGGAAGAACCCGCCGATCACGCCCATCATCACCGCGAAGATCATCCCCGAGAGCAGCAGCACGGGCGTCACGCGGAAGCTGAACGCGATCTCGCTGAAGCTCGCCCAATTGGTAGTGCTCGTTACGAGCCCGTTGATCGGCAGCGCCAGGAGACAGCCCACCATGCCGCCCACGGCGGCGATGATCACCGACTCGAAGAGGAAGCTGGCGAGCACGCTGCGCGGCCGGAAACCGAGCGTCAACAGTACGGCGATTTCCGGCCCGCGCGAGGCAACCGCGGCGTACATCGTGTTCACCGCGCCGAACACCGCGCCCACCGCCATGATGGAGGTGATCACTCCCGCGAGGAGCCGCAGAATGAAGTCGAGCAGCGCGGATTGCTGGCTGTAAAAGTCCGATTCGCGGTGCGCATCCACCGTCATCTGCTTGTCGGCCTCGAGCGAACGCTTCGCTTCGTCGAATGCCGCCGGATCACGGAGCCGGAACGTCACCGACTGGAACACCTCGCCGCGGAACACGGGCATGAATTGCTCGTTCTCGCCCCAGATCTCCGACTCGAAGGCCGAGCCGCCGGCGCTGAAGTGGCACGCCACCGTCCAATCCCGCCCGGCAAAGCGCAACGTCTGTCCCACCTCCGTATTGGCGAACCGCCCGGCGATTTTCTTCCCGATGCAGATCTCGGCGCGCCCCGACTCCGGCCGGTGGCCTTCCACGACCTGCACGTTGTTGCGCACCGTCCACGCCTGGTCACTGACTCCACGGGCGACCACGTTCGCCACGGAGCTCGTATCCCAGGGACGGGGCAGCGGGATGACGACGTACACCTCCGGGCTCACGGCCGGGCGCCCGTCGGGTCCGATGGCGACATGCGGCGAGGCGGCAATGATGCTGGCGGCCTCGCGCGGCAGCCCGCTCGAGAGCTCCGAGTCGGCGCCGCGGCGCAGCACGAGCACGTTGCCGTTCGATCCAGTCTTGGTGAGTGCCGCCCGGAATCCGTTGGCGAGCGCCAACATGCCGATGAACACGGCGACCACGAGGGCGATGCCGAGCGCGGTCAGCGCCGTCGAGGTGCGCCGCTGCATCACGCTGCGCACGTTGTAGAGGATGGGAATGTTCATTCGACGTGCCTCAGGGCCTGGACCACCGGTAAGCGGGCGGCGCGCAGCGCGGGCACGAGCCCGCTGGCGAGCATGAGCACGATCGCCACGCTGGCGCCGAGCAGCAGCGTGCTGGCCGTGACGTTGAAGCCGGGCAGGAATCCCAGGCCGTTGAAGTTTGTGGCTCGGTACAGCACCTTGGCCCCGCCGAGACCGAGGATTGCCCCGGTCAGGGCGATGACGCCTGCCTCGGCGATGATCAGGCCGAACAGCGCCCGGTCCGAGAAGCCGATGGTCTTGAGCACCGCCACCTCCCCGATGCGTTCCCGCGCACTCATCATCATCGCGTTGGCGGTGACGAGCAGGATCGCGAACACGACCGCGAGGCCGATCGTGCCCATCAGCAGGCGCACGTTGCCCCACATGGTCGCGAAACTGGCGTTGAACGCCTGCTCGGTGCCGGTCTTGGTGGGGCTGCTCGAGTTCCGGAACCGGTCGTCGATGGTCTTGCCGATCTGCGCGGCGCGATTGGGATCGTCGATGCTCAAGACGTACCAGCCTACGATCCCGGCCCGTCCGATGCGCTCGTCGAACAGCTCGTGGTGGAACAGCAACGCGTCATCCTGGAACTGGGCACTGGTCGGTGTGTAGACGCCCCGAATGGTGAACGTCCAGTCGCCCGGGAAGATCGTTCCCTGCAGCGTGACGTTCTGGCCGACGCGCCACCCGAAGACATCCAGCAACCGGACGCCGACGAGGGCCCCGGTCCGGTCCTGCAACCACGCCTGGCGCTGGTCGGCCGGCACGGTCACCTCCGGATACAGCTCGAGATAGGAGGGACCATCGACGGCAAAGTTCGCGAAGAACCGCTTGCCATCGCCGTAGCGCCCCCCGAACCAGTTGGCCCAGGTCACGCCCTGAACGCCCGGGATCGTGCGCAGCTGATTGGCATAGGCCATCGGGAGCGGAAACACGATGCCGGTAGAGTTGGTCACGACAATGCGGCGTGCGCTGCCGAACTTCGAGGCGGCGCCGAGCGTGGTGACGACGGTGCGCAGCGACGCGAACAGGAACAGCGCTGCCGTGACGCTCAAAATCGTGAGGATCGTGCGGAGCTTGTGACGGCGAAGGTTGGCCCACACCAGTGGGAAGTACTTCATCGAGCGCTCCCCGCCACCGCTGCCCGCCGTGTCGCTTCGACCAGCTCACCCTTCTCGAGATGGAGAGTGGTGGTAGCGCGCTCCGCCGCGTGGGCATCGTGAGTCACGATGATGATGGTCTTCTTGAACTCGTCGTTCAGGCGCCGCAGCAGGGTGAGCACCTCCTGGGAGCTCTTGGCATCGAGCTGGCCGGTGGGCTCGTCGAGCAGGATCACCGTGGGATCGGCCACGATGGCCCGGGCGATCGCCACGCGCTGCTCCTGGCCCCCGGAGAGCTGGCGAGGATAGTGATCGAGCCGGTCGTCCAGTCCCACGACCCCGAGCGCCAGCCGGACCCGTTCGTCCCGTTGTTTCTTGGAGAGCGGCGCGAGCAGCAGGGGCAGCTCCACGTTCTGGTACGCGGTGAGCACTGGTAGCAGGTTGAAGGACTGGAACACGAAACCGACGTGACGGGCGCGCCACCCGGCGAGCTGGCCGGACGTCATGCTGCTCACCTCGGCATCGGCGACGCGGACGGTGCCACTCGTCGGCCGGTCGAGCCCCGCGATCAGGTTCAGGAGCGTGGACTTCCCCGAGCCCGACGGGCCCATGAGAGCCGTGAAGCTGCCGGCGGGGATGTCGAGGGTGAGTCCGGTGAAGACGTCGATCTTTTGCTCTTCCCGCTGGAACGACTTGTAGACGTCACGAATCTCGATGAGGGCCATGTGGGTGCCAGGTGTCGGGTGTCAGGTGTCAGTGTTTCAAGGGGTCGACGGTGTCTTGACGCGCATGCCGGGGCGCGGGGTTTCAACGCCGCTCACCAACAACATCTCGCCGCCCGCGAGCCCGGAGCGGATCTCGCGGAAACCGCCGCTCACGGGACCGGCTTGCACCGGGCGGCGCTCCAACCGGCCTTCCCGCACCAACCAGACAATGCTCTGGCCCTGGTCTTCCCGCACCGCCGCCGCCGGCACGCGGATGACGGGTGGGGCGGGCGTGTTGGCGCCGGTGGCGCGGACCGTATCGGGCTCGAGAAAATCCACCCGCGCTCCCATCTCGGGGAGAATGCGCGGGTCGTGGTCCGTGATGGCGACCTTGACCTGCACGGTCGCGCGCTGGCGGTCGGCCGTGGGAACGACCTGGCGCACGGCGCCCCGGAATCCCGTATCGGGGTAGGCGTCGAGCGTGATGCGCGCGGCCTGCCCGTTCCGCACGCGGGCGATGTAGGCCTCGTTCACGTCCACTTCGACCTCGAGCGTACCCAGGTCTGCCATCGTCACCACCGCGCCGCGTGTCAGCCCGCCTCCGACCGAGGGCGCCACGACCTCGCCCACTTCCGCTTCCTTGCGCAGCACGGTGCCGCTGAACGGCGCGCGGATCACGGTATTGTCGAACGCGGCGCTGGCGTAGCGCAGCCCTGCCGCCGCGGCCACCAGGCGTGCAGCCGCGGATTGCGCCCGCGCCGCCGACTGCGCGGCGCGCGTTTCGGCCTGATCCACTTCCTGCTGGGCCACGAGCTCGCGGTTCTGGGCGTGGATCGTCCGCAGGCGCTGGGCCTCCCGCTCCATCTGGTCCCGGTCGGCCGCCGCTTCGATGGAATCGGCCCGCGCCGACGCCACGGCGGCCTGGGCCTGAGCTACTTGGGCCTGGTAGTCGGCGTTTTCAAGCCGGGCGATGACCTCACCCTTGCTCACGCGCGACCCTTCGCTGACGCCGAGAAACGCGAGACGACCCGCGACCTTGGCGGATACGGACGCGCGGGTACGCGCCACCACGTAGCCGTTGGCCGTGACGCTCGTCCCAAGGGCGGTCCCGCCTCCGCCGGATCCTCCATTCGCCGCCGCAGCGACAACGACTTGCACTGGTACCGCGCCCCCGCGCCGCGCGAACACCACCACCCCCCCGATCAGGACGACCGCACCGGCCGCCAACGTCAAGGTACGGGCGAACGCCCGCTTGACGGCGGGGGGGGCATCACGGTCGATGCGCAGCTTTGCAAGATCGAGCTCGGGGTTCGTCATGATTCGCGCGAAAACTAATCGGGCATTCGTGCGCTGGTTAGCTACCTCGCCGGGCGTGGGCTTGTTGCGGCCACGGGAAGTGGACTGCCGGCTCACTGATGAAGTGGCCTTAGGCGCCGCGCAATCGCGAAAGCAGGGGCTCGTCGGCCCGGCAGGCGAGATAGTTCGGTCCGAGGAAGTCCTCATCGGAGAGCTCATAAGTCCTGAAATCCACATAGTCGGGATAGATCTTCCCGACTACGTACCCCGCGCGCTCAAACAGCTCGTAAAAGTCCTTGAGCAGGAACCGGGTGAGGATGTTGACCCGGCCGTACTCGAACTGCACGAAGCGGATCCGCCGCTCGGTCAGGGTATGGGCGAACCCCCGGAGGGCCAGGTGCTCGGCTCCTTCGATGTCGAGCTTCAGGAAATCCACGCTGGTGAGATGGTGCGCGGCGAGCAGCTCGTCACCCGTGGTGACAGGACAGTCGATTGTTTCGCCCCCCCCCATCCAGCCGTGGGGGTATTCGGTGAACGTGGCGTGTGCGCTGGCGGACGGATGATAGCGGATGGGGAGGGTACCGGTCCGCTCCGCGAGTCCGAGATTGAGGGCCTTGACCCGGGGGAGCTGCGCTGTGGCGGCGCGAAGCCGCTCACAGGTGGCGGGTACGATCTCGAGCGCGTAGATCGCGGCGGCCGGAAACACGCGCGCGGCAAGCGTGGTCCACTTCCCCACATTGGCCCCTACGTCGAGGATCGTCGCGAACCCCTCACTCCCGAGCTGCTCGAGCAGCCACCGCTCCCCGTTTTTTTCGGGTTTGTAGCTCGCATTGCCGTACCACTTCAGGTACTGGCGACACAGGCTCGCCACAGTCCGAAACAGCGGGTTTCGGCGAACCCAGGCCGTTGGTCGTCTCATTATTCGAGCCCGGGTTCGGGCTCCTGCTGCGTCAGGCAGTGCAGGGTACCCAGCCCCCATACGAGATCCACGGCGTGAATGCCGACGACCGGCCGGTCGAACACTTCGCTCAGGATTCCCAGGGCTTGGCGGTCGGCGGGGTCGTTGAACGTGGGCACCAGGACCGCGGCATTGCCGATGTAGAAGTTGGCGTAGCTCGCCGGGAGGCGGCGGCCTTCGAAGACGAGCGGCTCGGGCATCGGCAGCTCCACCACCTCCAGCTTGGAGCCATCCTCGGTTTGCATCCCGGCGAGACGCTCGCGGTTCTCGGACAGGGCACGATAGTTCTCGTCGCTGAAGTGGTGCTCGGTGCACGCCACGACGGTGGTCGGGTTCACGAAACGGCAAAGATCATCCACATGGCCATGCGTGTCATCGCCGGCGATGCCGTTGCCGAGCCACAGGACGTTGGCGGCGCCGAGCGCATCCCGCAGCACGGCCTCGTACTCGGCCCGTGTCATCCCCGGATTGCGAGTCTGGACCACGGGGTCGAGAAGGCACTCCTCGGTCGTGAGCAGCGTGCCGCTCCCGTTCACATCGATACTGCCGCCTTCGAGCACGACGTCCCGTCCCCGGTGGGTGATCGTGATGAGCTGTCGCTTGAAGCGCTGCGCCGCGCGCTCGGCGATCCGGTCGTCGCGTTTCCAGTTCGCGTACTTGGCCCAGGCAGTGAAGCGGAAGCGCGCGACCGCTATCTCGGGACGGGAGCCCTCGCGCCGCACGAAGATCGGTCCGTAGTCGCGCGTCCAGCTGCGATCCGTGGGCCAGCGGAGGAACTCGATTCGCTCGAGCGGGGCGCCCACCCGGCTCAGCACCCGGCGGGCGCCGCGCTCGTGCTCGGCGGAATTGACGAGGATCCGCAACGTCTCGCCGGGAGCAAGCCGCCGCGCGATCTCGCCGTACACCCAGGGGATGACCGTGAACTTGCCGGGCCAGTCGGTCCGGTTGTGCGGCCACGCGAGCCAGGTCGCCGCGTGCCGCTCCCACTCGGCGGGCATGCGAAAGCCCTGCGCGGCTGGCACCACCCGAGTCAGTCGGTAAGGAAGCGGCGGTCGAGACCGGCGTAGGCGTCCACCCGCCGGTCCCGCAGGAATGGCCAGTGCCGCCGCGTCTCCTCGACCCGCGCCATGTCGATTTCGACAGTGAGGATCGCTTCCTGGTCGGCCGGCGCCTCCGCGACCACCACCCCAAAGGGATCGACCACGAACGAGCTCCCCCAGAACTCGATCCCGCCCTCGCCCCGGCCGTTGGGCCGCTCCAGGCCCACGCGGTTCACCGCCGCCACGTAACACCCGTTGGCGATGGCGTGGCTGCGCTGGATCGTACGCCAGGCGTCGAGCTGCTGCGCTCCGTATTGGGCTTTCTCCGCCGGGTGCCAGCCGATCGCCGTGGGATAGCACAGGATGTTCGCCCCCTGGAGCGCCGTGAGACGCGCACCCTCCGGGTACCACTGGTCCCAGCATACGAGGGTGCCGATGCGCCCGACCGCGGTGTCGAACGCACGAAACCCGAGGTCGCCCGGGGCGAAGTAGAACTTCTCGTAGTACGCCGGATCGTCGGGGATGTGCATCTTGCGGTAGATCCCGCGAATCTGGCCATCGGTGTCGATCACGGCTGCGGTGTTGTGATACAAGCCCGCGGCCCGACGCTCGAACAGCGGCGCGATGATCACGACCTGCGCCTCACGCGCGGCCTTGCCAAGCGCCTCCGTGCTCGGACCGGGAATCGGCTCGGCGAGGTTGAACGCGTCGTGGTCTTCGCGCTGGGCGATGTACTGCGTCCGAAACAGCTCCGGCAGGCAAATAAGCCGCGCCCCACGAGCAGCGGCTTCACGCACACGTGCGATCGCCGTCTCGAGGTTGGCCGCGGGGTCTGCCGTCATGCGCATCTGCACGAGGCCGACCACGAACTTCTGCGGAGCGGGGGCAGGGGCGGAGGCGGGCATCGAGGATAACACTACCATCCGCTCTCCCCGGTCGCGACCGGGGAGGTCAGCGTGCGGTGGCTGGGGATCCGGATTCGCGCGCCGGTACCGCGACCGCATGGTGCGGCCGCACCGCGCGGAAGGCGGCGCGATAGCGGCCCCAGTCGCGGAGCATCGCGCGGGCGCGCGGGCTCTTCGTGCGATCGAGGTGCGCGCGGATGAGATCCCGCAGCGCTCCCTCGTCTTCGGGGTCCAGCTCCATAACGGTCACGGACTCGCGATTACAAGAGGCAGTGAGTGTGTTCTCCGGGTCGAGGACATAGGCGACCCCGTTCGACATGCCGGCGCCCAAGTTCCTCCCCACGCTGCCGAGCACGACGACGGTGCCGGCGGTCATGTACTCGCAGCAGTGATCGCCAGCGCCTTCGACGACCGCCACCGCACCGGAATTGCGGATCGCGAACCGATCCCCGGCGCTCCCGGCGGCGAACAGCCGGCCCGCGGTCGCGCCGTAGAGCACCGTGTTGCCGACGATCACGTGGTCGTGGTTCGTCGCCGCGTAGGCCGCGTCCGCGAAAGGACGGATGACGATCTCGCCGCCGGACAGCCCCTTCCCGACGTAGTCGTTGGCCTCGCCCACGAGCTCGAGGAGCATCCCGGGGAGCGCGAACGATCCGAAGCTCTGTCCGGCGCTGCCGCGGAACTTGAGCCGCACCGCGCCCGCCGGGAGGCCGGCGCCCCCGCCCGCGCGTCGCGTGGCGATACGACCGGCGATCCGGGCGCCGACGCTCAAGTGGTGATTGCCGATGCGGTAACTGCCCACGAACGGCTGGCCGCTTTCCAGTCGCCGCTCGAGCGTTCCCAGGATCGCCTCGTCCAACGACTCGATTCCCGGCCGCTCGCTGCGGCCCGTATGACGAGGGCGCCGGACGAACGCGGTCGGTGACGGCTGGAGCAGCAGGGCGAGATCGAGCATCTGCGCGCGCGGCGCGTCGGCCCGTTCGACGCGCTGCAGCAGGTCGGTGCGGCCGATGATCTCGTCCAGGCTGCGGTGTCCGGTCGCCGCGAGCAGCTCCCGCACTTCCTCGGCGATCATCGTGAAATAGGCGATGACCTGCTCGGGCGTGCCGCGGAACTTTTGGCGCAGCTCCGGGCGCTGGGTGGCGATTCCCGTGGGGCAGCTGTTGAGATGACACTGCCGTGCCATGACGCATCCAATGGCGACGAGGGCCGCCGAGCCGAATCCGTAGACCTCGGCGCCGAGCACGGCCGCCAGGACCACGTCGCGGCCGGTCCGGATGCCGCCGTCGGTGCGCACTTCGATGCGCTCCCGCAGGCCGTTCTCGATCAGAATGGCGTGGGTCTCCGCGACCCCCAGCTCCCAGAGCGATCCGGCGTGCTTGATCGACGACAACGGCGACGCGCCGGTGCCGCCGTTGTGCCCCGAGATGAGCACGTAGTCCGCGTAGGCCTTCGCGACCCCCGCGGCCACGCGCCCGACGCCCGCTTCGGCCACGAGCTTGACCCCGACCCGCGCGCGGGGGTTCACCTGTTTCAGGTCGTAGATCAGCTGCGCCAGGTCCTCGATCGAGTAGATGTCGTGATGCGGCGGCGGCGAGATCAGCGGCACTCCCGGCACTGTGTGGCGCAGCCGCGCGATCAGCTCGGTGACTTTGTGGCCGGGGAGCTGGCCGCCCTCTCCGGGCTTCGACCCCTGCGCGATTTTGATCTCCAGCTCGTCGGCGCGCGCCAGGTACTCGGTTGTCACGCCGAAGCGCGCCGAGGCGACCTGTTTGATGCGGTTGTCGGCGCGGTCGCCGTTAGGTCGGGGCTCGAAGCTCGTCGGGTCTTCGCCGCCCTCGCCCGAGTTGGAGCGCGCCCCCATGCGGTTCATCGCGATGGCGAGCGTCTCGTGCGCCTCGGGTGACAGGGCGCCGAGCGACATCGCGGTGGAGATGAAGCGCCGGCGGATCTCTTCGACCGGCTCGACCTCCGCCAGCGGGATGATCGGTCCCTCCGCTCGGCGCAGCTCGAGCAGATCGCGCAGGCTCGATGGGTCGCGCGCCGCCACCTGCTTCGTGTAGCTGGCGTAGTCGTCCCGGGCCTCCGTCTGTACCGCCTGGCGAAGCGCGCTGACCACGCCAGGCGCCCAGGCGTGCTGCTCGCCGTCGCGGCGAAACCGCACGCGGCCGCGATCGGGGAGCGGCGCGTTCGAGGGCTCGTGCTCCGGCGGCGGGAACGCCGCCTGATGTCGGACCAACACGTCCTCGGCAATTTCCTGGAACCCGATCCCGCCGATCGCCGAGGCCGTTCCCGGGAAGCACTGGTCGATTACCTCGGCGCCCAATCCCAGGGCCTCGAAAATCTGCGCGCCGCAATACGAGCTGAGGGTCGAGATCCCCATCTTGGCGAGGACCTTGAGCAGCCCCTGTTCGAGCGCCGCGCGGTACTTGACCGGGTCCCCCCCCTCGGCGCGCACCGTCTTGGTGGCGAGCCAGGGGCGCACCGCTTCGGCGCCATAGCCGATGAGCGCGGCGCAGTGATGCACGTCCCACGCGTCCCCCGCTTCGGCCACGAGGCCGACGCGCTGACGCAGCCCTTTGCGGACGAGGTGCGCGTGCACCGCCCCGATCGCGAGCAACAGCGGGATCGGCGCCCGCCGCGCGTCGCAGCCACGGTCGCTCACGATCACGATGCGCGCGCCCTGGTGCACCGCGCGCGCCGCGGCGCGACACACGGCGATGATGGCGGGGCGCAGGGCTTCTGTCGTGGTATGGGCCGGCCACAGTGCCGGGATCGTAATTGCCTGCACCCCCGCCACGTTGCGGAGCGCGTCGAGGTCCTCGGAGAGCAGCACCGGGTGCTCCAGTCGCACCAGGCGCAGGCCGGCCGCCCCTCCCGGACGCTCGGCCAGGAGCGAGCCGCGGCGCCCCAGGTGCATCCGCAGCGACATCACGCGCGCTTCGCGGATTGGGTCGATTGCCGGATTCGTCACCTGCGCGAAGCGCTGACGGAAATACGTGTAGAGGCTCTGCGCCTGGTGCGATAGCGACGGCAGCGGTGTGTCGTCGCCCATGCTCCACACGGGATCCTGCGCCTTCTCCCCCATCGGCTCGAGCACGTAGCGCAAGTCCTCGTAGCCGTAGCCGAAGGCGTGGCGGCGCGCCACGTCGTCGGGCCCGGGGAGCGCTCGCCGCCATGGCTCGAGTGGGAGCGTCCGCAGGGTCTGCGCCACCCACCGCGCGTAGGGACGGCGCTCCGCGACTTCGCGCTTCGCCGCGCCGTTGTGGAGGATCGTGCCGCGGCGCGTGTCCACCGCAATCAGCTCGCCCGGGCCGAGGCGGCCGCTCTCGCGCACCGTCTCGGGCGCGAGGTCGACGACCCCCGCCTCGGAGGCGGCCACGAGCAGCCCGTCGGTCGTGATCTTGTACCGGCAGGGACGCAGACCGTTGCGATCGAGCGCGGCGATCGCGGTCACGCCGTCGGTGAGCGCCAGCGCCGCCGGGCCGTCCCACGGCTCGATCAGGCAGGCGTGGTACTCGTAGAAGGCACGCAGCGCGGGGTCGAGATCGTGCGCCCCTTCCGCAGCCTCGGGGACGAGCATCATGAGGGCGTGGATCGGATCGCGGCCGGCGCGCACCAACAGCTCGAGGGCGTTGTCGAGGCTCGTCGAATCGCTGCCGTCGGACCAGATGACCGGCTTCACCCGCTCGACCGCGGCTCCCCACTGGGCGGAGGCCAGCAGCGGCTCGCGGGCCAGCATGGCGTTTCGGTTGCCCCATAAGGTATTGATCTCGCCGTTATGAGCGAGCAGCCGGAACGGCTGCGCCAGCGGCCAGCTCGGCAGCGTGTTGGTGGAATAGCGCTGGTGGAACACCGCGATCGCGCTCTCGAACGCCGGATTGCGGAGGTCGTCGAAGAACGACGGCAGCTGCGGTCCCGTCAACAGCGCCTTGTACACGACGGTGCGGCAGGAGAACGAGCAGGCGAAGAACGGACTCAGCCCGGCCTCGGCGACCCGGCGCTCGATCACGCGCCGCGCCAGATAGAGCGCGCTCTCCCACGTCTCCTCGCTCCTGGTCCCGGCGGGTGCGCCCACGAGCACCTGCCACACGGCTGGGCAGGTGGCCTGCGCGGTGGCGCCGAGCTCGGCCGGTCGCGTGGGGACCTCCCGCCAGCCGAGCAGCGGGAAGCCGTCGGCGCGGAGCACCTCTTCGATGAGCGTCTTCGCGTGCGCGAGCGGCGCCGCCTCGGGCGGCAGGAAGAACGCGCCCACCGCGAACGGCTGCTCCGGGGCGAGCGGTATTCCCAGCCTGCCCGCTTCCTCGAAGAAGAGCCGTCGGGGAATCTGCGTCAGCACCCCGGCCCCGTCGCCGGAGTAGTCGTGGGAGGCGGCGCCGCGGTGCGCCAAGCGGGCGACGGCGGTGAGCGCCAGCTGCACGACTTCGTGGGAGCGCTCTCCGGAAGCACGAGCCACGAAGCCTACGCCGCACGCATCACGCTCCCGCCACGGATCGAGCGGCGACACGCCGTCCCGCCGGTCCCATCCCCGGCGCTCGACCCGTGCATCGGGTCGCTGCAAACGAAAGGCCCGCTCCGAAGGGGGGAGCGGGCCGGGTTGCGAGTCACTCACGATGTGTACGCGTTACCTGGCCCGAGCCCCCCCGAAGTGGGGACGCAGGATATTCAAGGTGACCGTGGCGTTTCGCTTTTGGAGATTCATCCGCATTACTCCTCGCGTCGCATCATCGTGCAGCAACTCGACCCAGCGAATATACAGCAACCGCGTGTGCGGTCAACGGTCATGTCGGCTGTCCGGCTTCGTAAATCATCGTCGCCCAGCACCACCGGCTGCCGCGTCGCTCCAAACGGACGCGTCCTTCGGCGACGAGCTGCTCGATGAGCGGCATGTGCCCGGCCAGGGTCTCACTCAGCGGGTACCATTGCTCCTCGAGCAGCTTGACGGTGTGGAACCGCTCTCGAGCGCGGTCCAGGATGCTGCCTTCGCGGGACAAGGTGAGGACGGGGAACACGAGGCGCCCTTCGGGCTCGAGGTGGGTGCCGGCCCGGTCGAGTATTCCGAGGATCCAGCGCGCGCCGTCAGGCCCCGCCTCGCTCGGTACGTCGTTCGGGTACCACCCCGAAAGGCGGTCCAGCGGCTCTGCCACGCCGGCGACGTCGTCGACGATCAAATCGAAGCGACGGCCGGCCCAGGGCTCGAACAGGCTGCCGCTCCGGCACTCGATCGCCACCCCGTTTCGCTCGGCGTTGTCCTGCGTGAGCCGGACCGCGGCGTCGCTCAAGTCGGAAGCGGACACCGCCGTCGCGCCACCGAACACGCGCGCCAGCACCACGGCGACGACGCCGGACCCGCAACCCAAATCGAGGGCCGTGGGCGGCGGCCGGTCCACCAGGCGGCGCGCCGCGCGTAACAGGAGCACGGACGTCGACGTCGGGTGGAAGACGTTCGGCGCCGTTCGGATGGTGATCGGCTCTACGTCGCCGAGTTTGCGGTCCCGATAGGCGTACTCGGCCGATACCGAATCGGGCTTGGTATCGGTCACGTTACGGCCGCAATCGCCGGCGCCCGGTCGCGGGCAGGGGCCCGTTGGAGTTCGTCACGGTCTTGGCCCCTAAGCTAACCCGCGTACCGCCTGCTCGCGCTACTCGACGCCGACCGGCGTGACCGCCGCCGCGTCCTGCTCGCCCGTGCGGATGCGGAAGACCTTCTCGACGGGTAACACGAACACCTTCCCGTCGCCCACCTCACCGGTGCGGGCCGCCTTCATGATGGCTTTGACCGTGCGGTCGACGAAATGGTCCGAGACGCCGATCTCGAAACGCGCCTTTTCGGTCAGCTCGACCTTCACCGTCGTGCCGCGGTAGGTCTCGACGCGGTCCAATTCGCCGCCATGGCCCTGCACGCGGCTCAGCGACAACCCCTGCACCTTCTCCCGGTACAGCGCCTCGAGCACGTCGTTCACCCTGTCCGGTCGGACGATCGCGACGATCAGTTTCATACTTTCGCCTCCGCGCTCTCGTGGAGTACGAGAATTGCTCCTTCGCCGGTCGTGTACGCCTCCTCCCCATGCTGCGTGGGGTCCATCCCCAGGGCCTCCTCGTGGGCGGTGGCCCGCAGCGGGGTCAGGGCGCCGACGATCTTCAGCAGCACGAACGTGGCGACGAAACTGTAGGCGGCGGCCGCCAGCACGGTGATGAGCTGCACGACGACCTGGTGGGGATTCCCGGCGATCAGCCCGTCCTGCACGCCGTTCCAGGCCTTGACGGCGAACACCCCGGTCAGGATCGCGCCGGTGGCGCCGCCGACGCCGTGCGCCGCGAAGACGTCCAGCGACTCGTCGACGCGAGTCCCGGCCCGCCACAGGATCACGTAGTAGCTCGGGATCGCTCCGATCGCGCCCATCACCAGCCCCCAGATGGGCGGCACGAACCCGGAAGCCGGCGTGATCACCACGAGACCCACGACGATGCCGGAGGCCATGCCGATGGCGGTTACCTTGCCCGTGCGGAGCAGGTCGAGCAGCGACCAGACCACCGCGCATGCCCCCGGGGCGAGGAACGTGTTGGCGAACGCCAGGGCCGCAAACTGGTTGGCCGCCACCGCGCTGCCCGCGTTGAATCCGAACCATCCGAACCACAGGATGCCGGCGCCCAGCAGGGTGAAGGGCACGTTGCCGGGAAGGAAGGCCTGACGCCCGTAGTTGGTGCGGTTACCGAGGACGAGCGCCGCGGCGAGCGCCGCGAAGCCGGCGTTGACGTGCACGACCGTGCCGCCGGCGTAGTCCAGCGCCCCGAGTTTGCCGAGCCAGCCACCGCCCCACACCCAGTGCGCGACCGGTCCGTAGATCACGAGGACCCACAGCGTGATGAACACCAGGTAGGCCTTGATCCGCATGCGGGAGACGATGGCTCCCGACACCAGGGCCGTCGTGATGATGGCGAACGTCGCCTGGAACGCCATGTAGATCACGTGCGCGATGCTCGGACCGAGCGACTGGCTGCCCGTGAGGTCGACGCCCCGCAGGAACGCCCACTGCAAGCCGCCGATCAGGGCGTTGCCCGGGCTGAAGGCCAGCGAGTAGCCGAGCAGCGCCCACGCCACGAGGCAGTAGGCGAGCGTGGCAAAGCTCATCAGAATCGTATTGAGGACATTCTTGGTCCCGACCATTCCCCCGTAGAAAAATCCGAGCGCCGGCGTCATCAGGAGCACGAGCGCGGTGGATGTCATCATCCAGGCGAGATCAGCTCCGTTCAGGACTGCGGTGGGGGGCACGGGGTCTCTCCTTTCTCAATGGGTAGGGATGGGGAAAGCCTGCGGCGCGTCCGGATTGCGCGCACCCCTGCGGGTGGCCGGTCGCGAATGAAGAAAGGCCCGCTCCGTGTCAGGGAGCGGGCCGGGTCGGAAGTCACTCACGTATGTGTGTGCGCTATCTCGCCCGAGCGCCCCCTGAGCGGGGCTTCAGGATCTGAAGGCGATTGGAGTTTCGGAACTCAATGATCACGGGCGATTTCTCCGAGCGTCCTGTCACACTCACATCACTGCGCACGAATATAGTACGCGGCGCGGTCGTCGCAAACATGCGAACCTCATCCGACAAACACCGGCTCGAACTCGAGCGGAATCAGGGCGTCCGTTCCCGTGTCCTGCGGCTGCTTGTAGACGTACGTCTTCCCGGCGTAGTTCCGCAGCACGACGCCGTCCTCATCGATCGACTGGATGTACTCCGGCAGCAGCGGCACCTTGCCCCCACCGCCCGGGGCGTCGATCACGTAGTGGGGGACGGCGAGGCCCGAGGTCCAGCCACGCAACGCGGCCACGATCTCGAGTCCCTTCTCGACCGTAGTCCGGAAATGCTCCGCGCCGGCCACCTGGTCGCACTGATAGAGGTAGTAGGGCCGCACGCGGGCCACGAGCAGCTTGTGCATCAGCCGCTTCATCACCTCGGGATCGTCGTTCACACCTTTCAACAGCACGGTCTGGCAGCCGAGGGGAATCCCGGCGTCGGCCAGCATGCCGAGGGCGCGCATGGCCGCGGGCGTGAGCTCATCCGGGTGGTTGAAATGCGTGTTGATGTAGAACGGATGGTACTTTGCCAGCAGCGTGCACAGCTCCGGCGTGATCCGCTCCGGCAGGTGGCAGGGGACGCGGCTGCCGATGCGGAGAATCTCGAGGTGGGGGATCGCCCGCAGGCGGGCGCAGATCTCGTCCAGCCGGCGGTCGGAGAGCAACAGCGGGTCGCCGCCCGACATGATGACATCGCGAATCTCGGGATGGGCGGCGAGGTACTGAAACGCCGATTCGAGCTGCGCCATGGGGATCTTCTCGGGGTCCCCGACCTTGCGGCGCCGTGTGCAGAAGCGGCAATAGCTGGCGCAGACCGGCGAAACGAGGAACAGGGCCCGATCGGGGTAGCGGTGCGTGATGTTGGGCACCGGGGAATGGGCGTCTTCGGCCAGCGAGTCGACGAGGCCATCCTCGACATCGAGCTCCTGGACGGTGGGGACGTATTGAAGCCAGATCGGGTCGCCGGGCTCGCGAATGAGGTCGACCATCGCGGGCGAGATGCGGAACTCGAAATTCTCCGCGGCCTGCCGCAACCGCTCGATGTCCCCGACGTGCTCGGGGCCGAACCGGTCGGCGAGGGCTTCCAGCGACGCGATGCTCCGTTTTCGCAGCAGCTCCTGCCAGGTCATCTCCATGCCGTGACATCCTTGGTATAGATGACGAGATCGTCACCGGGCGCGTAGTAGCCCGGAATGGTCGCGGCCCGCGTGTACTGCCGCCGTTCGTAAAACCGTCGCGTCGGCGAGTAATCGTCCCGCGACGAGGTTTCCACCACGAGGAGCCGGGCGCCGTCGGCCTGGAGCCGCTGCTCCACGGCGCTCACGAGCTGGGTGCCGACTCCCTG